>Ga0268264_10000971_pt1 | contig 29374 bp, 24 predicted proteins | sample KBSSwiS32_FD_190357 | JGI IMG/M metagenome (GOLD analysis project Ga0268264, IMG submission 190357) | Switchgrass rhizosphere microbial communities from Kellogg Biological Station, Michigan, USA - KBS Switchgrass S3-2 (SPAdes) (version 2) | ecosystem: Host-associated > Plants > Roots >...
GGGACGCTGCTCGCGCAGCCGCTCCGCCGTACGTTCCGCACCGAGTCCGGGCCGAGCCTGCGCCTGGCCCAGATCGTGCCGACCGAGACAGCCGTGGGCGAGCCGCTCGACACCGAGGTGGTCGCCACGTTCGACGGCGATGTCGATCCCACCACCCTCGACGCCGCGCGGGTGCGCCTGGTGCGCGACGGTTCGGGCGCCTCGGTGCCGGCTTCGCTGTCGCTCTCCGGAGGCCGGGTCCTCACCGTCAAGCCCACGGCGCCGCTCGGCGAGCTCGCCACCTACAACCTGCTGCTCGGTCCCGGCATCCGCGGAACGGACGGCAGCCCGCTGGTCGCCGCCGATTTTGCGACCAGCTTCTCGACCGCGCTCACCCCGGGCCTTTCTCGGGTCGAGGTCGCACCCGCCGAGATCGAGATCACTCGCGCCGATCTCTCCGATCGGAGCCTCGCGGTCACCGGCTTCTTCCCCGACGGTTCGTCGCGCAACCTGACCAGCCCGATCGCGGGCGGCACCGATTACGTGACAGACAGGAATGGCGTCATCCTGGTCGACACCAACGGAGTGCTGCAGCCGATCGGCAACGGCGACGTTCTGATCGACGTCGACCCGGCCCTGCCGGGCTTTGGGGCGACCGCACGGGTCAAGGTGACGGGGGTCTTCCCCGAGGTCACGTTCGTCAGTCCGCAGTTCGGGCAGGGGGCGGCCGACGACGTGGTGATCCGCTTCTCCGAGCGGGTCGATACGGCCGATGTCTCTATCGCCGAAGTGCAGGTGCGCGACGCGGCGGGCGACCTGATGCCCGGCGTCTGGACGATCGAGACCGACGGCGTGACCCTCACCTTCAATCCCGCCGGGCTGCTGCCCCTGCGCACCGACTACCGGCTGACCTACCGGCTCGATTTGCGCGACGGTCGGGGCATCCTCCGCTCGTTCAGCCGCAAGCTCAACTTCGCGACCGCGTCGGCGAACCTCGGCTTCGAGCTGGGCGACCTCTCCGGCTTCGAAACGACCGGCGACGTCTCCGTGATCACCGCTCTCGGCCCGCTGCACGCGCCCGAGGGGGCGTACATGGCCGAGCTGATCACCTCGGACCAATCGGTGGGCGGCCGGGTCAGCACACTCAAGGTGATGGACCTGACCATCCCCGAGGGGGCGACGACGCTTCGCTTCACCTACAATTTCCTCACCGACGAGTTCGAGCAGGGGCAGCCGTTCAACGACTTCTTCCGCGCGACTCTCGTCCTTCCGGACGGCACCGTGCAAACCATCGTCAACGTCAGCCGCGACACACTCGGGTCGAGCCAGATCTCGCCCGTGCCCGGGTTCGATCGGATGACCGGCTTCCGGACCGCGTCGATCGGCGTCCGGCGGATGCCCGGCGTGCCGTGCCACCTGGTGCTCGAATCGGTGGTGAGCGACGCGGGCGACGCCTCGATCGACTCCGCGGTATTGATAGACGACATCCGGTTCCAATGAGCGATGGAAGACGAGCGGCGGGGCGCATCGCGCGAGGGTCGGGATCTCTGACCCTCGCGGGCCTCGCCGCCCTCCTGCCTCTCCTTTTGCCTTTACCTGCTTGCGCCGCCGTTACGGCGGGGCCGGGGGCTACCCCTTCCGCCTCGCCTCCGGCGGCGTTGCCTCCTCCCCCTCTTCCGGCCAACCTGCCCGCCGAACGCGATCCCGGGTGGGGCGGGCTGCTCAACCAGCAGGGCGATCCGCGGACCGCGCCCTACGGCGTCGGCCGACTCGGCCCGGCCGATCCCTCCGCCATCTCCGGGGTCGATTGGGCGCGCGGCATCGCGCTGCCGATCTACGCCGCGCCGGCCGGATCGTTGCGCGGCTGGCTCGCCCGCGGCTGGTGGATTCCCGCAGGAGACAAGCCTCGACCGATGCCGCTCGGCTGCCTGCTGGAAACCGATTACGAGACCGCCTCGTTCGTCCTCTACGAAATCCGTGACGACGGTTGGTTGAGAATAGGAGTGGAACCTCCCTGCGACGGCGGCGGCTTTTGGCTCCACCGCGGCCATCTCGGGCTCGGCTCCCAGGCGCTCGCGGTGCAGACCTGGGGGGAGCGTTTCTTGAGCGGATCGATCTCGCCCCTCTATTTCCGCGACCGGCAGCGCCATGCGCTGCGGGCTTCGCCCGCTCCGGAGGCCGACCGGATCGCCTGGATCGGTGAGGCCGACACTTTCGACGCGCTGGAGATCGAAGGAGACTGGATGCGTGTCCGGCTCTCCCAGCCGTCGAGCTACTGCAAGGATCCGGAGACTTGGAAGGGTCGGATTGCCGAAGGCTGGCTCCGTTGGCGCGACCCCATGCAAGGACCGTGGATCTGGTACTTCACCCGGGGCTGCTGAATCTCCCGTCTCCTACCGCCCCACCACGAACAGATGCCCTGCGTTCTGGGTGTAGATCTTCCCGTCCGGGCCGATCGACAACGGGGTGTACGCGGCGCCTAGGGCCAGCTGAAGGAACATCCGGTCTTTCTCGGTTCCGCCCTGGCGGATCGCGTAGAGGTTGCCGTCCTCGCTGTTGGCGTAGACCGTGCCGTTCTTGTCGACCGCCCCGGCGTTGATGCACCATTCGAAACCGAACGGATGATCGGAGGTGCAGGTAAGCGAGCCGTCCGGGTTCCGCGTGCAGCTCTCGGTGTTCGTGTTCTGGAACCGCCATTCGGGAGTCAGGTTGGCGGAGACCTGAGTGAGGTAAAACGCCGGGTCCTCGTTCGGCGCGCAATACGTCGGGTCCGCGCAGTAGGTGCCGAAGCCGTAGTGGTTCTCTTTCAAGATCAGCGAGTAGGTCGCGTCGTGAGTGTAGAGATTTGGCGTCACGTCGAGGCCGTAGTCGAAAGTGCCCAGGAATTGGCCCGAGGCACTCCATTTCCACAGCTTGCCGCGGAAGCCGTTGTACTCCCCGTAGGTGCCGAAGAAGACGCTGCCGTCCGGAGCGATCACCGGCGCATTGGTGCCCGAATCGACCGCGCGCCCGGCGGGCTGTTCGTTGGTCGCCGGATCGACCCCCAGCGCCGCCCCCGCCGCGCAACTGCCGGGCGTGCCGTTCGGCAGGGTCGGCGTGCCGCAACCGTCGGTCAGGTGGCCGCGGAACGAGGCGACCCATTTCGTCGTCAGATTCGGCCGGATCGCCAAGAGATACGAATACCGATCCGCCCGGTGGGCGCGGCTCGGCACGTAGATCGTCCCGTCGGGGCCGATCCCCGCCGCGGCGTTGACGGGCGGGCGCTGCTTGCCGCACGGCACGACGGGCGGAACGGCGGTCGGGCTCGGCGGCCAAGGGAGCTGCTCGGCGGAAAACTCCAGCTTGCAGTCGTCGTCCGGATCGGGTGCGCCCTCCGCGAGCGTCTCGAAGCTCACTTTCTGGACCGAACCGTTCGGGCGGACCCGAATCAGCCAGGCGTCCCGGATGTCGTTCGCAAACGGTGCCGTCGCCGCGAACTGGATCACCTGGTAGTAGACATTGCCGTGGCTATCGGCCGCCGGCGGACCGACCGAATAGGCGTTCGGATCGAGCGCGCCGAACGGGTTGATCCGGGCAATCACCTGGCCGCTCCCTTTCGCGAGTTTCCATAGGGTTCCGGACCCTCCCGGGACATAGACGTGACCACCCGACAGCAGGGCATGGAACACCGGCTCGGACGGCCCGAGAAAATTGAGCGCCGGCACCGGAGCCGGCTTCCAATCGCTCGCGAAGTTCCATTTCTCGACCAGATGCCCGCCCTGCCAATGCAGCCGCCGCTCGTTCCAGATTTGCGTGTTCCAGGTGTTCACGCCGCACGGCTCGCTGGTCATCCACCCCGGCGGGTCGCAAGACATGTAGGTCCCGGTCTTCCACTCCATGAAGACGTCGTTGCCGTCCACCAAAGGCACCTGGTAGTGCGGGGTGAGGACGCCGAACTGCTCCGCCCGCTCCTGCTCGACGAACGGCTCGTAGACGATATCGGCCAGCAATCGATCGAGCGGCTGCCCGGCCACCGACACCATTCCACCGTGGCGCGCATCGCGCCCCCACTGCGACCAGGATTCTTGGCCCCACGAGGGGAGGGCGAGCATCGAGACGAGGGCGAACGAAATCGACAGTCTCTTCATGGCTATCTCCTTCTGAGGGGTTCACCACCGATAGTGCCCGGTCCGCTGGATTTCGCGCCGCTCTCGAAGGGCTGGTTGGCACCGGGGAGGGGTGCCGCCGTCGGCAAGATCGCTCTGATCTTGTGGACAGACGATCTCCCGGACGCGCCGAGCGAAGTTCTCCTCCGCGAGATCCCTACTCCCATTCCCGAAAACGCGTCTCGGTGTCCGACGAACGATCTTCTGGGTGTCGAGATCGAATTCGGGAAGAAAAAGACTCCTCCGCCAGGCGAGCGGAATGGTCTTTTGGCCAAAAAGAGGCCTCCGCCGCGTCAGCGGAATGGTCTTTTGGGAAAAAAGATCCCTCCGCTGGGCCAGCGGAATGGTCTTTTGTCTAAAAAGAGGTCTCCGCTGCGTCGGCGGAAGGGTCTTTTGGAAAAAAAGATCCCTCCGCTGGGCCAGCGGAAGGGTCTTTTTCTCCATTAAACCTCTCCGCTGGACCGGCGGAATGGTCTTTTTGCCAATTAGATCCCTCCGCTGGGCTGGCGAAAGGGTCTTTTCTCTGAGAAGACCCCTCCACCGGGCGAGCGGAACGGTCTTTTTGTCCGGCGTGACGGTCCGCGGGTTGAGCGGCATGTTGGCGAGGTTCGTGTCGCCACTTTCTTGGGCGGCCTTTTGGGCTGTAGGCTCCAGAGCTTGAATCAAAAGGAGCACCCCCTTGAAACTGCGAACCCTCCTCTCGGTCTGCGCGCTGGTTCTCCTCTTGGCTGGTTGCGATCGGCTGAACCAGGAGTCCAAGAAGAAGCCCGAGGCCCCGGCCGTTACCGAGCAGCAAGCCGCTTCTCCCCAAACGGCCGCTGCGCCAGAGGCGATGCAAACGACGGCTCCCGAGCCGGTCGCCGATGCTCTCGCCGAGCCCACTCAGGAGCCGTTTCGCGTCGGCGGAAAAGTCACCCGGCCCGAGCTGATCCACAAGGTCCCGCTCGACTTCAGCGCCTTGAATAACGCAAAGGTCCGCATGGCCGGAGTCTTCATCGCGGAGGCGGTGATCGACGCGAAGGGAAACGTCTCAAGGGTTCGGATTCTCAAAGGCTTCGGTCCCAAATTCGACCCCGCAGCTCTCGCCGCACTCCGCCAATGGAAGTTCAAACCGGCGACCCTGGACGGCAAGCCGGTTGCGGTGTATTACGCGTTGACCGTCAACATCGACCTGCAGTGAGTCGATCGGCGGGAGCAGCCCCCCCTACGCCGCCTTCGGCAACTCGCCCAGATATTCCTGCCCGGCAGGCGAGCGGTAGAAGTAGAGCAGGCCCTTGATCTCTTCTAGCGAATAGTGTCGGTCGTAGAGGGCGATCACGATGTCGAAGATCGCTCGCGGCGCGACGTTTTCGCGTAGCCGTTGCCAGAGCAGGTCGGGGGTTTCGGGCGAGGCTTGGGCGAGAGTTGCGATCATCCGGGCGATGTTCTCTTCAGCGTGTAGGGTGCAGCCGGCCTCGGCGATCACCTGGCGGATGAGCGCCTCTTTTCTCGGATCGATCCTCGGCGTGGGGGAGAGCTCGGCCTCGTCGGCATCCTGGGGATCGGTCGCTAGGGAAAGCACCGCGAGGACGGCGAGCGGCGCGAGGGTTCGCTGCAATCGGATGAGGGCGGTCACCTGGGCGGGCATCGGTCGGTTCCTCCGGTACGCAAGACGAGCGCTGAAAACGACTCGCGTCGTAGAGAAGGACGCCAAAAGTGCGCCGAGGTATTAGTCGGAGCGCCTGAGCCCAGGACGGAATCGGGGTCGGCCCCGACTTCTTATTCCCTTCATCGACCGTTCATACGCCGTTCTTCTATGAACCCCAAGCTCCTTCTCGTGGCAGAGCCGATGCCTGCCCGGGAGGACTTCGATGAAACCGTTGTGGCAAACCGTGGTTTTGGCTCTTTGCGTCGCGTCCGGGATGGCGCGTCCGGGAGCCGCCGTCGGCGAAAGCCCTGAGCAGACCCTTTCGCCGTATTTTCTGGTCGAGAACGGAGACCCCGCGATCGACCAACTGCCGTTGGCTGAAACGAAGGCGCAGGTCCATATCGCCGGCGTGATCGCCGACGTCCTGGTCACCCAGGTCTACACCAACAAGGGGAGCCGGCCGATCAACGCCCGCTACGTCTTCCCGGCGTCCACCCGCGCGGCGGTTCATGGCATGACGCTCCAGGTGGGAGACGTGCGAATCCGCGCGAAGATCCGCGAGAAGCAGCAGGCGAAGCAGGAGTTCGAGACCGCCAAGAAAGAAGGCAAGAGCGCAGCGCTGCTCGAACAGGAGCGGCCGAACGTGTTCAGCATGGCGGTCGCGAACGTCATGCCCGGCGACGACATTCACGTCGAGCTGCACTACAGCGAGCTGTTGATCCCGACCGACGGCACCTACGAGTTCGTCTACCCGACGGTGGTCGGCCCGCGCTACTCGACGAAGTTCGAGAGCACGGCCGCGGAAGACGACAAATGGGTCAAGAATTCCTACACGCACCAGGGCGAGGCGCCCACCTATGCGTTCGGGATCGAGACGAGCATCTCCGCGGGCATGCCGATCGAGGAGCTCGCCTGTACCTCTCATCGGACTCACGTCGACTGGCAGGGGATGAGCGAGGCGAAGGTCGAGCTCGATCCGGGCGAGACGAACGGCGGCAACCGCGATTACATCTTGCGCTATCGCCTGGAGGGCAAGCAGGTGGCAACCGGGCTGTTGATGTACCCCGGCATTTCGATCAAGCCGCCCAAGCCGGGCGAGCCGGTCGAGAACTTCTTCCTGCTGATGGTCCAGCCGCCGCAGAGGGTGGCGGTGCGGCAGATTCCGCCGCGCGAGTATGTCTTCGTGCTCGACGTCTCGGGCTCGATGGAAGGTTATCCGCTCGATACGGCGAAGGCTCTGATGCGCGAGCTGATCGGAACTTTGCGCCCGATCGACAAGTTCAACATCGTCCTGTTCGCGGGTGGCTCGCGCCTCTTGGCTCCGAAATCGCTCCCCGCGACGAAAGAAAACGTCGAGCAGGCGATCGCCGAGATCGAGCGCGAGCAGGGAGGCGGCGGCACCGAGTTGGGCCTGGCGCTCGACAAGGCGCTCGCTCTCCCCGGGGCGGAAGGGGTGTCGCGCTCGACCATCGTGGTGACCGACGGTTACATCGACGCCGAGCCGGAGGTGTTCGCGAAGATCCGGGCGAACCTCAACCGCTCGAACCTGTTTGCGTTCGGCATCGGCGAATCGGTCAACCGCTATCTGATCGAAGGGATGGCCCACGCCGGAGCGGGCGAGCCGTTCGTGGTCGAAGGACCAGGAATGGCGAAGACGGTCGCCAAGAGCTTCGAGGAGTACATTTCTTCGCCCGTGTTGACCGACATAGCGTGGAAGGCCGAGGGGTTCGAGGTTTACGACGTGGAGCCGCAATCGATCCCCGACCTGTTCGCCGACCGGCCGCTCGTGATTTTCGGCAAGTGGCGCGGCAAGCCGGAAGGGACGATTCGGGTGACAGGCGTCGGCGGGGGAGGAACGTTTGAAAGCGCGATCGAGATCGCGACGGCGAAGCCCTCGGCGGACCTCGGCGCGTTGCGCTACCTCTGGGCGCGGTCGCGAGTCGCGCGGCTCTCGGATTACGGCAGCGACGAGAACCCCGAAACCGTGCGCCAGATCACCGCGCTCGGCCTCGGCTACGACCTGTTGACCAAGTTCACTTCGTTCATCGCGGTCCACGAGGTGGTGCGCAATCCGAACGGCCAGAGCACGGACGTCGTCCAGCCGCTGCCGATGCCGCAAGGCGTGTCGGACAGCGCGGTCGGCTCCTCGGTTCCCGAACCGGGGCTGGCGCTGCTGCTTCTGCTCGCTCTCGTTCTGTTCGGCTTGACGCCCGCGGGCCGGGCGGGGATCGCTCGCGCGCTGCAGGTCGGCTCCGTGGGATGAAAAGCAAGCGGGTGTAGGGGCGGCCCCCCGTGGCCGCCCTTCGGTGGGTGCGCGTCCCGCCCGTTCGCGCGATTCCCAGGGCGGCGACGGGGCGCCGCCCCTACGGAGAGTCGGAAGTCAGCTGAAGGGAGATTCAGACGATGAACGGGAACGGAGAAGGCAACGCGCGGCGCCGGCCGTGGGTTTCGTGGGCCTCGTGCGTCGCGGCGGCCTACGGCCTCAAGCTCGGCTACAGCCGGGCGGGGGTTCCGGATCTCGGGTGGATTCTCGCGCCGACGGCGAAGCTGGTGGGCGCTCTGCGCGGCGAGCGCCTGGCGGCAGGCGCCGCGGGCTGGGCGCCGCCGGACGGCTCGTACGTGATCGCGCCGGCCTGCGCGGGGGTCAATTTTCTGATCCTGGCGTTCGTCGTTTCCGTGCTCGGCTTCTCTCACCGCTTCCGCACGTCGCGGGGGCGGTTTCTCTTCTGGCTCGGCGCGCTCGGCGGCGCTTGGACCATGACCCTGGGGGTGAACACGGTGCGCATCCTCGCCGCGATCGAGCTTTACCGCCGCGGGTCCATTCTGGGGCTCGACCCCGAGCAGCTCCACCGGCTGCTCGGGGTGGTCGTCTACCTGGGCGCGCTCTGGGGGGTGTTCGCGGCGCTCGACCGGCTCACTCGGGTTCAAACGACCGGCGGGCGAGGGCCCGCCGCGGCGCTGCTGCTGGTTCCCGGCGCCTATCTCGGGATGACGCTCGGGGTGCCGATCTTGACCGGCGCTTTTCGCGCGGGGGGGCCGCGGTTCGCGGAGCATGCCATCATGGTCCTCGGGGCGACCCTGGCTGCGCTGGGGGTGGCGCTCGTGGGCTGGCGGTGGGTCGATCGCATCGAGGGGAGGCCGTGACGGAGAAACCGACGATCCTGGTGGTCGAGGACGAGCCGGCGATCGCCGACACGATCCAGTACGCGCTCGAAGCGGAGGGCTTCCGCTGCCTGCGTTTGGAGGCCGGCGCGTTGGTCGTCGAGACGATCGAGCGCGAGCGACCAGCGCTCGTGATCCTGGATATCGGCCTGCCCGACATGAGCGGCATCGAAGTCTGCCGGCGGATTCGCGAAGAGCACGACGTGCCGGTGATCTTTCTGACCGCGCGCGGCGCCGAGGTCGATCGGGTGGTCGGTCTGGAGCTGGGCGCCGACGATTACGTGACCAAGCCGTTCAGCCCGCGCGAGCTGGCGGCGCGGGCCAAGGCGGTGCTCCGCCGCGCCCGCCCCGGCCGAGCCGCCGACGCGGCCCCGAAGAGCGCGGCGTTCGCCCACGATGCGGAGAAACGCCAGATCTCCTATTGCGGCCGGCCGCTCGAGCTGTCGCGCTACGAGTACCGACTGCTCGCCCTGCTGCTCGAACATCCGGGGCGCGTCTACAGCCGCGACCAGCTGCTCGAATTGGTCTGGGACGAGCCGGAGGCGAGCTTCGACCGGACGGTGGATGCCCACGTGAAAAACCTGCGCGCGAAGCTGCGCGAGATCAGGCCCGACCTCGACCCGATCGCCACCCATCGCGGCATGGGCTATTCGTGGAAGGAAGGGCTATGAGGCTCGGCTTCCGGATCTTCCTGCTCTACCTCGCGATCTTCGCCGTCTGCTTCTACTACGCCACCGACTGGATCTGGACCACGCTGCGCACCCGCTACCTGGAGAGTGTCGAAGAACCGCTGGTCGATGCGGCGAACCTGATCGCCGCCCAGGTCGAGCGCGAGATGGCGCGCCCCGATTTCTCCTACGCCGCGCTTCAAAGCACGCTCACCCGAGCCCACGCCCGACCGCTTTCGGCGCAGATCTACGGCCTCGACAAGCGGGCGGTCGACTTGGATCTCTATCTGACCGACGCCACGGGTCAGGTGCTCCTCGACACCCGCCGCCCGAGCGCGGTGGGCGAGGACTACAGCACCTACCACGACGTCTCGCTCACGCTTGCCGGGCAGTACGGGGTAAGGACCTCGCGGCGCGATCCGGCGGACCCGTTCTCGACCGTCCTCTACATCGGCGCGCCGATCTACCGCGAAGGGAAGATCGTCGGCGTGCTCACCCTGGCCGAGCCGACCGTGAGCATCGAGGCGTTCCTTCATCTCGCCCGCCCCGCGTTCGTCCGCGCGGGGCTGTTGACGCTCTGCATCGTGGCGCTCTTGAGCCTCGCGGTCTCCTACGGTCTCACCGGCCCAATCCGTCGCCTCGCGCGCTACGCGGAAGGGATCCATCAGGGCAAGCACCCGCCGTTTCCGCGTCTTGGCCGTTCCGAGATCGCCGATCTGGGCGAGGCGCTCCGACGCATGCAGGAGACGCTCGAAGGGCGGCGCTACGCGGAGGAGTACGTGACGACGCTCACCCACGAGCTGAAGAGTCCGCTCTCGGCGATCCGCGGCGCGGCCGAGCTGCTTCAGGACGAGGACATGCCCCCGCCGGAGCGGGCGCGATTCGTCGCCAACGTCCGCACCGAATCGGAGCGGATCGCCCAGATCGTCGAGCGCATGCTCGATCTCGCGAAGCTCGAGAACCGGCGCGAGAAGCCGGAGATGGAAGAGGTCGACTTGAACGCCCTGCTGCGCACCGTGGCCGAAAGCCACGCGCCGCAGCTCGCCCGGCGCGGGGTGGAGATGAAGATCTCCGCGGCCGAAGGATTGACGGTGACGGGCAACCCCTTCCTGCTCCACCAGGCGGTCGAGAACCTGGTCCAAAACGCGATCGAATGGAGCCCCGAAGGGGGCACCGTGACGGCCGCCGCGGAGGTCGCGGGCGACCGGGTACACATCTCGGTGACCGATAACGGCCCGGGCATCCCGGACTTCGCACTCGACCGGATCTTCGACCGCTTTTACTCGCTAGCCCGGCCCGACACCGGCCGCAAGAGCACCGGCTTAGGGCTCAACTTCGTCCGAGAAGTAGCCCGCTCCCACGGCGGAACGATCCGGGTCGAAAACCGCGTCCCGAACCATCCCGACCAGGGCGCGATCGCCGAGCTGGTCTTGCCGTGGCAGAGCCATTCGCCCGCTTGACGGCCCCTCCTGGGTGCGCGGGCCTCCGGCCCGCCATTGCGGGCGAGACGCCCGCGCACCCAGGGAGAGGTGCGGACTCAGCCCGTTTTCCGCACCACCCAAGTCGTCATGCACCGCCGATCCTGAACCACGGTCGTCTTGATCGGATCGAGCAGCTCGCCGCCGAGCTCCTCAGTCAGTTCGAGCAACAACGCCTCGTCGACCAGGAAGCGATCCGAACCATCTGGCAAGTGGAAGCGCCGCCCACCGAGCGGTTTGAAGCGCGACTCCATTCCGATAGTCGAGGCGAGGCGGCAGAAGAACAGGCCGCCGGGGGCGAGATGGCGCCAGGAACCCGCGAGGATCGCTTGGAAGTGCGCCTCGTCGCGGGAGAAATGAAGGACGGCGCTGCTGATCACGACCTCGGCGCAACCGTCGGGAAACGTGCTCCGTTCGATCGTTTCGGCGCGGAAATTCTCGGCGGGGAGATGCGGGGCCAGCTCCGCCGCGAGCGATCGGATGGCGTGGATCGCTTGGCGGTCGGGGTCGACCCCGAACACCTCGAATCCGGCGCGCAGGAAGTAGACGAGGTTCCGCCCACCGCCGCATCCGGCGTCGAAAATCTTCTGGCCGGGCACGATCCGGCCGCGCAGAACCTGATCCAGCAGGTAGATGTCGATCGGGCCGAGGAGAGAAGGAAGGTCGATCATTCATGCATTCTAGTGGCGCGTGCTCCAGGCGCGATTCGGCCCATCCTGCTAAACTCATCGCCAAATGCGAATATCTTCGTCCTGGGCTCCCCTGGTTCTCGCTCTCGGTCTCTCTTCGTCCGCCTCCGCCGCTCCGCTGACGGTCTACGACGACGCGCTGAGGAACGGGTTTGCGGACTGGAGCTGGGGTGTTCGCAACTTCGCCTCGACGTCTCCGGTGCATGGCGGGACGGCGGCGATTTCGTTCGAGCCGGATGGGTGGACGGGGTTGTTCTTTCATCGCGACCTGGGGCTCTCGCTGGCGAATTACGAAGCGGTCGAGTTTTGGGTGCGGGGGAGCGGCACCGGCGGGCAGTTGATGACGTTCGCGGTCACCACGGGAGGCACGCCGCTCGGCCAGGCGCATGCGTTGGGGGAGTTTCTGCCCGGCGGCACGCTCTCGACTTCTTGGACGTTCGTTCGGGTGCCGTTCGCTTCGCTCGGGGTCACCACGGGAAGCCCCGACGGGTTCTGGTTTCAGGATGCGACGGGCGGAAATCAGGCCCCGATCTACGTCGACGACGTTCGCCTCGCGGAGCGGACTACCCCGCTGCCGCCGCCCTCGGCGATCTCGGTCGCGATCAACGTGGACTTGGACCGCCATCCGGTCTCGCCGCAGATCTTCGGCGTCTCGTTCGGCGACGACGGCCAAGCGGGTCGGCGGCATTGGCCGATCCGCCGTTGGGGCGGCAATGCGACCACCCGGTATTCGTGGCAGGACGACACGGCGAACCGCGCGTTCGACTATCTGTTCATGAACATCCCCGAGCCGAATTCCAACCCGGGCGCGCTGCCGAACGGCTCGGCTGTGGATCATTTTCTCGACGTGACGCGCGCGGCCGGGGGCGAGCCGATCTTGACCGTGCCGACGATCGGCTGGACGCCCAAGGACCGCGCGGTGCGCTGGGGATTCTCGGTCGCCAAGTACGGCGCGCAGCAGCAGAACGAATGCACGATCAACCCCTTCCAGGGCTGCAACGCGGATGCGGGAAACGGGGTCAAGCCGAACGGCACGAACGTGACCGGCAACGATCCGCACGACACGTCGCGCGAGGTCGGCCCCTCGTTCGTCACGGCTTGGATGGCGCACCTCGCGACGCGCTACGGCACGGCGGCGCAAGGGGGGATTCGGCTGTTCGCGCTCGACAACGAGCCGGCGTTGTGGAATTCGAGCCACCGCGACGTCCACCCGAACCCGCTGACCTACGACGAGCTCTGGCAGAAGACGCGCGATACGGCCGCGGCGATCAAGGCGCAGGACTCAAACGCGCAGGTGCTCGGCCCGGTCTCGTGGGGGTGGTGCGAGTATTTCTATTCCGCGGCTGACGGCTGCTCTCCCGGGGCGGACATGCAGGCGCACGGCGGGCTCGCGCTCACCGATTGGTATTTGAAACAGGTGGCCGACTACCGCACCGCGACCGGCGTGCGCCTGGTCGATCAGCTCGACGTCCACTACTACCCGCAGGGGACCAACATCGCCTTGTCGGACGACGAGTCGGCCGGGACCTCGGCGCGCCGCCTGCGCTCGCTGCGCGGCCTTTACGATCCGAGCTACGTCGACGAGAGCTGGATCGGCCAGCCGGTGAACTTGATCCCGCGGATGAAGGCCTGGATCGCCGCGCGTCTGCCGGGGACCAAGCTCGCGCTCACCGAATGGAATTGGGGCAACGACGACGGCCTGTCGAGCGCTTTGGCCCATGCGGAAGCGCTCGCGATCTTCGGTCGCGAGGGGGTCGATCTCGCCGCCCGCTGGGTGGCACCCGCGGAAGGGTCGCGGGTGGAGGACGCCTACAAGCTCTACCTCGACTACGACGGCGCGGGATCGAAGGTGGCGGGCGACAGCGTGCGGGCCGCTTCATCCGAAATCGACGGGGTCGGCTCGTACGCGATCCGCTCTGCCGACGGCAAGCTGTTCCTCCTCCTGTTCAACAAGGACACGGTCGTGCGGCACGTCGATTCGGCGCTCGCCTCCGGCACCTATACCGGCTCGGCCACGCTCTACCGCTTCGACGGCTCGCGGCGGCTGGGGCTTCTCGGCACCGCGACCCCGAGTGGCGGCGCGCTGTCGCTCGACCTGCCCGCCCGTTCCGCGACGCTCGTCGTGCTGCGTCTCGCGGGCGGGGCTCCCGCTCCGGGCTTCTATGCCGTTTCGCCCTGCCGGGTGATCGACACCCGCAATCCGACAGGCGCGTACGGCGGGCCGGCGCTCGCCCCCGGCGACCGCACGTTCCTGATGACCGGCCGGTGCGGCATCCCGGCAGGGGCCAAGGCGGTCGCCTTGAACCTCTCGGTGACCCTGCCGACCGGCGCGGGCGGGTTACGGCTGCTGCCGACCGGGATTCCCCTCCCTGGTACTACGGCGATCAATTTCGCCGCCGGTCAGACGCGCACCAACAACGCCATTCTGGGGCTCGACGCGAACGGCAATCTGACCGTTCATGCCGATCTCGCGGCGGGAGCCACGGTGCAGATGATCTTGGACGTAAACGGGTACTTCCAGTAGGACCCCGATCAGCCGCGGGACAAACCGCCAAAGCGGGGGCCGAAGCTTCCTGACGAATACGCTGTGGAACCCTTATGATCGTCGCCGGGAGGAAACGTCGATGCGCTCGATGAGAAAGTCCTTTGCCGCGCCCGTGCTCGCAGCCGCTTTTTGCCTGGCCCTCGCCGGAGCCGCCCGGCCGCTCGCCGCGGCGGGCGAGATCACGCTTCGGGTCGATGCCCGGGAGGCTCCGGGCAAGCTCCTGCACGCGAAGCTCTCGATCCCCGCCAAACCCGGGCCGCTCACACTCGTTTACCCCAAGTGGCTGCCCGGAGAGCACGGGCCGACCGGCCCGATCACCGACCTCGTCGGGCTCGAATTCTCGGCCGGCGGGAAGGCACTTACCTGGTCGCGCGACGGGGTCGACATGTACGCCTTCCATCTCGACGTGCCGGCCGGAGCCGAAACCGTCGACGTGGCGCTCGATTTTCTCTCCCCCACCTCGGAATCCGGTTTCACCTCCGCCGCGTCGGCGACGCCGCATCTGTTTCTGCTCACCTGGAACCAGCTGCTGCTCTATCCCGCCGGACCGAAGAGCGACGATCTGACCTTCCGCGCGACCCTTCTGCCCCCCGCCGGCTGGAAGTTCGGCACGTCGCTCTCCAGCACGCCGGGCGCCGACGGCTGGACCGATTTCGCGCCGGTCTCCTTGACCACGCTGGTCGATTCGCCGGTTCTGATGGGCGAGTTTTTCCGCGTCGTGCCGCTGGATACGTCGAACCGCCCGGTCGAGCTCGACTTGGCGGCCGACAGCGCCGAGGCGCTCGAAATCAGTCCGGAGCTGCAGAAGAAGCTCGAACGGCTGGTGGTCGAAGCCGACGCCCTGTTCGGCGCGCGCCATTACGACCGCTACCACTTCCTGCTCACCCTCTCCGATCACGTCGCGCATTTCGGGTTGGAGCATCACCAATCGAACGATTCGCGCATCCCCGAACGGGCGCTGATCGACAAGACGCTCGGCAACCTGTCTCTCAGCGTGCTGCCGCACGAGTACGTCCACTCCTGGAACGGCAAGTACCGCCGCCCGGCGGGACTCGCGACGCCGGATTTCCAAGCGCCGATGCAGGGCGAGCTGTTGTGGGTCTACGAAGGGCTCACCACCTACCTTGGCAACCTGCTCACCGCACGCAGCGGCCTCTGGACGCCCGAGCGGTATCAGGAGGACTTGGCGGAGGTCGCCGCAAGCTACGACCACCGGCCGGGCCGCGCCTGGCGTCCGTTGATCGACACGACGGTCGCCGCCCAATTGCTCTACGGCGCGCCGCGCGAATGGGGCTCCTACCGGCGCGGCGTCGATTTCTACGACGAAGGATGGCTGCTCTGGTCGGAGGTGGACACGCTGATCCGCGAAAAGACCAACGGCGCCCGCTCGATCGACGATTTCTGCCACCGTTTCCACGGCGGAACGAGCGGCTCGCCCAAGGTCGTCACCTACACTTTCGACGACGTGATCACGACATTGAACGAGGTCGCCCCCTACGACTGGCGCGGCTTCTGGCAGCAGCACCTGTTCGCCACGGCAACCCGCGCGCCGCTCGGAGGCATCGAGCGCGGCGGCTGGCAGCTCACCTACAGCGAGAAGGAGAACGCGGTGCTCGCGGACCAGGCGAAGGGGGAGAGGAAGTCGATCGAAGCCGCCTTTTCGCTCGGCCTATGGCTCTCCGACGAAGGCGAGGTTCGCGACGCCATCCGCGACCTCCCGGCCTATCAGGCGGGTATCCATCCCGGAATGAAGGTGGTCGCCATCAATTCCCGCAAGTGGAGCCCGGACCTTCTCCACGACGGCCTCGTCGCCACCAAATCCGCCACCGGCCCGTTCGACCTACTGGTCGAAGACGGCGAGATGTACCGGACCTATTCGATCGACTACCACGGTGGCGTCCGCGAGCCGCACCTCGTCCGTGCAGAAGGGAAGGCCGACGTGCTGTCGAAGATCATCGCGCCGCGGGGGGCGGGGGCTTCGGCGCACTAGTGGAGCATGGGGCGGAGCTTGTCTCCGCCCCGAACTGCCAAGACCATGGCGCCTTCGGGAGACTCTAGGGAGCGTCCGAGCTCGGCTTGAAGCCACAATAGAGACAGGCGGTTCTCCCCTTATCGAACGGATGATTGCAAGAGGGGCAGGTTCCGGATACCGAGACCGCGCTCAGGCTCAACGTCTGCTCGATGGCACCTTGGACTTCCTCCGGGGAGACCCCCAGTTTTTCGACCAGCAAATCGCAGAGAGCCTGGCAGGTCGCGGCCAGATTGCGCACCCGAAACTGGAGATCCCGGATGTGCTGATGTGCCGCCTGAAGGCTCGAATCCGCGGCTGCGAGCTGACGATCCTGCTTGCGGTTGACGTCGCGCTGGTCCGATAGGTTCCAGATGCTATGAAGCATGTCCATGGAAGCCCTTTCGTCGTTCGTGCCTTCGCCACCCGGAATCGCCCCGCCGATCTCCGGCTCAGCGAAAATACCGGTAGTGCCCAATCACCTTCCATGAGAATAGAACATCCTCCAGCCGAGCGCCCCGCCCGATGTTGTGGACCATCCAGTGCCGCCCGCTTCTGGCCTCGCGCTCCTCGCTCACGATGCCGATGTGGGTGATGCCTCCGCCCAAATCCCACGCGACGACATCGCCCGGAAGGTAGTCGCCCGGCCGCGCGGTGATCGGAAGTTCCTTCCCCGCCCGTCGAAAGAACGTCATCAGATTCGGTACCCGCCGGTGGTCGATGTTCGTGTCGGGACGCTTCAACCCCCACCGCTGCGGATAGGCCGTGAACTTCCGGACCATGTCCTCATGAACGTCCTTTTGGAGATCCACCCCGGCTTTGCGGAACGCCCGGATCAACACGTCGGCGCAAACCCCGGTCTCCGGCTTCACGTCGCCTCCGGGGTAGCCGATCCGGACGTAGGAAGGATCGTAGGAGGTCGTTACGCGAGTTTGGGCCTTGGCGGAGTCGACGATGGTCCGGACGGCAGGGGAGAGGGTTGCGACCTGCGTCAACCCGGCGGTGGCTGTCAGGGAGAACCAACACAGGGCGAGGAGTCTCTTGGGCATCGGTCCTCTGCAGCCGGCCAGGATCCGGCCGCCGGGTTTCGGCGGCCGAATCGCGGCACAGGTTAATGATGGCAGATCCAGTCGATGCCGCAATATCCTCCGCAGAAGGAACATTGGGAGTCGTCGGAACAGTCGGACATCGGGATGCAGTAGCCGCCGCCCGACCCGCCCCCCGATCCACCCGGACCGGATGTGTAGACGCAGCCGTTCGGGCCGCAAAAGGCGCCGGAGTCGCCCGGGCAGGCGTTGCGACAATCGATGTCGTCGAGGCAGTCCATTTGAAGGCACAGGGTGAGCGGCCGAGGAGAGAGGTCGAACGCCACGGCCGGCTTTGGACTGCAAGCGATGGAGAAGGGAGACGATTGGATCTCAGCACCGTGCAGCGCGAGACCGGCGGCGAAACCGACGAGCGCGAGAGTCAGACGACGTACGAGGCGCATTGGGGCTCTCCTGTTCAAAAGTGGGGAGACATTCACCCACTGCTTCTCTCGGTGCGCCAACCCTCAGAGGACGCGCAACCGGCGCGGCTGACGGGCTCGGTCGTTCTGGCAGGGACTTTCCAAATCAGACGGCGAGCTCCATTTTCTGGGTACCGCGAACCCTTTTCTGGCCCGCCATTTCGATTTCGGAGTTCCGCATCGTACTTTTGACCCGCAAAGTCGATTTTCCAGGTCGTGAGTTCGATTTCCCGGCTCGCGCAACCCCTCGGCTGTTCCAGCGCAGGGGTCTTCTGACTGCCGAATTCCATTTTCTCGACCAGAAACCCGGTTCCGGTCCGCGAATTCGCTTTTCTCGCCCGTAAAACCCCTCGGCTGACCGAGAAAATCGAACTTCTCACCGAGAAAACGGGTCGCGCCAGTCACGCAACTCTCCGTCACGGTCGGAAAAACGCTTGGTGACCAGCGAAACCCCTCGGCTGACCGAGAAAACCACTGGGCTGACCGTGAAAACCACTCGGCGTACCACGCTTGGGATTGCCGCTCTCGGCGGATCTGGAATTACACGGAGAGCCGCCCGTCCTGGGTCAGCGAAGGCTTGGATAGGCTACAACTACCCGGGGCTGACCACAATCCGGTTGTCGACCGAAACCACGCCGTCGGTTTCGCTGGCAATTCTTTCCGCCTCGTCCTTCTGCGCGGCCGTCTTGGCGGTTCCACGGAGGGTCACCCGGCCGCCTACGGTATCGACATCGATCGAGAGGGCTTTGACGTCACTACTGGCGATCAGCTGGGCCTTGATCGAAGCGGTCACATTAGCGTCCGCGATCTTCTTCTTGGCCGTATCGCCTGCCTCCTTGATCTGCTGTTTGGCCGAATCGCCCGCCTCGTCAAGCTTTTTCTTGGCCGTATCGCCCGCCCTCTCCGCGGCCGCGGTGATGTCCTTCCCTGCCTGTTTGGCGCTCGCCGAGACCTCCTGGCCCGCCTGTTCCACGGCTGCCTTCGTTTCTTCCACGGCTTCATGGCCCGCCGCCGTGACCGCCTCGCCCGTTTCCTTCCCCGCGGTCTTGATCGCCTCTCCCGCTTGACGGGTCTGTTCCTTCACTTTGGGACTGTCGCAAGCGCCCGCCGCGAGCGCACAGAGCAGCGCGAGAGCGGGCGGTAAGAGGTCTATTCTCTTCATGGATCTTCTCCGAGTCGCGATCAGAGCCGGCCCTTGTGAGTTGGCCGCCGGTCCGCGACGACCTCAAAGAATAGTGCATGAACCGGGCCGGCGCGGGTGGGTCTCCGCCCCTCCGCCAGAATCACCGTTTCTGGGCCAGAATCGCCGGCTCTCTACCGCGATCACCGCTCCCGGCCCAGAATCACCACTCCCGGCCCAGAATCACCACTCCTGGCCCAGAATCACCGCTCCCGGCCCAGACTCACCGTTTCTGGCCCAGGAGCGCTGGTTCTGCGGCAGGATCGCCGATCCCTCCCGCGGGAACACCGATCCCTCGGGCGGGATCGCTGATTTTGGGCCAGGATCGCCGAATCTCTGGCGGCAAATGATTGAGGAGGGGCGCCGCGGGTGAAGACATTCGCCCTGGGAGTCTCCTTGACGATGGCATGGTGTTTCGGCGACGAAGCGACGCCCTATTCGGAAAGTGTGCTCGGGCCCAGCCACCCCACCACCACCCGCCCAACCTCCACCCGGCTCAGCAGCGCCAAATGACTCATCCGATACCCGATCCATCGGTTCGCTTCGGAAAACGCCAAGCTCCGCCGCGCGTCATCGTGCTGCCCGAGCGCGCTCTCGACGAGGACCAGGCCGTCTCCGATCACTCGATTCGCCAGGGCATCGCGATCGGCGGCCGTGGTCGCCGCGATGGCGTAGCAGGCGACACCTTCCGCTAGGGGCACGACCTGGCGGCCGTCGGGTTTGCGCTCGAAGCGGTCTTGGTCCTGCCAATCTTCGTCGAGGAGATTGCTGTAGCGGAGGTCGGTGATGCCGGCGCTGCGGAGTTGGCCGAGCTTGGCGAAGGGGGCGGCGTAGGGGTTGCTGGCGAGGAGGACGTCGACCCAGTTGCCGGCTCGTTCGAGCGGAGCGCCGTGGTGGGGGGTGGCGAGGAAGACGATGTTCTTCAATCGGCCGAGCCAGCGCGATGAGTCTTGCTGCGCGTAGTGGCAGGCGCTGCGGGTGACGAGGCCACCCATGCTGTGGGCGAGGACAGTGAGATCTTCGATTGGCACGGGCCAGTGGGCGACGAGCTGCTCCAGTTGGGCCGACAGGTCACGCCCGTTCTCCGAGATGTGACGGCCGGAGTTGTAGCGGACGTAGATTGGCGTGTAGCCCAGCTCCACGGCGAGGGTTTCGCCGTGGTCGACGACCTTGCCTTCGTTTTGCGTGTGCCACTGCAGGTCGTTCATGCAGAGGCCGTGGATCAGGACAAGAACTTTCCCCGTCGCTTCCGGCATCGGCGATAGAGCCTGCCAATCCAGTGCGGCTCCGCAATGGCGCAACGTCATTGGGGTGGCAAGCGAGTTGCCGCTCGCGGCCAGACGGTCGCCCAGTATGCCGTTCAGTGCAGCTAGGACCGCTTCGCGTTCCGGCGTCGAAGGCTTGGTCTCGTCTCGCGCGGCGAACCGCGGTTGCAGCCACGAGAGTCCCCGATCCGTTCCTCGGCCCACCCGTCGAGTGATGCCGCGGATGCTGCGAAAAACGAAGCCGGTGATGCCGCGGGTTCGCCCCGGTTCGCCGACCGGCGCGCCCAGCCGGCTCCAGACCGACCGATGGACCCCTTCGACGATGTCGGTCAGCCCTTCCGTTCCCTCGGCGGCCAATTGGGCGAGCGCGCGCAGATCCGAGGCGCGCAGGTGCCGTAGGGAGCGCTTCGGGGCCGTCGTTTCGGGTCGGGACATGAGGGGCTGCGACGGGGCCGCAGGGCGACGAGCGTAGGCGCCCCAAGGACAGGGCGTCAAATCAATCGACGCGCCCCTCCTGGGTGCGCGGGCCTCCGGCCCGCCATTGCGGGCGAGACGCCCGCGCACCCAGGGAGCTGGCGCCGTTAACGGAATCCACCAATTGGCCGCCCTCCCGGGCGGCCTGATATCTTCGCGCGGTCCCATGCGCCGCTCTCCCGCTCTGCTGTGCGTCACCGTGCTCCTTCTCGGGCTGTCGTGGAGCTTGTACAAGGTCCATTTCCCGCCCGGGCCGATCGGGGACGAGCCGGCTTACGTGATGATGACCCAGAGCCTCTGGCACGATCACGACCTGGTTTACGACCATCGCGATCTGCTGCGCGGCTACCAGGCGTGGGACCAGGGGCCGAACGGCGTCATCCTGTTCACTTCGGACGGCGGCAAGTCGATGTACTACGGCAAGCCCTACGTCTACTCGCTCGCCGCCGTGCCGTTCTATGCGCTGTTCGGGGTGCAGGGGCTCGTGGTGTTCAACATGGCGCTGTTTCTCGCCATGCTCTGGGGGGCGATCTGGTTCTGGCAGCGGCCGGAGCGCAGCGGCCAGGCGGGCTCGGCCGGGATCTTTCTCGGCGGCTTCTTCTTCGCTTCGGCGGCGTTCTGCTACGTCTTCTGGATGCAGCCCGAAGTGTTCAACATGGCCTGCCTGTTCTTCGCGCTGCTGATCTGGCTCCACCTGCGCGGCATCGCGAATTGGACTTCGCGCCACCTGATGCTGATGGGTTTGGCCGGCGCGCTGCTCGCGGCGGCGTACATCTCGAAAGAGCCGACCATCCTACTCGGCGGGCCGATCGGTCTCGATCTCCTGTGGCAAAAGCGGTGGAAGGGGATTTTGGCGCTCGCGGCGCCTGCTCTCTTGGGCCTGGCGGGGCTGATGGTCTTGCAACATCATGCGACCGGAGCGTGGAGCCCCTATCGCGGCGTGCAGCGCAGGTCCTTCGAATCCGAATATCCGATCGAGAGCCAGAAAGATCTCTGGGCGCAGTATCGCGGGACGAGCTTCGGCTCCTGGTCGGGGCTCGGGGTCGAGACGACGCCGCGGATGTTCTTCCGCGATCTCGAATACTTCCTGATCGGCCGCCACACCGGCCTGTTGCCCTACTTTCCGTTCGCGCTGTTCGCGTTCGGGTTGTACGCGTTCGGGCCGAAGGACCGCTCGCGCCATCTGCTGCTGCTGGGGATCGCCGGCTACTGCCTCGCGATTTTGATCCTGCGCCCGAACAACTACCACGGCGGCGCAGGGTTCGTGGGCAATCGATATTTCGCGAGCATTTATCCGGTCTTCGCGCTCTTGCCGGTTGCGATCCGGGCGAAGAGGAGCCTGCTGCTGCCGTATGCGGCCGCCGGGCTCTGGACCGCCGCGGTGGTCGCCGTGCCGCTGCTCCAGATCGCGCCGGAGGCCACCCTTCAAGCGCACGTGCGCCGCCCGTCGTTCCAGGCGCTGCCGCTCGAATTGACCCTGCTGCAAAAGATCCCGGGCTATTTTCTCAAGGGTTGGACCGATGCGGTGTGGGTGGTGCCGAAAGAAAACTTCCACGCCCAAGAGCCCAACCCGGACGGCGTCTGGGTGCGCGGCGCGTCGCGCTCCGAGGTGTTCCTGGTGGCGCCGAAACCGGTCGCTTCGATCCGGCTGCGCCTGCGGTCGCTTTCGGATCAAAACGTCGTGACGTTCACCAGCCCGGTCGACCGGGTGACCGTCCGTTTCGACAGCGAGGAGAAGCGGCGCGGCACGCCGATCGAGCTGCGTCTGGCGCCGGTGGCGCGCGATCTCGGCTTCTTCCCGGAGGGGGAGGAGGAGTACTTCTATCGCTTCACCCTCGACTGTTCCGACGGCGTGATGCCCAATCGGCGCGACGAGCGGATCGAGGACTACCGTTACCTCGGGGTATTCCTCGACGTCTCGGGCGCGGGGAATTGACGATGACCGAGGTGGCCAAAGGGGTCGAGTCGCGATCGATGCCGGCGGGCGGACCGGGGGAGTCGGTGGACGTGGCCGCCGCCCTGGAGCGGCTGCGCGCAGGAGTGCGCCAACGGCGCGCGGAGCTGGCGACCCTGGGGGACGAAAGCGAAGCGACGAAGCTGCGAGTACTCGAGCTCAAGACGCTCGAATGGGTGGAAGAGCCGCCGCTCTTTTCGCATCGCCCGGGTTTGGGCAAGCTGATCGTCCTGCTGCGCAAAGTGTTCTTCCACGCGTTCGTCAAGTGGTACGCGCGCCCGCTGTTGCAGCGGCAAAACCGCTTCAATCAGGTGGCGAGTCAGTTGATTCAAGAGCTGCTCGCCCAGCAGACCCGGCTCGCCGGAGAAGTCGGCCGGCTGGAGCGCGAAGTGGCGGCGGCCCGCGCGGCGGAGGCTGCCTCTCCGGCTTCCGCCCCGGGCGAAAAGTCCGAGGCGTAACTTTCATGGGCCTGCGCATCTGCGTCTGCGGCGTACAGGTGCCGTTCGCGTACGGCGGCGCCGAAATCCTGGTCGCCTCGCTCGCGGACGAGCTGAAGCGACGGGGACATACGGTCGACGTGATCTCCCTGCCGTTCACCTGGCCGAACCGTGTGCAGCTGTTCAAGAGCTGCCTGGCCTGGCGGATGCTCGATCTCTCCGAAGTCGACGGCCAGCGGATCGACCGGGTGATCGCCACCCGCTTTCCTTCCTATGTCGTCAAACATCCGGACAAGGTGGTCTGGCTGGTCCACCAGCTGCGCCAGGCGTACGACTTGCGCGGCACCGGCTACAGCGATTTCACGGCCGAGGACCGGGGCGGCCGAGACCAGCGGACGGTCGAGATGTTGCGCTCGATGGACGAGCGGACGCTCGGCGAGGCGCGACGGGTGTACGCGATCTCGGACAACGTCGCGGCCCGGCTCGAACGGCACAATCAGATGAAAATCGGCACCCTGTATCCGCCGCCGCGGCTGATCGACCGGCTGGCGCCGGGCGAGATGGGGGACTACGTGTTCACCGCCGGCCGGCTCAATCGGATCAAGCGGTTCGACCTGTTGATCCGGGCGATGAAACATACGAGGACCCCCGTCCGCTGCCGGATCGCGGGGACCGGCGAGGAGCGCGAGGCGTTGGAGAAGCTGATCGCCGATCTGCACCTCGAAGATCGGGTGGAGCTGCTCGGCTGGATCGACGACGATCGCGCGGTCGCCCTCTATTCCGGCGCGCTCGCGGTGTTCTATGCCCCGTACGACGAGGACTACGGGTACGTGACGGTCGAGGCCTGCCGCTCGGCCAAACCGGTGATCACGGTCGCGGACTCCGGCGGGGTGCTCGAATGGGTCGCCGACGGGAAGACCGGGTATGTCGTGGCGCCCGACGACCCGGCGGCGATCGCGGCGCGGCTCGATGCGCTGTACGCCGACCGCGCGCTCGCTCGACGGCTGGGCGAAGCGGGAGCGGCCAAAGCGCGCGACGTCTCCTGGGACCAGGTGATCGACGGGCTGCTCGGGTAGCTCGACGGGTTTAGGCTTCGAATCATGGCGGGCCGCCCACGCGTCGCGATGTTTTCTCCGCTGCCGCCGCTTTCGAGCGGTATCGCGGACTATTGCGTCGAGCTGCTGCCGCTTCTTTCTTCCCGTTTCGAGCTGGAGCTGTTCGCCGAAGAGGGATCGCGGCTCGACGCTCCGGTCGAGTGGGGAGCCGTACAGGTCTTCCCTTCGCGCTCGTTCGCCGCCCGGCGTGCGGAACGCCCGTTCGACGCCGTGATCTACCAACTGGGCAACAACGCGGATTTCCATTCCGGCGCCTACTCGACCCTGCTGGAAGTCCCCGGTATCGTGGTCCTTCACGAGATCGTGCTCCACCATATGTTGCGCGAGATGACGCTCGCCAAGGGGGACGCCGAGGGGTATCTCGAAGAGATCCGCTACGCCGCCGGCAAAAGCGGCATACTGCTCGCGCGCGGCTCGTTGGAGACCGGCACACCGCTCGACGCCTGGCGCTATCCGCTGTTCGAACGCGTGGTCGACGCGAGCCTCGGTACGCTGGTGCATAGCGAAGGGGCGCGGCGCCGGGTGCTCGCGAGCCGGCCGGAGGCGGCGGTGTTTCGGATTCCGTTCCCTTGGACACCGCCGCCGCCGCTCCCTCCGCGGGGCGAGGTGCTGGAACGGCTCGGTCTGCCGGCCGACGCGTTCGTGATCGCCTCGTTCGGTTTCTTTACCCGGTCGAAACGGTTGGACGTGGCGCTTCGCGCGTTCGCGACGCTCGCCCGCGAGGAGCCGAACGCGGTGTTTCTGGCCGTGGGCGAGATCTCGAAGGACTATGACCTCGCGGCGCTCGTTCCGCCGGAACTCGCATCCCGGTTTCGCGCGCTCGGCCGGGTCGATCTCGACGCGTTCCACGCCGCGATGGCGGCGACCGACGTCGCGATCAACCTTCGGTACCCGAGCGGCGGCGAGACCTCGGCCACGCTGATGCGGCTGTTGGGATTGGGCCGCGCCGTAATCGTGACCGATGGCGGATCGTTCACCGAGATTCCCGACGACTCTTGCGCCAAAGTGCCGCCCGACGAAGGAGAAGGGGAGTTGCTGCTCGAAATCCTTCGCCGGCTCGCGGCGGACGAACCTCTGCGCCGCGCGATGGGGGAGAACGCCCGCCGGTTCGTCCTCGCCGAGCACCGGATCGACCGGGCCGCGGACGCCTATGCCGAAGCGGTCGAGGCGCTCCGTTCCGCTCCCCGGCCCGCGCCCGCCGTGCCCCCTCTCGCCCCCTACCCGGCCGAGGAGGTGGGCAACGACCTGATCGCCGCGGTCGCCGCCGATTGGGTCGACCTGGGGGGAGGGGAGCGCGACGACGAGCTCCTCGGGGAGTTGGCGCGCGAGCTGGCCGATCTCGGGTGGGTCGAGAGAAAAACCTACCCCAACGCGTAGTGCGCGTCCCATTCTTCCGCGCATGGGACGCGGGATTTCTCATGCCATCTTGGGCGTTCCTGAAGAGTAGACGCTCACTAACGGGAGATCCAAGCATGCGAAAAGAAAATTGGGCACTCCGGAGGATCCTGGCGATCGTTTTGGTTTTCACCGGAACGACCGCTGTCCATGCCGCCACGGTCTCGACGCTCGACTACTTCGCCAACGCGATTCCCGGAACCTGCACCGCGGAGTCTTCGACCGTTGCCGGATCGTTTTACCGCACCTACGCGGAGCCCTCGAATCAGTGTCCCGGGCTCCAGGTATACCACCAGACCAAGGGAGGCGGATTGCATCCCTGGGCGTCCGAGAGTTTTTACCTTTCGAGCGGCTGGATCTGGCAGATGAACGAGATCGGCTACGCCGAGACGAGCGGGGCGATCACGTCCTATCGCGCCTTCCGCAACCTGACGAACTATTGGAAAGGGATGAAGTGGCTTCCCGCTTCCTTCCCGAGCACGACGGGGTCGAGCTTTTCGCCGCAACCTGCGGTCGAAGAATATTGGACGAACTCTCAGGGGGTTCCGGTCTGCTACAACACCCAGCAAACCAACGTTCCTACCTCAGTGACCTCGAGTTCCGTGGTCACGACGTACCTGCCACAGTGGTTACAGGATCGCCGGGCGGCAAGCCTGAACAAGAACGTCTGGCACGACGTTGACGCGATCGTTCGAACCGACATCTGGGCCACCAACAATCGCGAATCGTACTGGTACGGGCGATGGTGGAACCCGGCGACAGCGCAGTGGCAGCCGATCGGTTTCGTCCGCTGGCTCTACGAGGTCAAGCAGGGGGGCGTCTGGGTCAAAGCGGCAGAGGCCCAGCTCAAGTACCTGGTCGACTGCAGCTCGGTCGCCGAGTGTTCGACCTGCCCGCCGTAGCCCGAAAGATCTACGCATCTGAGGTCCCCGGCGGTTCGACCTGTTCGGGCCGCCGGGGGCTCGCCTCGTTCGAGGCCGAAGAGGTCTTTCGCCTCTTGGCAGCAGTGCCTTCCGGGATAAGCTCCGCGCCGCGATGACTCGGGGGAAATGGCTGCTCGTCGGCCTCGCGGCGCTCGCCGCGGTCGCCGGCCATATTGGCTACGGATACTGGCCGCGCGAGCGGGCGGCGGAACCGGATGCTTCGGACGTTCCGGCGCGGATGCTCGCGGCGGGCGCCTGGGACGCCTGTCTTTGGATTCCCTACCCGCATCAAAACCTGGGCGCGCTCGCCGAGGAGCTGGACGACGCGCAGAGCTACTTCGCGGCGGTCGCGCGGTTGTCGGGCTCCGCCGAGCCTTCGATGCCCGCGTTCGGGCCGTTCGCGGTGCCTCCGGCCCGCGAGCTGGCCGCCTGCTCGGATCGATCCAAAGAGCGGCTGCGGGTCTCCGCCCGGGTCTATCCGGGGTTGGCTCTGGTCGCCAAGCTCGCCGGCCGGGTCGCGGGTAATCCATGGCTCGCGGGGGGTGACGTCAAAGTCTCGGATCGGCCGGCGACCGTCGCCTGGGAGGGGACGCTCTGGACGGTCGAAGTCGGGCCGCCCGTCGCGATCCCCGAGGCCGGCTGGGCGCCCGACGCGGCGGTGCTCGGAGCGTTTCACCTCGCGCGCCCGGCGGAGAGCTTCCCCGCGGGGATCTATCGTTTGGGCCATCGCGACGACGCGATCGATCTGACGCTCGAAGGCTCGGCGTTTCCCGAGAAGCCGCCGTTCGATCCGGCGAACCTCGCCACCGACCGGCCGATCCTGCTCGTGGTCGCCGGCGAGGAGGGGAACAACCCGGCGGCGGCGCTCGCGTTCTACGAGGGGAAGGGCTCGCTCGGCCTGCCGAGCGGCGTGCTGTTCCATCCGCCGAAACGGGCGCGTTGGGACCTCCCCGGAGGGGGGATCGGCGGCCTGCTCGCAGACCGGCTGCCGCACGGCGCGAGCGCGGGATGGGAGATGGTGGCGCTCGACGACAAGAGCCTCGATCGCGGCGAAGCGCTCGCTCCGGCGGTCGCCCGCTTGGTGCCGCCTGAAGGAGATCCGGGGCCGGGCCCCCAAGTCCGAATGGCCGTCTGGCTCGCCCCCGAGCCGGCGCTCGTCGTGGTCGCCCGCATGCGCGCCGGACTGGAGAAATTCCCGCTCGCGCTCCCTTCCGACGTCCAACCCTGGAGGGACTGGGAAACCGTGCTCACTCCGGCCGCCCGCTGCGACCGGGCGGCGCTCTGGTCCACCGCGGCGCCGCAGGCGTTCCGGGTACGGCTGTCGGGGTGCTCGTAGGGATTGGCCACCGGATGTAAGAAGCGGCGTGGCCATAGGGAGAAGCTGGCGAGCGCGTCAGCCGGCGAGCAAGTCCGCGGCGCGAAGGACTTCTACCGGCAGCCAACGCCCGATCAACTCGAAATCACCCTCGTTGTCCGTGAAGATGCAGGCTCCCACCCTACGCGCACTCCGTGCGATGAGGAGGTCGTTCAGGAGGCGCTTTGAGCGCAACGCGGGCTTTGCGTCCCATATCTTCGACTGAATCGAAGCCGCCTCGACCCAATCTTCATGATTTGGTGAGATCACACGCCCAACGCTCTCGAGCGCTCTGGCCAGCTTTGCCACGAGTAGTCGCCCCGACTCGCCTCGGGCGCCTTGGGTGAGCTCGGCACGCACCACCGAAGACAGGAACATTTGAGGCGCGATTCTGCGCAGCATCGACTCCGCCGAAATGGCGAAGGAGCGATCGTGGAGAATGGTCAGGTAGACCGAGGTATCCAAAAGGACCTTCACTTCGCTCTCTTATGCGCCACAGGACCGACCTGGCGGAACTTTCCCTGGCCTTTCCCTGCGACCGCCATCAAGTCGTCCACGACCGCCTCGGATTCCAACACCCAGTCGAGTGCCATGTGGATGGCCCCCGTGTCGGTCGAGGCACCGAGCAACTCTCGCACTCTCGAGACCCGAGCTTGGTCAAGGTTGAGAGTCTTCTTGTGAATGTCCATATCCGGGACGATAACGATATGGATCTTCGGCCGTCAAGGGATGTTGGGGGACCGGATCGCAGCCCGGAACAAACCCTGCCGCCGATCCGTTCTAAAATCGGCACCACGCTCCAACCCGAGGTCGATTTCATGCGCCGCCCGTTCGCTCCGCTTTTGCGTCTTCTCGTCGTCGGCCTCCTGCTGTCGGCGGAATTCGGCGTGCCCGGAGCGGCGGAGGGGGCCGCCCCGCCGCCCGCGCGCGGTTTTCCGCTGATTCGCGAGGTGATCCCGACGGTCAAGGAGGCCGAGGTCCAGAATTTCGGGATCGCGGCCGATCGGCGCGGCGTGCTCTACGTCGCGAACGGGGGCGGCCTGCTGATCTACGACGGCGCCTGGTGGCGGGCCATTCCGATCGGCAAGGCGAAGGCGGCGTTTTCGGTCACGACCGACGCGGCGGGGCGGGTGGCGGTAGGTGGCGTCGACGAGCTCGGCATCCTCGAAGCGAGCGCTTCCGGCGAGCTGCGATTCGTCTCGCTCTTGAACCTTCTTCCTCCCGACCAGCGCCAGGTGGGGCAGGTCGGGGCGGTCTTTGCGACGCCTCGGGGGTTCGTGTTTTTCTCCTCGGATGCGGTGATCGAGTGGGACGGCGCGAAGATCAGCACGCTTGCCCGGCCCGCGGCCGGTCCTCCCTATCCGGGGCTGTTCGAGCTCGGCGGCGAGATCTACCTGGCCGACAAAACCGGCATCTTCAAACGGGCCGGCGATCGGTTCGAGCTGATTCCGGGCGGCGACCGATTTTCG
>Ga0268264_10000972_pt1 | contig 29371 bp, 22 predicted proteins | sample KBSSwiS32_FD_190357 | JGI IMG/M metagenome (GOLD analysis project Ga0268264, IMG submission 190357) | Switchgrass rhizosphere microbial communities from Kellogg Biological Station, Michigan, USA - KBS Switchgrass S3-2 (SPAdes) (version 2) | ecosystem: Host-associated > Plants > Roots >...
CCGAGGCGTGGCCGAGCACGGCGGCATACACGAGATCGGGATTCTTCGGATGAATCCGGATGCGGCCGATCTGCCCCGCATCGCGAAGGCCCGCGTGCCTCCAGGTTTCGCCGCCGTCGTCCGACCGATACACGCCGACGCCGGGCGAGACGTCGACGCGCGGGCACGCGGTGCCGGTGCCGGCATACACGACGCTCGAATTGGAGTCGGACACCGCGATCGCGCCGACCGAGCCGGCCTCGAAGTAGCGATCCGACACGTTGCGCCAGGTCGTGCCGGCGTCGGTCGACTTCCACACCCCGCCGCCGATGCCGCCGAAGTAGAACGTAAAGGGGTCGGACGCGACGCCGGTGACCGCCGTCGAGCGCCCGCCGCGGGGGAAACGCAGCTGGCGGTATTCGAGGCCCGAGAGCAGCGCCGGGTCAGGCTGCGTCGTGGCAAGGGTGAGAAGCAGCAGGAGTGGGGTCATGTCCGCCTCCGGGCGGCATCTTATCGACGTTCATTCCGAACCCATGGAGCCGGGATTTCGCCGGGAAACGGTTCAGGGGATGTGCGCGACCGTCTTTTGGGATGAATGATTTATGGCCGATTCGTCGGGATTGATTTTATACTGTATTGCGCGCTACCATCACGCCGATATCCTCAGAGTCGAGATGCTTTCCGTTCGGAAGTGGTGCCAGAGTCGATGAAGGGTCGAGTAGACACTCACGAAGGGCTTGCTTAGACAAAGGAAACGCTGAGGAGGATCTCCTCATGTCACCCCAAGTAGCAGCCGTGGTGCTCTGGGCCGCCTGTTCCCTTGCGACGCCAGCTTCTTCTGAGCCACTTTCCTGTCCGCCGGGTCCGCGCCCTCTTCGTATCGGCGAGGAGGTCACGGCTCTCCTCGAAAGCGCGCACCCCTACGGGGGCGACGCGCCGCCGCCCGCGGCGGCGCCCTTCGCGGAGGTGGTCACGGCCTTCGAGATCGCGCACGTCGGCGCGACCTACGTCTCGCCCCACTTCGCGGCCTTCAACATCGAGGAGGGCGACTTCGTGGTCGTCCGGTCGCCTGACAGGACGCGCATGTGGCGCTACGACGGCGGACCGACCGCCAGGGAGCCCTTCTGGGGGATCTCGGTGCCGGGACCGCTCGCCGTCGTCGAGCTCCATCGCGTGACCACCGGGGGGCGTTACGGCTTCCGCATCGATCGGTACGCCCGAGGCCTCACCTCGAGCGAGCGCGCTTCCGATCCCTGCCAGCCGCAGACCGTCTGCGAGCCCGACGACTCCAACTGGGCGGCTTGCTACTCCGCGAGCGAGCCCAGCGCCTACAACCGCGGCCGCACGGTGGCGCGGCTCACCATAAACGGCGTGTTTAGCTGCACCGGGTGGCTCATCGGATCGCAGGGCCACCTCATCACGAACCACCACTGCATCGGGACCGCCGCCGACGCCGCCAACACGCAGGTGGAGTTCATGGCAGAGGGGGCCACCTGCGGGACCGACTGTGCGGCGCCGCCGGCGTGTCCGGGTACCATCGAGGCAGTCTCGACGACGTTTGTCAAAGCCGATCAGCCCCTCGACTACGCGCTGGTCAAGCCGGTCACGGCCTCCAGCCTCCCTTCGAAGTACGGTTACCTGCAGGTGCGGGCGTCCGGCGCCTTGCCCGGCGAGCGCATCTACATCCCCCAGCACCCCCAGGGATGGGGCAAGCGGTTCGCGGTGCAGTCCAGCCAGGATCCGTCGGGGTTCGCCGAGGTCGCGACCCTCACCCAGCCGTCGTGCAGCATGGCCGGTGGGCCGCTCGACGTCGGATACTACGCCGACACTCAGGGGGGCTCCTCCGGCTCTCCGGTTCTCGGCTACACCGATCACCGCGTGGTGGCGCTCCACCATTGCGGCGGCTGTCCGAACGGCGCCGTCCCCATCCAGGACGTGCTCGGCAACCTCGGTGCGAGCGCCCCGCCTTGTGCCGTCCCGGCGCCCGGCTGCCCCCCGAATGGCCTCACCGGCGGGGCGGAGTGCACCCCCTGCAGCACCACCCAGGCTTGCCCGGCACCCGCTGCCTGCGTCAATGGCCGCTGCGTGACCGCTAGCTTCTCCGTCGGCGTAGGCGGCACGTGCTGCGACGGCCAGCAGTGCCGGTCGCACAGTTGCAGCAGCGGCGGAACCTGCGAGTGCCTGGCTGCCTCTGACTGCCCGGTCGGCGAGACCTGCGTGCTCGGAAACCCAAACACCTGCCGCCCGGAGGGGAAGGATGAGTGCGAGCACTGCACCCTCAACAAGGAGTGCACGTCGGGGGTCTGCTGGGGTGGGCTCGTCCGCGTCTGCATCGTGCCCAAGTCGAAGGCGGTCACGGCCAGTTGCTGCAAGGACCGGCAGTGCATCTCGGGGCGGTGCGGGCCCTTCGACACCTGCGAGTGCACGCGCAATTCGGACTGCCCGGGCGGCTTCTATTGTGAGCACGGGGGCATCTTCACGGGGAACGTCTGCGTGCTCTTCAAGGAGTCATGCGACTTCTGCACGGCCAACCGCCAGTGCCCGCCCGGATACCGTTGCGACGGCAGGCCGACGGGCCGCTGTATTACTGGCCAGGAGGGGCTCGACATCGGCGAGTCGTGTTGCCGCAACGACCAGTGCAAGTCCGGTAGCTGTCCGACGGACAACAGCGTGTGTCAGTGTGCCCGCAACTCCGACTGCCCGTCGGGGCAGTACTGCGCGCTGGGTTTCCTCGGAATCGGCAAGAACAAGTGCGTGGCGTTCAAGGCCGAGTGCGAGTGCTGTACGGCGAGCAAGCAATGCGGTCCAGGCGCGCTCTGCAAGGCGGGAAAATGCGCCACAGGCAGCTCGGTGGCAATGGGCGGCGCTTGCTGCCGGGACTACCAGTGCACCACGGGGAGCTGCAATTCGAAGGGCGTCTGCCAATGCACGCGAGACAATCAGTGCCCGCAGGGCCAGTACTGTGCAGAGGGCTTCCTGGGTATTGGCAAGAACACGTGCGTCGACTTCAAGGCCGAATGCGACGGCTGTACGCTGAGCAGCCAGTGTGGTCCCGGCGCACTATGCAAACTGGGTTTATGTGCGAAGGGCAGTTCAGTGGGCATCGGCGGCTCTTGCTGCCGCGACTACCAGTGCACCACTGGGAGCTGCAATTCGAGCGGCATCTGCCAGTGCACGCAAGACAATCAGTGCCCGCAGGGCCAGTACTGTGCGGAGGGCTTCCTGGGCATTGGCAAGAACACGTGCGTCGCCTTCAAGGCCGACTGCGATGGCTGCACGCTGAGCAGTCAGTGTGGTCCTGGCGCCCTCTGCAGGTTCTTCAAGTGCGCCACGCACAATTCCCTCTCCTCTGGGCAGTCGTGCTGCCGGGACTGGCAGTGCACGAGCGGCAACTGCAAGGGGAACGGCAAATGCAAATAGTCGGCGACGGGGACGGCACGTGGCCCTGCCCAAGCAGAGGTAGTGCACCTTCAAGGATAGAGTACAGCAGATCTTCGAATAGGTCTGACTCCGTTTGGCTCCGAGGCGTGGCCGAGCACGGCGGCATACACGAGATCGGGATTCTTCGGATGAATCCGGATGCGGCCGATCTGCCCCGCATCGCGAAGGCCCGCGTGCCTCCAGGTTTCGCCGCCGTCGTCCGACCGGTACACGCCGACGCCAGGCGAGACGTCGACGCGCGGGCACGCGGTGCCGGTGCCGGCGTACACGACGTTCGGGTTGGAGTCGGACACCGCGATCGCGCCGACCGAGCCGGCCTCGAAGTAGCGATCCGACACATTGCGCCAGGTCGTGCCGGCGTCGGTCGACTTCCACACGCCGCCGCCGATGCCGCCGAAGTAGAACGTGAAGGGGTCGGACGCGACGCCGGTGACGGCCGTCGAGCGCCCGCCGCGGGGAAAACGCAGCTGGCGGTATTCGAGGCCCGAGAGCAGCGCCTGGTCAGGCGGCGTCGTGACGAGGTTGAATAGCAGCAGCAGTGGGATCATGTCCGCCTCGTTATCAACGATTCAATGTAAAATCGTGTCATCAGAAAGGGGCGCCGACCCCCGCGATGTCCAGCCGGTCATTCTTCCTGGAGACGTATCATGCGCTTGAAGACTCGGATTGCCCTCGCCTTCGTGGTCCTCTCGTCGTCCCTTCCAACCACGGCCGCTTTTCCGCCGGTGCCGAAAGGGCCGGAATTCCGGATCAACACCAACACGGTATTTTCTAACGACTCGCCGTCGATCGCCGCTTTCCCGGATGGCGGTTTCGTGGTCGTCTGGTCGGGTGGCCGTGCCCGCTTTCTCGACTCCGAGGGGAGGCCCGTGAGCGGAGAGGTCCGCCTCGCGGGGGTGGACGGGGTCGATCAGATCGCTGCGGATCGTGACGGCAGCTTCCTCGTGGTGTGGACCGGGGGTCTGCCCAATACCCCCGAGTCGATGATCTTCGTGCGCCGCTTCAATCGCGACGGCACGCCGCGAGGAAAGCGGATTCGGGCGAGCGTTCCCAGCACCTCCGACCGGCATGACGCCGTGGTCGCCATTGGACCGGATGGCCGCCTCGCGGTCGCCTGGAAGTCGGATGTCCCGATACCCGGCGACGAGGTCGGCTACGCCAATGCCGTGGGGCGGATCTTCACGGCCCAGGGGACTCCCCTCACGCCGGAAATCACCCTTCGTGCCGGCGAGCCGGCTACCTCCGCCGGGGATGACACGATCTACGTCTTTCCGAGCAGCCTGGCGCTGAAACCCTCCGGAACCCTGGCCGCTGTGGTCCAGGAGACGGGGGAATGTTTCCGGCGCCATTTCGTGGAGGTGCCTCCTGGCGGCGAGCCCTCCCCGCGGTTTCTGGGTTCGCCTTTCTGCGGTGGCGGCGGTCCCGGTTCATCGCTCGCCATGGGGAAGGATGGCAGCCTGGTCGCGACCTGGAGCGATTCCGACGTCCAAGCTCAGCGGTTTGCTCCGGATGGACGGCCCCGGGGACCGTATTTCCGCCTCAGCCGCGAGCAGGTGTCCTATCAAGATGACCCGGTGGCGGCTCTGCAGGCCGGAGGGCATTTCGTCGTCGCCTGGACGGAAGAGGATCGCGACGGGGACGGCCGCGGCATTTTCGGCCGAGCCTTCTCGGTCCGTGGAACGGCGCGAACCGAGGATTTCCAGATCAACACCACGACCGCGGGCGATCAATACGATCCGGCGATCGCCGCTCCCCGAAAAGGTCCGGCCGTGGTCGTCTGGACCCAATCGCTCGTCGAGAACGGCCGGACCGACATTTTCGCCCGCGTCCTGTCGCCGAATCGTTAGCCGCGGCGGTAGGTCGGAAGGAGCTACTTGCTCGAGCAACTGCGCGGCTTCGGACGGGTCCGCTGAACATAGGCGCCCACTGCTGGAGCAGCCGGAACTCTGCCGGCCTATCTCTTGGAGGCCTCCTCGGGCAGATCGCTGCTGATGTATTTGTCCGCCACCGGCACGTGAACCGGGCCGAGCGCCGCGATGCGGTCGAGGGCCCGCCGGCTGTAGTCCGCGTGGCGGATGGCATCCGCCTCCGGTTGCCAGCGGAAGGCGGGATCGCGCGAGAGCAGAAAGTCCACGAAGGGCGCGAGGAGCCGTAGCTCCGGGTTGGCCTCCTCGACCCATAGGAACTGGCCCGCGGGATTGACCTCCAGGAAGACGTGTTCTCCCTCCGGCGTCACGATGAAGTCGAAGCAGCCGAAGAGGAGTCCCAAGTTTTCCATCAGCCGCCGGCAGGCATCTTCCACGTCCCGCGGCAGCCGGTCCGCCTCCACCTGGAGGCTGGGCCCCGCGGTCCGCCAGTCCAGGCGTGTCGATTCCAGCTCTTGCGAGAGCAGCCGGGCGGTTTCGAAGTGGCCGCCCATCACCGTCACCCGCAGCTCGTGGGCCTTGTCGATTCTGGCTTGGAAGATACCGGGAGTGAGGCGCAGGATCTCGTCCTCGGGCAGATCGGCAACGCTCACCTCGCTGGTCAGGAGCACCGCCACCCTGTCTTCGCTATCCCACTGCGCGGGGTAGAACGGCTTGTACACCGCCGGACCCTCAAGCTCCGCGACGAACCTCCGGATGCGGGCGGGATCGTTGCTCATCAGCGTGGGCGGCACGGCCAGGCCCGCGCGCACCGCCTCCCGCAGCTGGACCGGCTTCAGCTCGGCGCGGGGACGGGTCGCCAGGGGGTTTACCCAGAAGGCCTCCGGCGCGGCCAGGTGGTAGAGCCCGTCGAGGAAGTCACGGCACTCCCGCCGCGCCACGGGCAGGTCACCGGGGTGGAGGCTCGGGGGGAGAACCGGCGGCGTCGGACGCCGCATCCACACTACGTCGAACGGCGGGCGTCCCCCTTCCAGGCCCGGCCCCGAAATCTCCCAGGCCACCTCGCCGCCAAGGACGTCGATCGATCCGGTCTGGAGCGTGGGAAAGTCGGTGCCGCACCAGAGAACCGCTTCGTGCCCCCGGTCTTCAAGCGCCAGGGCCACTTCCTCGGCGTGAAGATCCTCGGGATAGGTCGGAATCAACACTCGCGTCATGCGACATCCTTCAGGACTCGAAGAGCGGGAGAACGCATAGAAGGGGTTGGAGAAAGCCCCGGCCGGTCGGGCCGGGGTCTCGGGAGGGTGGGGAACGGACCGAGGTGCGCCTCAGTTGTCGTGGTACGGGCCGTCCGGTGGATCGGTCAAGGTCCAGCAGCGGACGCCGGCGCTGACGCTTGCCTTCTCGAGCTCCTCGCGAGTCAGCTCCCGGGCCAGCCTGCGGCCAAGAATTCGTCCGGTGTGGGTGTCGTTCTTCTTCTCCATTCTCACTCCTTTCTCGTTTGGAAGGGGCCTCAAGGACCACGCTCCCACCAAAGAAGTGCCGCGAGCAGGACCAGGCGAGACGGGTGCCAGTATTTGGCGGCGGCGTATACTGCCCGCCTTACCGAAACCCTGAAGCCTGGAATGTCTGGCTCGAAGGCAGGATCGCCGTACTCCTGGGTGGTTGCGCTCGGCGCGGCCACCCTGTTGGCGTTTCTGTTGTTCAATCGCGCGCCGGTTGCGGCGGAGGAACTGCGCCTCCAGGTCGGCGCCCGAGCCTGCCGCGCGCTCTCGGCCGAGGCCTCGCTCGCGATCGAAATCGATCCTCCGGAACACCCCCTCCGCCTCGTGATCGAACAGCATGGGATCGACGTCGAAATCCGGGTTGCCGCAACCGCCGAGGCTCCTGCCCGGACGATCGACAGCCCGCAGGATCGGCAAGGGGAGGAATCCCTCTGGCTGCCGACGCCGGGCGAAGTCCCACCAATCGAGATCAAAGCCCGGGAGCGCGGCGCTCCGGGCGGTGAGATCTGCGTTCGCGCGGAAACTCCCTCCCCAGATTCAGCGCCGGCCTGGGCCGCGCTCGATTCCGGGAGCACCCTCTACGCTCGCGGCGATAGGGCTTCGTGGCGGCTGTCGCTCGCGGCGTACCAGGAAGCGCTCGACGCCTTTCGCGTCGCGGCCGACCGGCCGGGCGAGGCGCGGGCGCTGTTCGCGCTCGCGGTGGTCTCGCGTCTGGTCGACGAGCCGAAGGAAGCGCTCGCTTGGGGTGTCGAGGCGCTGCCTCTCCTGATCGAAGTGGACGCCAAGCTCGCCGCGGCGCTGGCGAACGAGATCGGCCTCGATCATCTGCTGCTCGGCGACAACGCCGCCGCGCGCAGCTCGTTCGAGCAGGCGAAGGACTTGGCGGAGCGGGTCGCCGATCTGTTCAATTCGGCGGTCGCCCAAAGCAACCTCTGCCGAATGAAGCAGGTCGCGGGCGATTTGATCGCCGCGCGCGCCTGCTACGCCGCTGCGCGGCAGGCGTTGGCCGCCGCGCAGGCCCCTGCGCTTGAAGCGGCGGCGTGGATCTCAGCCGGGCGAATCGAAGACGTGCTGGGCGAGCCGGAGGCGTCGCTTGCCGCCTATCGCGAGGCGCTCGACCTCCAGAAGAAGGTGGGCGACGAGCTGGGGCGGGCGCGCACGCTCAACAACCTCGGCCTGCTCGAACAGGAGTTGGGGCGCTTCGACGAGGGCGTCGCGGACTACGGCGAGGCGTTGGCGCGCTTCGCCGAGCTCGCGGACCGGCGCTGGCAGGCGCGGGTGCGCAACAACCTCGGGCTCGCCTATAGCCAAGTGGGGCAGAAGGCGGCGGCCGAGGTGCAGTGGCAAGCCGCGCTGCCACTCTGGCGCGAAGTGGGGGATGCCGGAGGCGAGGCCTCGACCGCGATCAACTTGGCGCTCGCTTCCCTCGCGGCGGGACGGGTGGAGGCGGCTCGGCCCTGGATTGAAAGCGCGCTCGCGCTCTACCGCAAGGCAGGCGACGTGCGCGGCGAGGGGGTGGCGCTCGCGGCGCAGGCACGGAGCCAAGGCGCGAACGGGAAACGGGAGTCGGCGCGCGCGACGTTTGCCCAGGCACTCGAACGGCTCGCGACCCTCGGGGATCGCGCGCAGCAGGCGGACGCCGAACGCGGCCTCGCCGAGCTGGAGCTGGCGGCGAATAACTTCCCGGCGGCACGGCCGCCGTTCGAGCGTTCGCTCGCCTTGGCGATGGGAATGGGACAGCGGCGGCGCGAAGCGCAGGCGCTGTCCGGGCTCGGCCGCCTGGCGCGCGCCGAAGGGAAGCTCGAAGAGGCGCTCGGGTACTTCGACCAGGCGCTCGCGGCGCTTGAAAGCGAGCGGGTTCACCTGCCCGGCGCGGAGGCGCAGACTCAGTTCTCCGAGCTTTCCTCGGGCCTATCCGAAGGCGGGATCGAGGTCGCTCTCGCGCTCGATCGCGCGCACCCCGGCGCCGGATGGAGCGCCCAGGCGCTTGCCCGGGTGGAGCGGTCGCGCGGCCGGGCGTTGGTCGAGCTGCTCGCCCAGGCGGGCGTCGATCTCGAAGCCGCCGTCGATCCCGCGCGCGCCGCGCGCCGCGCCGAGCTGTCGCGCCGGCTGGCGGCGAAAGGCGAGCGCGCGGCGGGCTACCCGAGCGAGGCGATCCGCGCGCAGCTCGCGCGGGAAGCGGCGGAGATCTCGACCCAGCTCGACCTGCTCGACGCCGAGACCCGCGCGCAGGCCCCTGCCGTCGGGGAGCTGTTCGACCCGACCGCGCTCGATCCGCAGGCCTTCTCGGCGGCGCTCGATTCCGAAACGCTCGTCCTGGTCTTCCACCTCGGCGTCGAGCGGAGCACGCTCTGGGGCATCGCCCGCGGGCGGATCGAAAGCTTCGACTTGAGTCCGCGCCGCGAGTTGGAAGGGGCGGCGCTCGACCTGTTTCGCAGCTTGCGCCGGTTCGATCCTGCCGAGAGGGAGGCCGAGCAGGCCGCTCTCGAGGCGCTCGGAGGACGGCTGCTCGGGCCGGTCGCGAGCGAGCTGGGACGCCGGCGGATCGTGATCGTGACCGACGGCGCTCTCGCCTATTTGCCTTGGGCGGCGGTTGCGGTGCCGGGCACCGGCCGGCCGCTGGTCGCCGAGCACGAGATTTCGTTCGTTCCTTCACTTTCCGCGCTCGCCGCGGTGCGTGAGCGGGCAGCGAGCCGTGCGCCCGCTCACGGCCTGATCGCGGCGTTCGCGGATCCGGTGTTTACCGCGGACGATCCGCGGCTGGCGCCGAAGAAGTCGGTCGTCGCGTCGGTGGCCGAAGGCCCCGAACGCGGCGATCCGTTCGAACGCCTGCCCGGCAGCGCCGCGGAAATCGAGCGGGTCGTGGGGCTCGCGCCCCCGGAGGGGGCGGGCAGTGCGCGTCGCCTGCTGGTCGGGTTTGCCGCCGCGCGCTCGGCTCTGGAAGAGAGCGGGCTCGCCGATTTCCGGGTGCTCCACTTCGCGACCCACGGCGTGATCGACGCGGGGCAGCCCGCGCTATCCGGCCTCGCGCTCTCGCGTTACGCCGCGACCGGCGAGGGGATCGAGGGCTTCCTCCACCTGCGCGACATCTACCGACTGAAACTCGGCGCAGACCTTGTGGTTCTCTCGGGCTGCGAGACCGCGCTCGGCCAAGAGGTGCGCGGCGAAGGACTGGTCGGGCTCGCACGTGGCTTCCTCTATGCCGGGGCCTCGGCGGTCGTCGCGAGCCTGTGGCCGGTGGACGATCGCGCCGCGGTGGCGTTCATGGAGAATTTCTACCGCGCGCTCTGGATCGATCGCCTCGCGCCCGCCGCGGCGCTCGCCAAAGCGCAGCGAGAAATGGCCGACGAGCGCCGCACCCGCGACCCGGCGTTCTGGGCCGGCTGGGTATTGCTCGGGGATGGCGAGTAACGCCCTGCGAGATTTCCCCTGCTCGTCCCACTGCCGGAAAGAGTGAGAACCGACGATGCGACCACCAAAGAGGAGGATCATCCGATGGCAACCAGCGTCAAGGATTTCGTGGGAATCTGGAGAGTGCGATGGGTCACCGGAGAAAATCCCTGGCTTCAGGAGGGGTGGACGATCGCCCTGGGCACGGGCAATGAAACGTTGGGCGACAAGGAGCCCTATCTCAACGGGGAGTACCAGACCTGTATGGGTTTCGCCGTGCTCGACGGAGAAACCATCGTGCTCTCCACCAAAGATCAGGACGAACACCACCAGCCGCTCGCGCTGCTCTTTACCGGCGACACCCTCCGTTGGACCGGTTGGTACGAAGGCAAGCCTCTGCGCCTCTATATCTCGTTGTCGACGACCGAAGACCTTTCGGGGGACGTCACGTATGCCTCGCTCTATGGCTCGACTACGTTCGGCGATCCGGATCAGGTCTCGGTCTGGGGGGCCGACGGCACCGGCAACTGACCCGGCGGCAAAGGCGTCGCGTGCTAGGATTTCGTTCATCGAAACCGACCGAAACTTCGAGCCGGGGGCGCACGAGACGGACGATTTCGCCGCCCTGCTGGCGGCGATTCGCGCGGGCGATCCGCGCGCCGAGGAGCGTTTGTTCGCGCGCTTCGGCCGTCCCGTTGCGCTCCTGCTCGATCGCCATACGAGAGGGCGCGACGAGCAGGAAGATCTGTTCCAAGACACCTTCCGGCTGCTGATCGAAAAGCTCCGGCGCGGCGAGGTGCGCGAGCCGGAAAAGCTCCCCGGCTACGTCGCCCATCTGGCGCGGAACCTCGCGACCGAGCACTACCGGAAGACAGCGCGGCGAAAGACCGATCCCGCGCCGCCCGAGGATCTCGACCGTCCGACGGTAGGCGGTGCTCTCGACGACCTGCTGGCCGCCGAGAATGCGGCGCTCGCCCGGGCGGTGATCGGCGAGCTCTCGACCGCCCGTGACCGCGAGGTGCTGCTCCGCTTCTATCTCGGCGACGAGGACCGCGACCGCCTCTGCCGCGATCTCGACCTGTCGAGCGTCCAGTTCCATCGCGTGCTCCACCGCGCCCGCCAGCGCTACAAGGAGCTGTATCTCGCCCGGCAGCAAGCGCGGGGGGCGGCTCACGCCCTGTCGATCCTGTTCTGGCTGAGCGCCGCCCTTCTCGGGCCTCTCGCCCTGCAAGGTTTGCTCGCTCCGCGAGGGGGAGCGTGAGGCCGATGGATCACGCCTACGTTGAAGAGCACGGCCTGGTCGCCCTCTACCGCCGCGGCCGGCTCGACCCGGAAGAAGAGCAGCGCTTCGAGGAGCACTTCTTCTCCTGCGCCGCCTGCCAGGAGGAGCTGGACCACCAGCGCCGCTTCGAGCTGGGGCTCCAGGCGATGCAGGCCGAGGGTGCGGCGGCGCCTGCGGCTTCCGAGACTCCCGAAGTCCGGCCGGAAGGAAAACTGCTCCACTTTCGCTTCTCCCGCCGCGCGACCACCCTCTGGCTCGCGCTCGCGGCATCGCTCGTGCTCGCGCCGATCCTCACCTTCGCCTGGCTCTGGCAGAGCCACACCGGCCTCGAACGAGAAGCCGCCACCTGGCGCAGCCGGGCGCAACAAGGAGAGGCGGAGAGGAAGGCGCTCGCCGTTCGCCTCGCGCAAAGCGAACGGCTCGCGAAAGAGAGCGAAGAAAGGGCGCGGCAGCTCGAAACCCAAATCGCCGAAGTGCAGGCGCTGTCGGCCGGAAGAGACCCCGTCGGGCAGCCAATGGCCGGCACGCCCCTCCTGCTGCTCACGCACCTGCGCGGCACCGAGCCGAGTACCGCAAACCGGCTCGATCTCCGGAACGCCAAGGGAATCGTGCAGTTGGCGCTCGACGCCGGAGACGCCACCGGTTTCACAAGCTACCGCGCCACCCTCACCGATGCGGCGGGCAAGAACCTGTTCTCGAGCGAATCCCTCCACCCGAACGCGCTCGAAGTGATTCTCCTCACCTTCCCCCGCGACTTCTTTGCGGCGGGGGAGTACCGCCTCCGCCTCGAAGGCCGGCGGCCGAACGGCACGTTCGAGGAGATCGAGGGCTATCGGTTCCGCGTCGTGCGGTAGCTGTTCCCTGGGACCGCCGAGTACCAGCTCGGCCTTCTAACCTTGCGGGTGCGAGAACTCGCCCCGCCATCCCACATACCTCCTGAAAGCAGCCTCAACGCGCTGATACGGCTGGACGCCTCAGGGCTTCCCGTCGGGGAGGTTTCATGCCCGGTTCCCGTGGTTTCTTGCTCCTTGTCCGTTGGGTTTTCGTCGCGGGCGTTGCTGTCGTCCCTTGGGGCTGCGACCCCTCTTCGGTCGCCTCGGCCTCGAACGCTACGGCGAACCTGGCTCCCGCGCATCCGGTCGGTCGCCAAGTCTGCGGCTCATGCCATGCCAAAGAACTGGCGCTGTGGCAGGGCTCGCACCACGACAAGGCGATGGAAGAGCCGACGGACGCGACCGTGCTCGGCGATTTTCGCGACGCGACTTTCACGCATCAGGGAGTCGTTACCACTCTCTCGCGGCGTTCGGAGACGTTCGTCGTGCGAACCGAAGGGGCGGACGGGGCGCCTCACGATTTTCCCGTCGCCTACACGTTCGGCGTCGAGCCGCTCCAGCAGTACCTGACCGCGGCGCCGGGTGGCCGGTTCCAGGCGCTCTCGGTCGCTTGGGATTCGCGTCCTGCCGCGGCGGGAGGACAGCGGTGGTTGTCGCTCGACCCTTCCGGCGAACGGATCGCTCCAGGCGACCCGCTCCATTGGACCGGTGCGCGGCTCAACTGGAACTCGATGTGCGCCGAATGCCATTCGACCGATCTCGAAAAGCGATACCGACCCGAGTCCGACAGCTTCGAAACCCGCTGGGGGGAGATCGACGTCTCGTGCGAGGCGTGCCACGGCCCCGGCTCGCGTCATGTCGCTTGGGCGAGCGGCGATCGAAAACCAATCGAGGGGAAGGGATTCGTCGTCGCGCTGGCCCGCGGCGGTACGTTTGATCCCACGTTCGATCCCGCGACCGGCACCGCGCGCGGCGGAGCGATCGATCCTGCCACTTCTCGAAGCGTAACGCAGATCGACGCCTGCGGCCGTTGCCATTCGCGGCGGACGCCGATCGCGGAGCGCTATGAATACGGCCGGCCGCTGCTCGCCACGCACGATCTCGCGCTGCTGGACGAAAACCTTTATCACCCGGACGGCCAGATTCGCGACGAGGTGTTCGAGGTCGGCTCGTTCCTCGAAAGCAAGATGTATCGCCACGGCGTCGTCTGCTCCGACTGCCACGAGCCGCATGCGGCGACGCTCCGCGCGGCGGGCGACGCGCTCTGCACCCGTTGCCACGACGCGGGCCGATTTGCTCAAAGTGGGCACCATCACCACGCGCCCGATTCGGCTGCCGCGCGCTGCGTCAACTGCCACATGCCGTCGAAGACCTACATGAGGGTCGACGAGCGGCGCGATCATTCGCTGCGCATTCCGCGGCCGGATCTTGCCACCAAGCTCGGCGTTCCGAATCCCTGCGCGAGCTGCCATGCGGCCAAGTCGGCCGATTGGGCCGCCCGCGCGGTCGCGAGCTGGACGGGTCTCAACCCAAGCGCGCATTGGGCCGAAGCGATCGTGGCCGGTCGGCGCAGTTTGCCCGATGCGCCGTTCCAGCTCGCCCGGATGATCGACGACGGCGAAGTCCCCGGAATCGCCCGGGCCACGGCGCTCGGCCTGCTCGCCCGGCAGGGGGGCGTGGCGCTTTCGGAGATCGCTGCCCGGGTCGCGGCGGCGGAGGGGGAGGCCGATCCGCTGCTCCGCCGGGCGGCGGCAACCGCGGGCGAGGCGCTCGACGAGGAGGAGCGGTGGCGCCTCGTCTCGCCTCTCCTCTCCGACGACCTGCTCGGTGTGCGGATCGAAGCGGCCCGGGTGCTCGCGCCGCTCGCGCTCGGCCGAGCTCGTAGCGGGCTGCTCACGGTCGAAGAGCGGCGCGCCTTCGATGCCGCCGCCGAGGACTTCCGCTCCGCCCAACGGGCGAACGCCGAGCGCCCCGAATCTCCTCTGAATCTCGGCTGGCTCGCGGCGCAGCTCGGCGACTTGGGCGAGGCCGAATCGTCGTTCCGTCGTTCCATCCAGCTCGATCCCGATTTCCTCCCGGCGCGCATCAACCTCGCCGAAATCCTACGCCGGACCGGCCGCGCGCCCGGCGAGAAAAGGCCCACGCCACCCCTTGCCAACACCCCCCAAGCGGGGAAAGGAGAGACACCATGAGCACCCGCAGTACGCCCCACCCTCGGTCGTTTCATTTCGTGATCTTGCTTCTCGCGGCGATCTTCGCGATCTCGCCCGCCATCGCCCAGGACAAGCTCGGCGACGAAGGGTTCTATCGCGAGGCCGCCGACCAGAACCGCTATCTGGTGAAAGCCGCCGATCTGGTCGCCCAGGCGCCGAACATGGAGCCGCGGATGGTTCATCCGGATCAGATCCAGGCGACCATCGCCAACCTCCAGAGTCACGGCTTTTGTGCGGCGCCGCTGCTCGGCGTCTGCCCGAAGTGCCAGCTCGACGCCGCGAAGGAGAAGAGCTGCAAGCGGCCGAACATCCTGATCTTCCTGGTCGACGACATGGGCTGGGGCGACTTCCAACCGTACGGCGGCGGCGTCGCCTATGGCGCGACGACTCCCGAGGTGACGAAGCTCGCCCAGGACGGACTGCTGCTCACTTCCACGTACGCGCAGCCCTCGTGCTCGCCCACCCGCGCCACGATTCACACCGGCCAGCTGCCGATCCATCACGGAGTGCTCTACCCGCCGATGTACGGCGATCCGGGCGGCATCACCGCCAACTCGATTCCCCTGCCGATGCTGCTCAAGCGGGCCGGCTACACGACCCAAGGCGTCGGCAAGTGGCACGTCGGCGAGAACATTCCGAACCTGCCGCAAAACGTCGGCTACGACGACTACTACGGTTTCCTCTCGGTCTCCGACATGTACACCGAGTGGCGCGATCAGTACTACAACCCCGAAGTCGTGCGCGACAAGGAGCGCACCGACTACATGTTCAACAACAAGTTCAGCCACTACCTGATCCATGCCTCCACGAAGCCGAACGTCCCGGACATCATCAAGGCCAAGTTCGCCCACGACACCAATACCGCGCTCGGTTGCGAGGCGCTTGCCGAAATCACGCTCCCCTGGGAGGCGGCGGCCCTGAACGCCGATCCGAACGCCCCCGATAACCGGGGCATTTCGAACCATTGCTGGGTGGCGCCCGAGAACAAGAAGAAGCGGGTTTCGATCGCCGATCTCGATACGCTTTGGGTCAACTACTCGGTGAACTTCATCGAGCAGCAGAAGGAAAGCACGAAACCCTGGTTCCTCTACCACGCGACCCGCGGCTGCCATTTCGACAACTATCCGACCGATGCCAATCACCGGATCTCCTACGCCCGCACCATCTATTCCGATTGCACGGTCGAGATGGACCAGATTCTCGGCCAGGTCCGCGCGGCGCTCGACCGGACCGGCCAGGCGGACGACACCCTAATCTTCTTCACCTCCGACAACGGGCCGGAAAACGAGATTCCGCCGCACGGCCATACTCCCTTCCGCGGCGGCAAGGGCGACACCTGGGAAGGCGGAGTTCGCGTCCCCGGCATCGCGGTCTGGAAAGGAATGATCGAGCCGGGCCGGGTCTCCGACGGGCTGTTCGACCTCGCGGACCTCTATCCCACGGTGCTCGAGCTGGCGGGGATCGACTACGCCCATCCGAATCTCGATCCCGTGCTGAAGAGCGAGACGGAGGTGGTGACGAAGATCGAAGGGCGGTACCTGGACGGCGTCGAGCAGGCCTCGTTCCTGCTTTCGCCACATGGCGCCTCGAACCGGCGCAGCATCCAGAACTGGTACCTCACCAACTTCTCCGGCGTGCGGATGGACGAATACAAGGGGTACGTGAAAGTCAGCGAGGACATCGTCACCAAGGAGGGTTATCCCGGCGGCTTTTCGGGCGTCGATCTGAAGGCCTCCTACATGCTGATGTTCAACCTCCAGGAAGACCCGAAGGAGACCGACAACATCGCGATCCGCCACCTCTGGGCGCAACACCTGTTCTCGGCCGAAATGCAGCGGGTCTTCTGCGCCCTAACCAGATATCCGCCCCACCTGCCCACCCAGCCGATGTCCCAGCTGAATTTCATGAACGAGATCAACGACCTGCTCGACCATCCGGAAAAGTACAAGGCGACCTGCGGCACGTTGCCGGACAAGACCTAGAAGGCCGGGTGGATGGGGCGACGCGCGGCGTCGCCCCGGAGCTTCGCCATCGGGTGTCGAGCTACCTGGGATGGGGACTGCCGCTAACTCAAACCCGCCAGATACAAAGCGTTCCACAGCAGCTTGAACGTCCGGTGCGGCTGGGCGCGATGCTGGGCTCGGAAACCGATCAGGACGACGCGCCCTTTGCCGACGCGGACTTCGACCATGGCGGCGCGCTTCTCCAGCCGCTCGGCGCCTTTGAGGTAGCCGCTGATCAGGATGTCTTCCGGATCTTCGGGGTAAGACGCCACCACGTTCCGGGTGAAGCGGGCGTCGGGGGGACTCGTTCCGAAGGCGGGCGAGTCGGAAAAATATGCGGCCTCTTCGGTGCGCAGGCCGTGGCTCAACGGGTTTTCCGGGTCGAGGCGGATGCGCAGCATCGAGCCGGGGGCGTGGAAGTCTTTCTGTGCGACCTTGTCCAGGACGTTTCGGACCGGCAGGTCGAGCAGGCGGATGGCGTAGTCGCACGATTCGTCGAGCGCCACCAGGGTGCCGCCCTCCTCGACCCATTTCTTAATCTTCTCGCCACCCTGCTTTTCGATTCCTCCGGCGTAAGGGGCCGGCAATGGGCTTGCGAAACGACGAGCCTCCTCGGATTCGGGCTCGCCCTTCTCGAGGATACCGGCGTCGACCGCCGGCAGCAGGATCGTGTCGACCTTGCCACGAAAGGTTCCCTGCTTCATCGCGGCGTTGTCGAGGTTCTCGAACGGAAAGCCGTATTTCTCCAAGAGGAAGCGGGTCCACCCTTCGTCGACGCTCGCCACCCACGGTTTGTACAGACCGACCCGGGCGGTGCGCATCTTCCAAGACGGCCCCGAGGGCGCCTCGGCGAGGGGCTGGATCGCGACGCGGGCCTCGCGGGAGAGGCGGGAGAGCTCCTCCGGCGTCGCGGAGCCCGCCGGGAGATAGAAATCGCCCGGCCCGCTCGCGGCGCCGAGGCCGGGGATCGGCTCTTTCAGCCAGCGCACCTCGTGCTTGCCCGCGAGCAGCTTGTTCACCGCGGTAGGCGCCGTGTCCGCGCGGTGCGAGATCCACCAGCCGCCGGGGCTAGAGGCCACGTCGCCGCCGGGCCAGAGCGCCGCGCCAATCTCCGGAACGGCGGCGATCTGCGGCGCGCTTCCATCTACCGCGTGGAACGCTCCGTCGACTTCCGCGACGTCGAGTCCCAACGAGAGGGGAAGCGACCAGGAGGTCACGTCGTACGGCGCGAGGATCTCGCCGCCCTCTGCGGCGGTGACCTTGGGGTAGCGCTGCGGCCGGAGCATGGTGAGCAGGAACTGCCGATACGGCTGCGCCGCGGGGATCACGTAGCTGCCCGCGGGGAAGATCTGCCGGCCGGCGACCACGGGCGCGCCGGCCCGCTCGACCCGGATCCCGTGCTGGATCAGCAGGTCGGCGAGGAACGGCGCCATCGACGGATCGTGCTGGTCGGCGGAGATCACCCAGGCGCTCGGACTCTCGGTGCGTCCCCGCTCGGTCGCCTCGCGGGCCATTTGCCAGAAGTTGGTGAGCAGGCCGACGCGATTCACCGCCGCCGATTCGAGGAAGCTGCGGGTGGCGATCAGCTCGTATTCGACGATGTCGCGCAGGCGCCACCAGCCGCCCGGCCAGGGGGAGGGAAAGTTGGAGGTGCGCTGGTAATCCACTAGGCCCTTGACCCCGCCGCGCAGTTCGCCCGACTCGATCCGGATCGGGGTCGCGATGTTGGCGCTTGCCACCTCGGTCAACAGGCCGGTGACGTTCTTCCACCAGGCGGTGTTGCGGGTGCCGCCGGGCCAGTAGCTGTCGAAGATCATGTTGCTGCCGACGCCGAGCTTGCCCCCTTCTTCCAGGCGCAGGCTCATGTTGGTTCCGAGCAGGTCCGCCTGGCGGAAGATCAGCGAATGGACCTCCGGCGCGAGCGGATCGGCCTGCGGCGGCACGAACATGCGCGGGCCGGTCGTCCCCATCTGGTGTTCGTCCACGAAGACCTGGGGAAACCACCGGTGGTAGAGCACGCCGTTGACCGCCTGGGTCTCCTTTTGGGTCAGCATGTAATAGTCGCGGTTGTCGTCGTGCCCCACGTAGGTGTGGTAAAGCCAGGGCATGGCTCCGCCTTCGAACGGAGTGCCCAGGTACTTGTTGTACCAATCGACCACCATCACCTGGCCGTCCGGGTTGATCGACGGCATGATCAGCAGGATCGCGTCGGAGAGCCAGGAGAGCATCCGCGGGTCTTGCGTGGTCGCCACGTCGTGCACGAACTCCATCGCCATCTGGGTCGAGCCGACCTCGGTCGAATGGATCGTGCAGGTGACCAGCGCGATCGTCTTGCCTTCCACGATCAGCGCCTTCGCCTCCGCCTCCGAGAGGCCGTCGGGGAACGCCAACCGCCGGGCGATCTCGCGATACCGGTCGAGCTTCTTCTGGTTCTCCGCGGAGGTGAGGACGACCACCGGTATGTCGTTGCCGAGCGTCGAAGTGCCGGCCGATTCGATCGACACCCGGTCCGAGGCGGCATCCACCGCGCGCAGGTACTCGATCACCTTGGGCCATGGCGCGAGCTTGCGATCCTCACCGACCCGATGGCCCAGGAACGCCTCGGGCGAAGGGATCTCCGCGGCGCGGACGGCGCTGAACCCGGCAAGGCAAGCGAATACAACAAGGGCGAACGTGCGGCGCATGGAGGGCTCCTCTCGAAGAGGGCGCGAGTGTAACCCGGCCGGGACCTCGGTCTACTACGCGGCTTGATCACGGCTGTCGCGGCCACTGCAAAAGGTGATGTGATTGCGGGCGTCGGCTTATAGGCCGGCGCCCGGTCCGGCGGAGCGGGTCAGGCGGTTTCCGTGGCGCAGCAGATCCTTACGCTGGTGGTCGGACAGTTGCAGCTGACGCAAAGGGTCTGACAGGAGAGGTCGCTCCCCCCTGCGATCTTGCCCAGCTCGGTGTCCTGCAGCAGGTGAAGCGTCTCTTTCGACAGCTGGAGCTTCTTGGCTCTGGACTTCATGGTTTCGGTCTCCTTGGAGCGGAGTGCGGACAACGATCCGCGGGTTCATCAAAAGGAGTGCCGCGGGAGGCCTGTTGTGCGCTGGCCGGGTTACGAACCCTCGGGCATCACGATCCAAAGGATGATGTACGCCAGGATGCCGGGGAAGGCGATCGAAACGATCGAGACGACGACGTAGAGAACGCGCACCAGCGTCACGTCCCAGCCGAGCCACTCGGCCAGGCCGCCGCAGACGCCGGCGATGATCTTGTGTCGAGACGAACGGGTAAGGGGCATGGTCGTGGGAACCTCCTTCCACCCTTCTTACGATCCGACGCGCCCGGCGGTTTCGATCCCGCCGAGCACCTCTTAGGGTCACGCCTCGACTTCCGCCTCCGCCCCCGCCCCGTGCCGAGCGGCAACCACCGCCGCGGTAAACATGCCGCAGACGGCGGCGAATGTGATCAGCGCCACCAGAGACATCCAGCCTTTCAGGTCGACCGGTTGGAGGAACGTCAGCAGCTCCGCCATTGGCGCGAACGGCTTGCCGTCTTTCACCCCTTCGAGGGCGCGGAGGGTGGCGCGGATCAGCGCGCCGATCGCCAGTCCGCCGATCGCGCCGATCACGCCGCGGATCGCGAGCTGGGCCGCGGTCAGCGGTTCCTTGAACTTGGGCGGCTCGATCGAGAATTCCGGTTCGCGTTGGCCCCAGGGGACGAAGCGGGCGAGCAGGATCATTCCGGGGATGCCGGCGAAGATCGAGAACCAGAAGAAGCTGGTCCAACCGATAGCGTGAACCAGGAAACCGGTGATCGGTCCGGAGAGCAGGCGCGGCAGGCCGAACAGGCTGGAAAACAGGGCGTATTGCGTGGCAGAGAAGCGTTTCTGCGTGAGGCGCAGCAGCAACACGCCATACGCCCCCGTGCCCATGCCGGAGGCGAGCGTTTCGAACGCCATCGCGCCGTACATCAGCCACCGGTTCGGTCCGGGTTGGACCGAGAGGACGACGTAACCCAAATTCGAGAAAATCTGGAGGAACCCGAACAGCCAGAGCGAGCGGCCGAGGCCGAGCGTGGTGGTGAGCGCTCCGCCGAAGAAGACGCCGATCAGGTTGCCGAACAGACCGACCGTCGCGAGCGCCACGCCGCGGTCGAAATCGGTGTAGCCGGCTTGGACCAGGAACGAGCGTTGAAGCGTCTGCGCCAGCTGATCGGCGAACTTGTAGAGCAGCACGAACGCGAGGATTTCGAGCGCCCGGTGGCGCGAGAGGAAGCCGAGAAACGGCAGCCAAACCGCCTCGCGCAGCGTCTTGGGCGCCGGAGGTTGGCCTTCCGGCTCCGGAGCTTTCCAGGTGATCGCGATCAAAGGCAGGTAGCAGACCGAGAGCAGCACCAGGACCAGCGGCCACGAGGTCATCCCCGCCAGGGTGATCGAGAAGCCGCCTGCGAGGTACATCGCCGCGCGGTAGATCGCGGTGCGCGCGCCGACCGCCACCCCTTGCTCCTCGGGGTGCAGTACGTCGACCGCGTAGGCGTCGAGCGCGATGTCCTGAGTGGCAGCGGAGAACGCGACCGCCAGCGCCAGAGCGCCCACGACCCACGGGGTATCCGGATGACCGCCGACTCCGGCGAGAGAGAGCGTGGTGGCGAAGAGGGCCACCTGCGCGATGGCGATCCACCCCCGCCTGCGTCCCAACCACTGGAGCGGGACATAGCGATCCATCAGGGGAGCCCAGAGGAACTTGAACGTCCACGGCGCCTGGGCGAGCGTGATCAGCCCGACGACCCGCAAATCGACGCCGATCTTGGTCATCCAATCCGGGATCGCGATCCACACCAGCCCGAGCGGCAGACCGGACGAGAACGACATCAGAGAGACCGAAGCGGTCCGCCAAGACGTCATGGCGCGGACCAGGGCTTGGCAGGTCGAAAGGCGCTGCTCAGGTGGGGTCATGGCGGGGGAGTGTATCCGACTGCGGAGAGGCCGATGGGGCGGGCTTTCAGCCCTCGATTACGAGAGCTTGGCTCGTAACCTGGGGCTTCACCCCAGGCTAATATCGGGAGCGCCTTTGGCGCTCAAAAATGCGATCAGTAAAGGGCCGAAGGCCCGAACGATAATAGCCTGGGCCAACGGCCCAGGTTCGTAGCCAAACCGTTGGGTTCGAGGGCTGAAAGCCCGCGCTATTCTTCTCGGCATGCCCTCCCCCCTCGCCCTCGACCACCTTCTGATCGGTGCCCCCGATCTCGCTTCCGGCGTCGCTTGGGTCGCCGAGCGTCTCGGGGTGTCGCCCACTCCCGGCGGGCGGCATCCGGGTTTCGGTACGCATAACGCGCTCACCGGCTTGGGAGGCGCGCGCTACCTCGAGGTCATCGCCCCCGATCCGGAGGGCGCGGGGCTCGCGCCTCATTTCGCATGGCTTTCGGCCTGCACGACTCCGAGGCTCGCCACGTGGGCTGTTGCGGCGCCGGATCTCGCGCCGGTCGCCTCGGAACTCGAAGAATGGCGGGTGTCGCACTCCGAAATCCTGGCAGGCTCGCGGCGGCGACCGGATGGTTCTCTGCTTGAATGGCAGATGCTTTTTCCCGACGAGAACGAAGGGGGAGTGATGCCGTTCTTCATCCGTTGGCAGGATTCGTCGCAACATCCGGCGCGAACGCTCGATCACGCGTTGGAGCTCGAATCCCTCTCGCTCGTCCATCCGGAGCCCGAGCGGATATCAAAGATCTTTGGCTCGGTGGGTCTCGACCCATCGATCGAAGACGGAGATGTGCCGCGGCTCGTGGCGACGATCCGGGGACCGCTGGGAGTTCGAGAGATTGGGTAGGCGGTTCCCTACAGCTTGCCCACCTCGCCCCGCAACCGCGTAAGCACACCTTCGATCTGCGCCAGCTCCTCGCGCGTTTCCGCGAGATGCGCGCGCTCCGAACGGACGAATCGCGAATACGGCCCAACCCCTTCGTCGATCCGGTGCAGGCTGCGCTCGATCTCGCGGTCGAATTGGCTGGTGAGGGCGGACATCAGTTTTTCGCGCAGGGTCTCGATGTTCGCGCGCAGCTCGCGCTTCGCTTTTTCGCGGCGGCTGGGGAGGATGAAGAAGCCGAGCGCGGCGACCGTGCCCGCCGCGACGATGCCGGTGAAGTCCGCGGCGGCGGTAGCCGCGAGGTGGACCAGCAGGGCTCCGAGCCCCAGAGCGCCTACTTCGACCAGGGCGGTGTTCGCTACCGCGCCTTTGACCGATTCGGCCATCCGCTCCGCTTCCGCCGCGTGGTCGAAGCTCTCGACCGAGCGTTGCGCGGCGCGGCCGACGCTTTCGAGGAGGCGGTTGCGGTCGACGTCGAACGAGCCGAGCCCCGCGTCGCCGACGATCTTGCCGGAGTGCGCGACCTTCCGCTTCGCCAGGTGCTCCAGGATCGCCTGCCACTGCCGCAGGTCGGAAGAGACCATCCAGTCGATCACCTCGTGGACCTTGCGGTCGATCGCTTGCGGCACGTCGGCCACCACCTCGCGGACGAAATCGTTGCGCGTCTTCTCTTTGTTCAACAGGTCGAAAACCTTGCCCAAGCGAAGCCGCTCGTCGAAGAACGAGGTGCCGCGATTTTCCAGCTCGTGAAGGACGGTGTCGACGTCCGCCAGACGGAAGCGGAACTCGCGCCCCATGTCCTCTTTGTAGAGCGCCAGCTGGCGTTCGAGCGTGTCCAAAGTTGCCACGTCGTCGGCGAGCAAGGCGGTCCGCGCATCCGCCACCGCGAGATATTTCTCGACCAGGTGCGCGGCCACGCCTAAAGGGTTTCCCAGCTTCAGGCGTATGCGCTCTTTTTCGTCGAGCGTTTCGACCAGATATTTTTCCAGCGCGGGGAACCGGCTGGTGGCGAGCAGCGCCTCGTCGTTCGTTTCCTTCGCGCGGAGCGCAAGCTTGCCCGACAGCGGAAAAAGCTCGGGCGCAAAGCCGAGGAGCGTCCGCGCGCTGGCGGAGACGAACGCGAGAACCTTTTCGAGATCCCCGGGCGTGTCGAGCAGATCGATCTTGTTGAGCACCAGGACGATCTTCTTGCCCCAGTCGCGGATCGCTTCTAAAAACGCGCGTTCGCTTTCGGTGAACGGCCGATCGGCCGAAGTGACGAAGATCACCAGGTCCGAGCGCGGCACGAAATCGCGCGTGATCGCCTCGTGCTCGCGGTGGATCGCGTTGGTTCCCGGCGTGTCGACGATGCGGATCTCGCGCAGCAGCTCGACCGGCGCCGCGACCGTATCGATCAAACCGTCGACCGCGGTGCGCGCGACCTCCGGTCCGTATTGGATGACGTGGATTCGGGTCGTCGTGGGGGTCGGCCCCTCTTCCAGGATGCGGCTGCCGAGGAGAGCGTTGATGAACGCGGATTTGCCCGCGTTGAACTCGCCGGCAACCACCAGGAGGAACAGCTCGTCGAGCTGCTTCGCGGAGGAGGCGAGGGTCTTTGCATCCTCCGCTCCGGCATCGAACGTAGCGAGCGCCGCCGCGAGCCGGGCGAGGGCGGCGCGCTCTTCGACCAGGACCTGATCGGCCGATTTCGAAAGGATGCGCCGCATGGAAAAACGATAGCACGGGGACAGAGCACGGTCGCTGCTTGAGAATCCCGCGAACCGTTTGGGAGTGCGGCGACGCGTCGCCGCTTTGACCGGAGCCGCTACTTCATCACGTTCGCCCCAAAGCGCCGACGCGTCGGCGCACTCCCAAACCGTCCTGCTTCTTACAGCGCCGACGTTCCCGGCGGCACCAGCAGATCGATCGCCGCCGCATCCTCCGCGGTGATCTCGACGTCGGGGACGGTGAGGCTGTCCTCCAGCTGCTCCATCGTGCGGGGGCCGACGATGATCGAGGTGACGGCCGGATCGCGGAGCGCCCAGGCGTTCGCCAGGCGGGCGAGCGGAATTCCTTTCGCTTCAGCGAGCGGCAGAAGCTTTTCGACGATGTCCTTCCGGCGCTCGAACTTTGGATTCTCGATGTCGCCCACCCAGTTGACCGCGCGGCTGGTGTCCCCCGGATTGGCTTGGCCGCGGCGGTATTTGCCGGTGAGCCATCCGCCTTCGAGCGGGCTCCAGACGATGTTGCCCAGCCCGTGCTTCCGGGCCATCGGGAAGTGATCGAGCTCCATCGTCCGGCGCAGGATGCTGTACGGCGGCTGTAGGCAGACGAAGCGCTCGAATCCGTTCCGCTCGGAAAGCCAGAGCGACTCGACGATCTCCCAGGCGGCGAAGCGCTTCTCCCACGGCCCTGGGCCTTCGTAATGATTGGTCGAGCAGCCGAGGTAACGAACTTTCCCCTGGCGCACCAGATCGGTGAGGGCCGAAAGGGTCTCTTCGAGCGGCGTCGTCGGATCGGGGCGGTGGGTCTGGTAGAGGTCGATCGTCTCCACTTTCAAGCGCCGGAGGCTCGCTTCCACCTGCTGTTGGATCGCCTTCCTCGACAGGCCGCGGTCGTAGACGCCCTCTCCCATCGGCGACCAGACTTTCGTCGCGAGCACGATCTCGTCGCGTTGCGCGCGACGTTGGGCCAAAGCTTCGCCGACGATCTCCTCGGACTCGCCCGCCGAGTAGTTGTTCGAGGTGTCGATGAAGTTGATGCCGGCGTCCAGCACGCGGTGGATGATGCGGATGCACTCGTCCCGGTCGCGATTGCCCCAGGCGCCGAACATCATGGCGCCGAGGCAGAGCGGCGAGACCTTCAAGCCGGTACGGCCGAGGCTGCGGTATTCCATGAGGGATCTCCTGAGGTTGCCGGGCTACCCCGACGAAACCACCTCGACCGGCCCGAGCGCGGCGAGCTGGGGTTCGAGCTGCTCGGCGGGTCCGACCGCAACGATCGCGAGCTGCTCGGGGCGGATGTGCCGGTGGGCTAGAGCGAGAAGCTCGGCGCGATCGACCGAGGCGATCCGTTCGAGATAGCGATCGTAATAGTCGTCGGGAAGATCGTAAATCGAGAGCACTTCGAGCCGCTTCGCCACGTCGCCGAGCGTCTGCGAAGAGTAGGGGAAGACCCCGGTGATGTATTGCCGCGTCTCCTCGATCTCGTCTTCCGCCACCGGCTCGGTGCGAATCCGCTCCAGCTCGAACAGCACCTCGCGCACCGCGGCGCCGGTCGATTCGGTCGCGACCGCGGCGGCGACCGAAAACGGCCCCGGACCCAGGCGGCCGCCGAGCCGGGTGGTGGCGCCATAGGTAAAGCCATGGCGCTCGCGAAGGTTCAAGTTGATCCGGCTGGTGAACTTGCCGCCGAGCAGGGTGTTGAGCAGCAGGAGCGGCACGTAATCGGGGTGGCGCCGGCCGACCGCGGCATGGCCGAGCCGCAGCTCGGTCTGGGCCGCGTCGGGGCGGTCGATCAGGTGGATCGTGGCGCCGGTCCGGCCGGCGGGGACGATCTCCGCGGCGGGCGGCGCGAGCGGGGTGGGGCTCGAGCCCAGCTTCGCTTCGATCTCGTCGGCGAGCGCTTCCGGGTCGAGGTCGCCGACCGCGATCAGCGTCGCCGAGCCGAGCGGGTAGTGGCGGGAAAAGAAATCGAGCGCTTCGTCGCGGCCGATCCGAGAGACGCTGTCGATCGTGCCGAGCGGCGATTCGGCGTACGGCGTGCCGAGATAGAGCACCCGGGCGAGCTGCTCGTCGGCGAGCGTGCCGGGCTCGAAGCGACGGCGTTCGAGCTCGGTCGTTCGAAGTTTCTTGAGGCGCTCGATCTCGCGCTCGGGGAAGATCGGCGCGGTCGCCACCTCGGTCAACAGGTCGAACGCGGACTTGAGCTCGCTCGAGAGCAGGCCGACCTCGACCGCGCCGTAGTCCCACTCGGCGTAGCTCGCGAGGTAGCCGCCGAGATCCTCGGCGCGGCGGGCGATCGCGAGCGACGAGCTTCCCGCGGTCCCTTCGTCGATCAACGAGGCGGAGAGCGTCGCGAGGCCGGGCAGCCCGGGCGGATCCCAATGCCCCCCGGCGGGAAAGACCAGCTCGAGCGTCGCGAGAGGCACGCTCGGCACCCGCGCGGCATAGATCCGCAAGCCGTTCTGGCACCGCCGGTTGAGGAAGGCGGGGAAGCGGAACCCGCGCGCCGCGGTCGGCGGCGGCGCGTTGTCGCGGCGGACCGGGCTCACGCGGCGTCCTTCGGGACGATCCACAGACTCACGCGATCCGCCGGCCGGCACCAATTCGCGACGAAGCGGGAGATCTCCTCGGCGGAAATCGTGCGGTAGACCTCGGATTCGCGAGCGACGCCGCCGGGATCGCCGAAGAACGTGGTCAGGCGGGCGAGCAGGTCGGCCCGCATGTCGAGCCGCTGCAGGTTGCCGAAATAGTCGGTGAGCGCCCGTTTCCGCGCCCGTTCGAGCGCCTGGGCGTCGATCTTGCCGGCTGCGATCTGTTCCAAGTGACCGCCGAGCCGCGCTTCGATCTCCGCGGCCGGGACCCCCGGCCGCGCGGTCGCGACCAGCGTGAACGTCCCGGCGGCCTCGCCGAGATGGACCCAAGCGCCGGCCTCCTGGGCGATCTGGCGGTCGTAGACCAGGTCGCTATAGAGCAGGCTCGATTTGCCTCCGGTCAAAAGCGACGAGAGGAGATCCGCGACGTACCATTCGCGGCTGCCATAGGGAGGGGTGGCGAACGCGATGTAGATCCGCGGCATCATGACCGCATCGGCGAACACCTCCCGGCGTTCTTCTTCGGGCCGCTCGGGGCGTCCGTTGGGATAGGTCGGCAAGATCACCGGCGGGATCGCCTCGCCGCGCGGGATCTCGCCGAACCAGGCGTCCGCCCGCTCCAGCGCCTCGGCCGGCTCGAAGTCGCCCGCGATCGTGAGCACCGCGTTGTTCGGCGCGTAATAGGTGCGGAAAAAGGCGCGCACCTCGTCGATCGTCGCCCCGACGATGTCTTCGAGCGTGCCGATCACCGGCCAACTGTAGGGGTGCCCCTCCGGGTAGAGCAGGGCGTAGAGCCGCTCGCTCGCCTGGCCGTAGGGTTGGTTCTCGATCCGCTGGCGTCGTTCGTTGACCACCACGTCGCGCTGGGTGTCGAGGTTCTCCTGGGTGAGCGCGGGGAGCAGGAACCCCATCCGGTCGGATTCGAGCCAGAGGCCGAGGTCGAGGTGGGCCGACGGCAGCGTCTCGTAGTAGTTCGTCCGGTCGTGCGAGGTCGAGCCGTTCGCGACGCCGCCGACCTGCTGGACGAAACGAAAGTGGCCGTTGGTCGGCACGTGGGCGCTGCCCTGGAACAGCATGTGCTCGAACAGATGGGCCAAGCCGGTGCTCCCCGGCTGCTCGTTCTTCGAGCCCACGTGGTACCAGAGATTGACCGTCACCAACGGCAGCGACCGGTCGGAGTGGAGCACGACCCGGAGGCCGTTGGGCAATGCGTGGCTTTCGAAGCTGAGCTCGGGCGTAGCGGTCATGGCATCCGTTCGGAGCGAAAACGGCTCATCTGCCGTGATGCGGTGCGCCCCGGATTCGAGGTAGACGGCTTTGAGTGTAGGGGCCGCGTCGCGGAGGTGTCAAGGAAGGTGCAAAGGGCGCTATGCACCCGCACTCTTGCGCCTTCCGCCTTGTTTGCGCTAGCCTTCTCCCATGACCACGAGCCCGGCGTACCTCACCGAGAACCAGAAGAAGATCCTCGACTTCATCCAGGAATTCCAAGGCAAGCACGGGATCGCGCCGACCCACCGCGAGATCTGCGAGCGTTTCGGCTACCGCTCGTACGGCACCGTGTACAAGCATCTGAAGCTGCTGCAGCAGAAAGGCTTCCTGCACCGCGACTGGAACCAGAAGCGGGGCATCGAGCTGATCCGGGCGATCCCCGGAACCGACTTCGGCCAGCCCGAGCCGATGGTCTCGTTCTTCGGCAACATCGCCGCCGGCCGGCCGCTCGAAGCGGTGGAGGACGAGCGCAAAAGCGACAAGATGGGGGTTCCCACCTTCCTGGTCAACGCCCGTCCGAACGATCATTACGTGCTGCGGGTGGTGGGAGAGTCGATGATCGACGAGGGGATCCACGACGGCGACTTCGTCGTCGTCCAGCGGCGCGAGCGGGCCGAGCCGGGGGAGATGGTGGTCGCCCTGATCCACGACGAGGCGACGCTCAAGCGCTTCTATCCGGAAGGCGACGTCGTCCGCCTGCAACCGGCCCATCCGACCATGGCGCCGATCCGGGTGCCGGCGGCGGACGTCCGGGTGCGCGGCATCGTGGTCGGTCTGATGCGGCGGTTCTAGAGGCACACGAAGGGAGCCGGCGATGGAAGGCGCATCCTTCTCGATCTTTCCCAGCTCGCTCGGCTGGGTACTCGCGGTGGCCCGGAGCGGCGAGCTGATCTGCCTCGAAAACCGGGTCTCCCGAGAGGACTGCGAAAACGCCCGCGCGCGGCGCTGGGCGGATGCGGCAGACGATCCCGAAGCTCCGCCTCTGCCGGAAACCCGAAAACAACTCGACGAATACCTGGCCGGATCAAGGCGCGAATTCGACCTGCCGCTCGGCGTGCTGTCCCCCGGCTCCGGCGGCACCGACTTCCAGCGCTCGGTTTGGGCCGAGCTGCTGCGCATCCCGTTCGGCGCCACGACCACCTACGGCGAGATCGCCTGCACGTTGGGCGTTCCCGGAGGAGCGCGCGCGGTCGGCATGGCGAACCACGACAATCCAATCGGGGTGGTGATCCCTTGCCATCGGGTGATCGGAGCGAACGGTTCGCTCACCGGCTACGCCGGAGGGCTCCCGATGAAACAACGCCTGCTGGAGCTGGAAGGGGCGTTGCCGGGCAGGTTGGATTTCGGGGAGTAGAGCGCTTTTCCTGGGTGCGCGGGCCTCCGGCCCGCCTTTGCGGGCGAGACGCCCGCGTACCCAGGGAGAAACCTTGCCCGCGAAACAGGTATCTCAGTCT
>Ga0268264_10000974_pt1 | contig 29321 bp, 23 predicted proteins | sample KBSSwiS32_FD_190357 | JGI IMG/M metagenome (GOLD analysis project Ga0268264, IMG submission 190357) | Switchgrass rhizosphere microbial communities from Kellogg Biological Station, Michigan, USA - KBS Switchgrass S3-2 (SPAdes) (version 2) | ecosystem: Host-associated > Plants > Roots >...
GGCGGCGTGCGCCGACTTCCACTGATCGACGTCGGCGCGGCCCTGATAGATTACGCCCTTGCGGTCGCACATCAGCACATTGTCGTGCCGCACGCCCATCGCCTTGATCAAGGCGGTGCAGGCGATCGCCGCGGCACCGGCGCCGTTGACGACGATACGGACGTCCTTGAGCTCGCGCCCGGTCAGATAGCACGCGTTGATCAGCCCGGCGGCGGAGATGATCGCGGTGCCATGCTGGTCGTCATGCATGACCGGGATGTTCATCCGCTCCTTCAGCGCCTGCTCGATGATGAAGCATTCGGGCGCCTTGATGTCTTCGAGGTTGATCCCGCCGAAGCTCGGTTCGAGCAGCGCGACCGCGTTGATGAACGCCTCTGGGTCCTCGGTATCGAGTTCGAGATCGATCGAATCGACGTCGGCGAAGCGCTTGAACAGCACCGCCTTGCCTTCCATCACCGGCTTCGAGGCGAGCGCGCCGAGATTGCCGAGACCGAGGATCGCGGTGCCGTTCGAGATCACCGCGACCAGATTGCCCTTGGCGGTATAGTCGTAGGCGGTCGCCGGATCGGCCGCGATCGCGCGCACCGGCACCGCAACGCCGGGCGAATAAGCGAGACTCAGGTCGCGCTGCGTCGCCATCGGCTTCGACGCGACGATCTCGATCTTGCCCGGCCGGCCGCTCGAGTGGAACAGCAGTGCCTCGCGCTCCGAGAACTGGACGTTCGATCCCTCGCTCATAGCATCCCCTTTATCGCTCGGCTTTCCTTAGGACGCGCGGCGGGCAAGGGGAAGTGACGGATGTATCCGTCACCCGATTGTCCGATCCGTCACGATCGCGGGCTTCGCGCGACGGCATGGCCTGTGTATCGAGCGGCGATGAGCGACGCCGCACCCACGCCGATGATGGCGCAATATTTCGCGTTGAAGGCGGATTCACCCGATTGCCTGCTGTTCTACCGGATGGGCGATTTCTTCGAGCTGTTCTTCGACGATGCCCGTGCCGCCGCCGCGACGCTCGACATCGCGCTGACCGCGCGCGGCGAGCATGACGGCCGGCCGATCCCGATGTGCGGTGTGCCGGTGCATTCGGCCGAGGGCTATCTGGCGCGGCTGATCAAGGCCGGGCATCGCGTCGCCATCGCCGAACAGGTCGAATCGCCGGCGGAGGCGAAGGCGCGCGGTTCGAAGTCGCTGGTCGCGCGCGCGATCGTCCGCGTCGTCACCGCCGGCACGCTGACCGAAGAGGCGCTGCTCGATTCGCGCGCCGCCAACTGGCTGGTCGCGGTCGGTGAGGTCGGCGGCGTGCTCGGGCTGGCGGCTGCCGACATCTCGACCGGCCGGTTCGAGATCGGCGCGCTCGACGCCGATGCGCTCGATGCCGAACTGGCGCGGCTCAACCCGGCCGAGATCATCGTCGTCGAAGGCTCGGCGATCGACGGCATCGAACGGCCGCGCGAGGGTTTCGACAGCGCACGCGCCGAGGGCCGGCTGAAAGCTTTGTTCGGCGTCGCGACGCTCGACGGCTATGGCGCGTTCACGCGAGCCGAACTGGCCGCGGCGGGCGGGTTGCTCACCTATCTCGATCATGCCGGCAAGGGCGCCTTGCCCTTCCTCCAGCCGCCCGAGCGGCGCGCGTCGGGCGGCAGCATGATGATCGACGCGGCGACGCGCGAGAGCCTCGAACTGACGCGCAGCGCGCAGGGCGCCCGCGCCGGCAGCCTGCTCGATGCGATCGACCGCACCGTCACCGGCGCCGGCGCGCGGCTGCTCGCCGCCGACATTGCTGCGCCGCTCGCCGACCGGTCGGAGATCGCCGCGCGGCTCGGGCTCGTGCGGCTCTATGCCGAGGACCAGACCGCGCGCGAGGGCCTGCGCGCCGGGCTGCGCGCCTTACCCGATATCGGTCGGGCGCTGGGCCGGCTGGCGGCCGGACGCGGCAGTCCGCGCGATCTGGGCCAGTTGCGCGACGGTTTGCGCCAGGCCGGGCTGCTCCGCACCCATCTGGCCGGCATCGCGGAGCTGCCGCCGCTGCTCGAACGGCTGCTGCCCGCGCTCGCGGGCCATGAGGCGCTGGTCGATCGGCTGGCGCATGCGCTGGTGCCGACTCCGCCGATCGATGCCGCGCAGGGCGGCTATATCGCCGAGGGCTATGATCCCGCGCTCGACGAATTGCGTGCGACCGGCGGCGACGGGCGGCGCGCGATCGCCGCGCTCGAGGCGCGCTATCGGACCGCGACCGGGATCGCCGTGCTCAAGATCAAGCATAATGGCGTGCTCGGCTATCACATCGAGGTCCCGGCCAAACATGCCGATCCGCTGATGGCCGCGGAGTCGGGTTTCACCCATCGCCAGACGCTGGCCGGCGTCGTCCGTTTCAACGCGCCCGACCTGCACGACGTCGCGATCAAGGTCGGTCAGGCCGGTACGCATGCGCTGGCGGCCGAGGCCGCGCATCTCGAGGAGCTGGTCGGACTCGCGCTCGAGCGCGCGACCGCGATCGCCGCCACCGCCAATGCGCTGGCGCGGCTCGACGTCGCGACCGCGCTGGCCGAACGCGCGGTCGAAGGCGGCTGGTGCCTGCCCGAAATCGCCGCCCATGCCTGTCTCGAAATCGAGGGCGGGCGCCATCCGGTGGTCGAGACGGCGCTGGCGAAGTCGGGCGACCGCTTCGTCGCCAATGATTGCAGCCTCTCGCCCGAACGCCGGCTGTGGCTGGTGACCGGCCCCAATATGGGCGGCAAATCGACCTTCCTGCGCCAGAACGCGCTGATCGCGGTGCTGGCACAGGCGGGCAGCTACGTGCCGGCGACGCGCGCGAAGCTCGGGCTGGTCGATCGGCTGTTCAGCCGCGTCGGCGCGTCCGACAATCTCGCGCGCGGCCGTTCCACCTTCATGGTCGAAATGGTCGAGACCGCGGCGATCCTCGCGCAGGCAACGCCGGACAGCCTCGTCATCCTCGACGAGGTCGGGCGCGGCACCAGCACCTATGACGGCCTCGCGATCGCGTGGGCGGTGGTGGAGGCGGTGCACGAGACCAATCGCTGCCGCTGCCTGTTCGCGACCCACTATCACGAACTGACGCGGCTGGCCGAACGGCTCGACGGCCTGTCGCTGCACCACGTCCGCGCGCGCGAATGGAAGGGCGACCTCGTCCTGCTCCACGAGATCACCGAAGGCCCCGCCGACCGCAGCTACGGCCTCGCCGTCGCCAAGCTCGCCGGCCTGCCGCCGGCGGTGGTGTCGCGCGCGAAGTCGGTGCTCGCGAAACTGGAGGCCGGCCGTGCGGCAACCGGCGGCCTTGCGGCCGGACTCGACGATCTGCCTTTGTTTGCGGCGGCGGCCATGGCGGAAGCGCCGAAGACCGATCCGTTGCGCGACGCCGTCGCGGCGATCGATGCCGATGCTCTGAGTCCGCGCGAGGCGCTCGACCTGATCTACCGCTTGAAGGCGATTGCGCGCGAATAGGGCAAACGGTATGACCAAGTCGTACCGAACGGCAGGAGCATGATCGATGGGCGTCGTCCGAAAAATCAGCATCGCCCTGACCGAAGAACTCGCCGCCGACGTCGATGCCGCGGTCGAGAGCGGCGCCTACGCCAGCAGCAGCGAAGTCATCCGCGATGCGCTGCGGCACTGGAAACGGGAGCGCGAAACCGAGGCCGCCAAGCTCGCCGAGCTTCGCCGGCTGGTGCTGGAGGGTCTCGATAGCGGGCCAGGCCTGCCGGCGACCGATGCTTGGTTCGACAGCATCTCCGAACGCGGCCGGGCAATCCTGGCGAGCCGGCGCAGCGGGGCGTGATCGATCGCGATTACGCGCGACTGCGGACGACGATCTCCTCGAAATAGTCCCGCTGATCGCCGAGGACGACGAAATCGTTGCAGACCGGTTTGTCCATCGCATCAGGACGTCGGTCCGGCGCCTTGCCCATTACCCGTTGAGTGCGCCTGCCCGTCCGGAACTGGGCAGCGACATCCGCTCGCTCGTGGTGGGCCATTACGTCGTCCTGCACCGTGTGACGTCCGACCAGGTCCGCATTCTTCGCATCCTGCACGGATCGCGGGATCTTGCGACGGCGCTGATCGGTGAGGATTGATGCCGGCAGGACGATGCTCCGGTCCGCGCTATTGGCGGCAAAATTCTGGCGCATGACCGGCGTTGCGGGATAATCGGGTCACACATCCGAGAGGATATTGAAGATGAATGCCGTCCGAAAGTTCACGATTGAACTGGCAGAAGAACTTGCCGCCGATGTCGATGCCGCCGTCGAGAGCGGCGCTTATGCCAGCAGCGGCGAGGTCATCCGTGATGCGCTGCGCCATTGGAAACGGGAACGCGAGACCGAAGCCGCCAAACTCGCCGAGCTTCGCCGGCTTGTCCAGGAGGGACTCGATAGCGGGCCGTGGATCGAGAGCAATTTCGACGTAGAAGACACTGTCCGGCGGGGCAGGGCTCGGCTCGCCGCAAGCCGAACTGCCGCGTCCTGCACGACGCCCGCGATCTCAAGGCAGCCCTGAACGCCGAAGGGTGACGCGGGCGCAACAAGCTCCTATCTGCCGGCCATGCCCAGCCGTATCGAAACCCTCGCCAATCGCCGGTCCATCATCGATCGGCGCGCTTTGGCCGACACCATCGCTGCGCTCGACGCCGGCATGGACAGCGCGGCGCTGCGCGCTGCCGTCGCGGCGATGCTGCACAAGGCGCTCGCCGACGGGCGGGCCGAGATCGCGCGGCGGCTCGACGAGCATCCGTCGCGCGGGCTCGAGGCGGCGGGCGGTCAGGCCTTCCTGATCGACCAGATCCTGCGGCTGATCTATGATTTCATCGTCGGCCGGCTCTACCCGATCAGCAACCCCACCGCCTCCGAGCGGATCGTGCTGGTCGCGGTCGGCGGCTATGGCCGCGGCGAGATGGCGCCGTTCTCGGATGTCGACATCGCCTTCCTCACGCCGTGGAAGCAGACCGGCTGGACCGAGCAGGTCATCGAATCGATGCTCTATCTGCTGTGGGATCTCGGGCTGAAGGTCGGCCACAGCAGCCGCTCGCTCGACGAGATGGTGCGCATGGCGAAGGCCGATCTCACCATCCGCACCGCCTTGCTCGAAGGGCGCTATATCTGGGGCGACGAATCGCTTTACGACGAGGCGTCGGCGCGGTTCGACAAGGAGGTCACCGCCAATACCGCGCGTGCGTTCGTGGCGGAGAAGCTGGCCGAGCGCGACGCCCGCCACCGCAAGATGGGCGACAGCCGCTATGTCGTCGAACCCAATATCAAGGAGGGCAAGGGCGGCCTGCGCGATCTCCATACCCTGTTCTGGATCGGCAAATATGTCCACCGCGTCCGCTCGGTCACCGAACTGGTCGAAACCGGGCTGCTGACGCGTGAAGAACTGCGCCGCTTCCAGCGCGCCGAGAATTTCCTGTGGGCGGTGCGCTGCCATCTCCACACGATGACCGGGCGCGCCGAGGATCGGCTGACCTTCGACGTCCAGCGCGAGATCGCGGTCAAGATGCGCTATGCCGACCGGCCGGGAAAGTCGGTGGTCGAGCGCTTCATGCAGCATTATTTCCTGACCGCGAAGCAGGTCGGCGACCTGACCGGCCTGTTCCTCGCGCATCTCGACGAACAGCATGCCGCGCGCGGCCGCCGCTTCGGCCTGCCAGCGATCATGCGCCGCGCGCCCAAGAAGCTCGACGGCTTCGTGCTCGATCGCGGTCGGCTTGCTCTGCCGTCCGAGGATTTCTTCATGCAGGATCCGGTCCGGATGGTCGAGATCTTCGCGCTCGCCGACCGGCACGGGCTGGAGATCCATCCGCTGGCGATGCGCGCCGCCGCGCGCGACGCCAGGCTGATCGACAATGCGATCCGCCGCGATCCCCGCGCCAACGCCCATTTCATGGACGTGCTGACCTCGCCGCGCGATCCGGAATCGGTGCTGCGCTGGATGAACGAGGCGAATGTGTTCGGCCGTTTCGTGCCCGATTTCGGCCGCGTCGTCGCGCAGATGCAGTTCGACATGTATCATCATTACACCGTCGACGAGCATACGATGCGCGTGATCGGGCTGCTCTCACAGATCGAGAAGGGTGAGCTCGAAAAGGATCATCCGCTGGCGACGGCCCTGATGTCGCAGATCGTATCGCGCCGCGTGCTCTATGTCTCGGCGCTGCTGCACGACATCGCCAAGGGCCGCGGCGGCGATCACAGCCTCCTTGGCGCAGAGGTCGCGCTCAAGCTCTGCCCGCGCTTCGGCATGACGCCAGCGGAGACCGAGACCGTCGCCTGGCTGGTCCAGCGGCACCTGCTGATGTCGGCGACTGCGTTCAAGCGCGACCTGTCGGACTTCAAGACCGTGCTCGATTTCGCGCAGGCGGTGCAGTCGCCCGAGCGGCTGCGCCTGCTGCTGCTGCTGACGGTGGTCGATATCCGCGCGGTCGGGCCGGGCGTGTGGAACGACTGGAAACGGCAGTTGCTGACCGATCTCTACCATGCCGCCGAAGAGGTGCTTCGCCTCGGCCACAAACAGCGCGGCCGCGACGAACGGATCGCCGCCAAGCGGACCGAGCTGAAGGCATTGCTCGGGTGGAGCGAGCATCGCTTCAAGGCGCTGATCAGGCGCTTGCCCGAAGCCTATTGGATCGCCGAGCCGATCGACATCCTCGAGCGCAACGCCCGGCTGATCTCGCAGAAGGATGTGCCGCTGTCGATCGCGGCCCAGGTCTATCCGGCGCGCGGCGCCACCCTCGTCACGGTCTATGCCAGCGACCATCCCGGCCTGTTCTACCGCATCGCCGGCGCGATCCATCTCGCCGGCGCCAACATCATCGACGCCCGCATCCACACCACCCGCGACGGCATGGCGCTCGACAATTTCCTCGTCCAGGACCCGTTCGGCGGGCCCTTCGACGGCCAGGAACGACTGTCGCGGATCGAGCGCGCGATCGAGGATGGGCTCGCCAATCGCGCCCGCCTCAACGAACGGCTGCAGGCGCGTCCGCTGACGCGCACCCGCGCCGAGGCCTTCTCGATCGAGCCGCTGGTGCTGATCGATAACAAGGCGTCGAACCGCTATACCGTGATCGAGGTCAACGCCCGCGACCGGCCGGCGCTGCTCAATGCGCTGGCCTATGGGCTGTTCCAGTCGAAGGTGACGATCCACTCGGCGCACATCGCCACCTATGGCGAGCGCGCGGTCGATACGTTCTACATCACCGATCTGATCGGCGACAAGATCGAGGGCGCCGCCCGGCTGAAGGCGCTGGAGAAGCGGCTGCTCGACGCCGCCGCCGGCGTGGTCAGCGAACTCGAAGTGGCGTGAATTCCCACTCCCCTCCCTTTCAAGGGAGGGGCCGGGGGTGGGTCAGGCGAACGGGCCGGCTCGATGCCGGCTCGGGCGCTGTTTTGCCGCTGACGCGGCAAGCTCGGCTCCGCCTCGCTCCCACCCCCAGCCCCTCCCCTGAAGGGGAGGGGAGTCAAAATCAGAACTTGCCCCGCACGGTCACACCATAGGTGCGCGGTTCGGCGAGGAAGCTCGAGAACAGCTGGTTGGCGGTGGTCCCGAACGCCTGGGTCTGGGCGATGCTGCCCGCGCCCTGGAACGGCGTGTTGAACGCAACCTGCTGGTAGTTCTTGTCGAAGATGTTCTGGCCCCACAATTCGATCGCCCAGCGCTCGTCCGGGCCGCGGAGGCCGACGCGCGCGTTGACGAGCGTGAATCCCTCCTGCGCCTTTTCCGGGAACAGGTCCGAACCGGTGTTGTACGAAGAGCTGCGGCGCGCATCGACGTAGAACAGGAAGCTGTGGCCCGCCGAGCCGAGTTCGGGCGTCCACGCGAACGACGCCGTCGCGACATGCTTGGGCGCGTTCGACAATTGCTGGCCGGGCAACAGGAACAAGGCGTTGCTCAGCGCCTCGCCGGTCGAACTGCCCACCAGATTACGGCGGTAATGCGTGTCGGCATAGGTATAGCCGGCGGTGATCGCGATATCGCTGGCCGGATAGATCGAGGCTTCCACTTCGACGCCCTGCGAGATCACGCCGGGCTTGGTCTTGCCCGCGCAGGCGCCGGTGACCGCGCTGTTGTCGCTGTCGGCGCCGTTGAGATCGTCGGAGCAGGACGCGATGTTCTGGACGATGAAGATCGATCCGTTGAACGTGTTGAGCTGGAAGGTCTTGAACTCCTGGCGGAACGCCGCGAGGTTCACGTTGAAGACTCGGCCATTATATTTGAGACCGACCTCATAGGCGTCGACCTTCTCCGGCTCGAACCGCAGCCCGGCGGCATCGGCGTTGGTCCGCGGGGAGAAGACGCCGGTCAGGCCGCCCAGGTCGGAGCGGTCGAGATTATAGCCGCCCGCCTTATAGCCCTTCGAGTAGCTGGCATAGGTCAGCACCTGCGGCGTCGGCTTCCATGACAGCACGGCGGTGCCGGTCCATTCGCTGTCCTTGAAGCCGTCCTGCAGCGCGAGTCCGTTCAGCGTCGCACTCGAATTGCCGGTGCAGGTCAAAGTGACGATGCCGCCGACGATCGCGGCCAGCGCCGGGTTCGCCAGCAACGGTCCGAGCGCCGCCTGCTGCGCCGGGCAGATCGTGTTGCTGTTGTTGAAGTCGGCGTCGAAATCCTTGCGTTCGTGCGTGTAGCGCGCGCCGACGGTGATGCTCAGCGTATCGGTGATGTTGAAGATATTGTGCGTGAACAGCGCGTAATTCTCGCTGTCCTGATTATAGACCGAACGTTGGTCGCCGACATTGTTGACCGTGCTCAGCCGGTCGATACCGGCCAGGATCAGCGGCGCGGCGGCGCCGAACGCGCCGGTCAGCGCGCCGCGGCCGGTCGGGCTGAGGCAGCCCGGCGCGGCGGGATTGCGCAGCACCGAAGCTGGGTTGATCGTCGCGACGACGCGGCAGGCGGCGAACGCGCCATATTGCGAACCGAACTTGATGTTGTCGACGACCTGCAATTTCTCCTTGGCGTAATATGCACCGATCAGCCAGTCGAGCTTGTCGTCGAACGCCGAACCCTGCAGCCGCAATTCCTGCGTGAAGGTCTTGAACCGGCGATAACTGTTGCCGTCGTCGGCGCGATTGGTGATGTCGACGTTCGAATAGTCGACGTCGCCGGCACCACCGGCCTTGTAGTAACGATAGGCGGAGATCGAGGTCAGCGTCGCGCCGCCGAATTCATAATTGATCTCGCCCGAAACGCCCCAGTCCCTGGTGGTGTTGCGATAGGTCAGTCCCGGCGAGACGGTGACATTGCGCGAGAACGGATCCTGCGGCGGATAGGTGACCAGGCCGCCCAGGCTGCGCAGCACCTCGACGATGCGGTTGGTCGGGTTGAACGCGACCGCGCCGTCGGTATTGCGGCCCGGCGTGGTCGGGTTCGCGGTCGGATCGATCGTTTCCTTGGTCGCGATATAGACCGCCCCGCAGCAGCTCTCGTCGCGATGGGTATAATCGCCGATCAGCCGGACGCTCAGCGCGTCGGTCGGTTCGAACAGCAACTGGCCGCGCACGAAGAAGCGGTCGCGGTCGTTGACGTCGCCCTCGCTGCCGCCGGCCTGGGTGATGTTGGTGTAATAGCCGTCGCGCTTGACATAGACGCCGTCGATGCGGGCGGCGATCGTCTCGCTGAGCGGGCCGGTGATGCCTGCGGCCAGCCGGAAATAATTGTAATTGCCGTAGGTCGCCTCGCCCGTGGCGCCGAAATCGAACTGCGGCTTCTTGCTGATGATGTTGATCAGGCCGGCCGACGCGTTGCGGCCGAACAATGTGCCCTGCGGCCCGCGCAGCACCTCGACCCGTTCGATCTCGCCGAGTTCGTTGAGACCGGCGCCGGTGCGCGAGCGATAGACGCCGTCGATGAACACCGCGACCGAGCTTTCGAGGCCGGGATTGTCGCCGACCGTGCCGATGCCGCGGATGCGCGCCGAGCCATTGGCTTCCGAGCCGGTCGAGGAGACCAGCAGCGACGGCGCGAGCTGGTTGAGCTGGCGGATGTCCGAGGCGCCCGAATTCTTCAGCGATTCAGCGGTGACCGCCGAAACCGCGATCGGCACGTCGGCCAGCGCCTCGCTGCGGCGGGTGGCGGTGACGATGATGTCGCCGAGATTCTCCGTACGGGCTTCGTCCGCGGCCGGTGGCGGCGCGGGATCGGCCTGCTGCGCGAAGGCTGGGGCGGCGAAGGTGCACAGGGCGGCAGACAGCAGCCATGCTGATTTGGGCATCATTCTCTCCTTTTGCCAACGCCGGACTTGTCCGATCGTCTCGTTTTGCCCGCCGATCATATTGCTTTCCGTTCACGTCAGATAGCCATAGCTGCACGAAAACCTCAGGATTCCGGCGGGTTTGCGGCATTTCTGCAACAGTTTTGGAGGCGACGCGCATATTGCGATTGCGAAGGACGTTACGGAAAGCTGAATAAACCCCAGGCGTTATTCGGTGCGACACCATGCACGAATTTCGGCGTGCGTCCGGCAAGTCGCCGTTCTGCTCTCCCGATCGCCGGATCCGGGTGGCTCCGGCGTCCGATTTCATCCGCATTCGCACATCGGCGCGCGCGGCGATGCGCGCGAATCGCTCGGTCTGACCGGCGGCGGACGGCGTGGCATTTGCGCATCGATTGCGGCGAAGGCATCGTAGCTGAACCGTAGGCACGGCGCAGGAGGGGATCATGACGACCGAAGTCGAGAAGACGCTGCTCGGCCGCTTGATGGCGATGCGGATCGAGCCCGCCGGCGCACGAACCGGGTTCGCCGCCCGGCTCGCCGGCGAAAATGGCTGGACGCCGGGCTTCGCCGATCAGGTGATGACCGAATATCGCCGCTTCCTGTTCCTCGCCGCGACCACCGGCCGCGAAATGACGCCGTCCGACGCGGTCGACCAGGCCTGGCACCTCCACCTCGCCTATAGCCGGCATTATTGGGGCGTGCTGTGCGGCGAGATTCTGCATCGCCCGCTGCACCATGGCCCGACCGCGGGCGGTGCCGACGAACGCCAACGCTACGACACGCAATATCGCGATACGCTCGCGGCTTATGCCGCCGCCTTCGGCCATCGGCCGCCGGTTTCGATCTGGCCCGCCGCCGCCGAACGTTTCGGGCCGCACCGCTTCGAGCGCGTCGATCGCTCGCGCCACTGGGTCGTGCCGCGCCGGTCCGCGCCGGCGGCGCTGCTGCTGCCGCTGCTCGCCGGCTGCGTGGCGCTGGGCGCCACCTCCGGGGGGGCCGCCGCCGCCGACAGCGGCTTCGGTGGCGTCTTCGGCCTGGGGCTGGTGCTGGTGGTCGGCCTGGTCATCGTCAACGCGATCCGGCGCTCGAACAGGGGCGGCCGGCGGGGGGACGACTCCGATGGCTGCGGCGGCTCGGACTCGGATTCGAGCGATTCGAGCTCCTCGAGCGATTCGGGCTGCGGCGGTGGCGGGTGCGGGGGTGGCGGCGACTGATCGCGCATGGCGCTTCGATCCGGCCGCAGGAGCCGCTATGGAGCGCGCCATGCACCAGCTCGCCATCTACGACATGGACAAGACGATCACGCGCAAGCCGACGTGGCAGTCGTTCCTCAACCATGCCGTCGCGCGCCGCGCGCCGTGGCGCTTCGCACTCTACCCGCTGCTGCTGGCGCCGCTCGCCGGCTTCGCGCTGGGCCGCACCGATCGCGGCCGGCTGAAGGAAATGTCGCAGCGGCTGCTGCTCGGTCCGCATCTGCGGCCCCAGGAGATCGAGCCTTTGGTCGAGGGCTTCGCCGATCGCATGCTGGCGTCGAACATCCTGCCCGGCGCGCGCACGCGGATCGCCGCAGACAAAGCGGCAGGGCGACGGCTGGTGCTGGCGACGGCCTCCTACCGGCTCTATGCCGAGCCGATCGCGCGGCGGCTGGGGTTCGATGACGTGATCGCGACCGGTTCCTTCGCCGGCCTCGACGCGCGCGTCCATGCGAAGATCGACGGCGAGAATTGCTACGGCCCCGCCAAGCTGCGGATGGTCGAGGCCTGGCTGGCGGCGCAGCAGCTGGCACGCGCCGACTGCCACATCCTCTTCTATTCGGACCATGCCTCCGATGAGCCGGTGCTCGAATGGGCGGACGAAGCATTCGCGGTCAATGCGCACGACCGGCTGAAGCAGCTTGCCGCGGCGCGCGGATGGCCGCAGCTCGACTGGAGCTGATCGGCCATGTGCCCGCTCGGTGTGAGCGGCACGCTCAATCCGTCTTGCGCTGTCCCAATTGCTTGCGCAGCAGCCTCGGCATCCACTTCGCGGCGAACGCCATCTTTCGTGCGGTCTTGCCCACCAGCACATGGACCCTGTCGCCATGCGCCGCCGCCCACACCGCCTCGGCGACGCGCTCGACCGGCGTGAACTCGAGGCCCTGAGCGCGCACCTGTTCGCGGGCGGAGGCGTTGGAGCCGGCGACGGTGACGTCGAGCAGCGGCGTGTCGATGAAACTCGGCATGATCGATCGGACGCGGATGCCAAGGGGCGCCCATTCGAGATCGAGCGACTCGGTCAGACCACGCACCGCGAATTTGGACGCCGTGTAAGGCGCCATGCCGGGCGAGCCATGGAGCGCGGCGGCCGACGCGGTGTTGACCAGCACCGATCCCGGCGTCGCGCGCAGCAGCGTGAAGCCCGCTTGCGCGCCGTTGATCACGCCGAGGATATTGATCTGGACCAGCCGCTCGACCGCTTCCGGCGCGGTCTCGTGCAGCGCGCCGCCCAGCGCGATGCCGGCATTGTTGAACAGCAGGTCGAGCCGCCCACCCGATGCCCGCGCGAAATCGGCGAGCGCCGTCGCCCATTGCTCGCGATCGCGCACGTCCATCCTGTGGCTGGTCGCGCTGTCCGGCGGCAGCATCGCCAGCGTCGCCGCAATCCCGGCTTCGTCGATATCGGCGAGGCCGACGAGCCAGCCGCGGGCGGCGAACAGGATTGCCGTCGCGCGGCCGATGCCCGAACCGCCGCCGGTGATGAAGATCGCCTTCCGTCCGCCCATAACCCGCTCTCCCCTGGTCGCGGTTCGATTGGCGCTTTCGCCATCGCCGTCGAGCGCAGATAAGGCCTTATGTCCGGCACGAACACCCAGGGTCCCGAGGTCGTCTTCGATACGGTGACCAAAATCTTTGCCGGCACCCGCGCGGTCGACGCGGTGACCCTGGCCATCGCCCCCGGCAGCTTCGTCGCGCTCGTCGGCGCCTCGGGGTCGGGCAAGTCGACCTTGCTCAAGATGGTCAACCGGCTGGTCGAACCCGATTCGGGCAGCATCGCGCTCGACGGCCGGATGGTCGCCGCCGAGGTGCCGTACCAGCTGCGGCGCCATATCGGCTATGTCTTCCAGAACATCGGCCTGTTCCCGCACATGGATGTCGGCGAGAATATCGCGATCGGCCTGCGGATCGCGGGCGAGCGCTCACGCCCCACCGCGCGCATCGCTGAATTGCTCGCGCTGGTCGGCCTGCCCGCGGCGATGGCCACGCGCATGCCGGACCAGCTGTCGGGCGGGCAACGCCAGCGCGTCGGCGTCGCCCGCGCGCTCGCGGCCGCGCCGGGGCTGATGCTGATGGACGAACCGTTCGGCGCGCTCGATCCGGTGACGCGCGATACACTCTGCACCGCCTATCGCGCGCTGCACGACCGGCTGGGACTCACCTCAATCCTCGTCACCCACGACATGGCCGAGGCCCTGCTGCTCGCCGATCGCGTGCTGGTGATGGCGGCCGGCCGCATCGTCGCCGATGCCGTGCCGGCCGACCTGCTCGCCGGCCGCGCGGGCGCTGAAGCCGATGCGCTGGTGGCGGTGCCCCGCGATCAGGCAGCGCGACTGCGCACGCTCGAAGCGGCCGGTCGCGATGGATAGGCATCGCGATGGATAGCCAGGTCGTGCTCGCGGTCGCGCGGCTGCCCGCCTTGCTCGCCGATCATGTCATGCTGTCGGCGGCGGCGCTCGCGCTCGGCCTCGCTATCAGCCTGCCGCTCGGCGTCGCCGCCGCGCGGCGGCCGCGGCTGGCGCGGATCCTGCTCGGCATGGCAGCGGTGATTCAGACGATCCCCGGACTGGCGCTGCTGGCCTTGTTCTATCCGATCCTGCTCGCGCTCTCGTCGTTCGTCGGCGGCGGCATTCCGGCGCTCGGTTTCCTGCCGTCCTTGCTCGCGCTGTCGCTCTATGCGGTGCTGCCGATCCTGCGCAACACCGTTGCCGGCATCACCGGCATCGATCCCGCGGTGATCGAGGCGGCCGACGGCGTCGGCATGACCGAGCGGCAGACATTGCTGCTGGTGCAGGCGCCGCTCGCCGCGCCGGTGGCGATGGCCGGCATCCGCACCGCCGCGGTCTGGACGATCGGCGCGGCGACCTTGTCCACCACCGTCGGCCAGCCGAGTCTCGGCGACCTGATCTTCGCCGGCCTCCAGACGCAGGATACGGCGCTGGTGCTGGTCGGCTGCGTCGCCGCCGCGGCGCTGGCGCTGATCGTCGACGCGCTGCTCGGGCTGGTCGAGCATGCGATCGCGCGGCGGCGGCGCGGCCGGGCGCTCGTCGCAGCCGGCGCGATCGCGCTCGGCCTCGCCGCTGCGATCGTGCCCACGCTGCTGCCGCGGCAGCCGGCCGTCACGATCGGGGCCAAGAATTTCTCCGAACAATATATCCTGGCGCGGCTGATCGGGCGGCGGCTGGAGGCGGCGGGCTATCGCGTGTCCTACAAGGAGGGACTCGGCTCGGCGGTCGCGTTCAGCGCGCTCGCGGCCGGCGACGTCGACGTCTATGTCGATTATAGCGGCACGATCTGGAACAATGCGATGAAGCGCGCCGACAACCCGCCGCGCGCGGCAATGCTCGCCGAAGTCGGCCGCTGGGCGCGCGCCGACCATGGTGTCGGGCTGGTCGGTTCGCTGGGCTTCGAAAATGCCTATGCGATCGCGATGCGCGGCGCCGACGCGAAGCGGCTTGGCGTGAGCAGCATCGCCGATCTGTCGCGCGTGGCGCCGGACCTCGTGCTCGGCACCGACATCGAGTTCCTGGAACGCCCCGAATGGCGCGCGATTCGCGACGCCTACGGCCTGCGCTTCAAGACGCAGCGGGCCTACAGTCCCAGCTTCATGTACCGCGCGCTGGCCAGTGGCCAGGCCGATGCGATCTCGGCCTTCTCATCCGACGGCCGCATCGCTGCCGACAGACTCGCGGTGCTCGCCGACCCGCGCCGCGCGATCCCCAATTACGATGCGATCCTGCTGGTCTCGCCCGCCCATGCCGGCGATGCGCGCTTCCTCGCGGCGCTGCGGCCGCTGGTCGGCGCGATCCCGGTCGCGGCGATGCGCGAGGCGAATTACCAGGTCGATCGCGATGTCGATAAGCAGACGCCCGGGGCGGCGGCGGACTGGCTGGCGAAGCGGATCGGGCGGTAAGAATTTGGAGAATTCCTTCCCGTCCCGGGGAGGAATTCAGATCAGGGGCATCCAAGACTGCGGCGACAGCAATCGAAAGAGCAAACCCTACCCCCGCACCGGCAACATGTTCATCCGCGCCGCCGCGATCGGCACGTCGGGATTTTCCTGCCAGGCAATCGCTTCGACATTGGCGATCCTCTTCCCGAGCCGCGAAACATGACCGACCGCATGCGTCGGCAGTTCGCGCCCCGCGCGCATGAAGTCGACGGTGACGTTGACCGGTTTGATCCGCACCGCCTCCTCCGCGCCCAGTGCGGTGCGCAGCGCGGCGAAGGCGGCCATTTCGAGCAGGCCGGAGATCGCGCCGCCATGGAGGAAGCCGGGGCGGCCCAGCACCTGCCGGCCGAAGTCCATTGCCAGCACCGGCATGCCGTCGCGCTCGCCGTCACGACGCAGGCCGAGCAGGTCGGCATAGGGCGGCAGCGCGATCATGCCGGGTTGTCGAGGAATATGAAGGTGCCGGCGACATGCGCCAGCGGATCCTGCGGGTCGCCGTCATGCGCCTGCCCGCGCACGAACGCGATCGAGCGCGTCATGCGATAGCATTCGCAACGGCCGTGAACGGTGTGATGCGGCCGCGCCGGGCGCAGATAGTCGACGCGCAGGTCGAGCGTCACCTGCGGGATGTAGCGCCCCGATCGGACCCAGATCGAAAGGCTGCTCGCCATGTCCATCAGCGTGATGATCGGGCCCGATGCGGTCGTGCCGGTCGCAGAATCGCCGACCAGTTTCTCGTGCCAGTCGAAGCTCAGCTCCACCCAGTCGTCGCCATGGCCGTTATAACGGATGCCGATCTTGCCGCTATGGCCGTGCATCCGCGCCGTCTCGATGAACTGCGTCGGTTCGAACCCGCCCGCGTGGATCGCGCTGCTGAAATGATCGCTGTCGCTCATGACGTCGGCCTTAGGCACGTTAGGCACGCGGCGCGTGCGCCGCAACCGGGCAAGGTTACAGCGATGTAACTCACGCTCCGGCACCTGACCGCCATAAATCCGGGCTGCCAACAGAAGGAGGCAGAGTATGACCGAAGACGCAATCGACCCCAAGGGAACCGGACCATATCGTCATTGACGGCCTCGCCGCCTATAGCCGCCGCCGACAGCCAGAAGCGGGAGAGTCCAGTGTCCGATCGTATCACCATCGCCTTCGATGCCGGCGTGGCCGACGTCCGCCTCAACCGGCCCGAGAAATTCAACGCACTCGATCCGGCGATGTTCGCGGGCATCGCCGCGGCACAGGCCGAACTGACGGCGATGCCGGGCCTGCGCGCGGTGGTGCTGTCGGGCAATGGCCGCGCCTTCTGTGCCGGCCTCGATGTCGAGAGCATCGCCGCCAGCGGGTCGGGCCTCGCCGATAATCTGATCGGCCGCAGCCATGGTCTCGCCAATCTGTTCCAGCAGGCCGCCTGGGGCTGGCGCGAACTGCCGGTGCCGGTAATCGCCGCGGTCAAGGGTATCGTCTTCGGCGGCGGCTTCCAGATCATGTCGGGCGCCGACATCCGCATCGCCACGCCCGACGCGCGCATGTCGATCATGGAGACGAAATGGGGCCTCGTGCCCGACATGGCCGGCATCGCGCTGTGGCGCACCTTGGTGCGCGACGACGTGCTGCGCGAACTGACCTACACCGCGCGCGAGTTCAGCGGCGAGGACGCCGCGCGCCACGGCTTCGTCACCCGCCTCGCCACCGATCCGCTCGCCGAGGCGCTGGCGCTGGCACGCGACATCGCCGGCCGCAGCCCCGACGCCGTGCGCGGCGCCAAACGGCTCTACAACCTCGCAGCCGATGCCGACGCGGCCGCGATCCTGCTGGCGGAAAGCCGCGAGCAGGCGGCGGTGATGAACGCACCCAACCAGGTCGAAGCGGTGACCGCCAACATGCAGAAGCGCGCGCCGGTATTCAGGGACTGAAGCACCAATTCCTCCCCGGAACGGGGAGGGGGACCGCCGCAGGCGGTGGAGGGGCAGGGCGTAGAACTCGATGCTTGGGACCACTTCCCCTGCCCCACCACCACCCTTCGGGCGGTCCCCTCCCCGATCCGGGGAGGAGTTGCTCACCGCCCCAGCAGCACCCTCGCCTGGCCCGCGATCTGCGCCAGCATCGCCGCGTTGGTCGCCGCCGACTGCCGCGCGCGATCGACCACGCCGCGGAACTGCGCCACCCGCGCCGCGTGCGTCGCCAGCCAGGTCTCGACCGCATCATGTGGGTCGCCATCGGCGCGGGCGAGGAAATCGAGCCGCATCTGCTGGAAATCGCGCGCCAGGCTCGCCGTCAGCAGCCGCTCCCACGGATCGACCGGCGTCATCCGGATCGCGCTCGACTGCGCCCAGTCCAGCCCCAGCGCCTCGCCCAGCCGGGTGAAGGCGCGCGTCAGCACCGCCTCGTCGGAGCGGTTGCGCGCCGCGAGCGCGGCGAGGCCCACCGCACCGTCCAGCTCGAACAGCCGGATGACCTTGTCGGCGATCCGCCTGGGCGCTCCGGTCTGCGCCAGCCGCGCGCCCAGGCTGCGCGCCTGCGCCTTGGCCTCGGCGAGCAGCAAAGTGTCGACCGACGCATCGAGCCGCGACACGCCGGGATCGAGTTTCGCGACCAGCGCGCCGGGCTGCTGACCCGCCTCGGCGGTGCGCAGCAGGTCGGCGATATGCGATCGCAGCGCGGCCGCGGCGAATTCGAACAGTGCCAGCCGCCCGTCCTCGCCGATCTCGGCCTCGTCGATCGCCTCCCACAATGTGCGCATGTCGAACAGCCGCTCGGCCGCCACGAACATCGCGGCGATGTCGCCCAGTGACGCGCCTTCCTCCTCGGCCAGTTCGAACGGGTGGATCAGCCCCATCCGGTTGATCAGCCGGTTGGCGATCTTTGTCGCCAGGATCTCGCGCCGCAGCTGGTGGCTGTCGATCGCTGCCCGCCATTTCTTGCGCATCTCGGCCGGGAACGCCGCGGCGAGATCGTCGAGCAAGGCCGGATCGTCGGGCAGGCTGCTCGCCTCGATCGCGTCCTGCAGGGTCAGCTTCGCGGTCGAGAGCAAAACCGCCAGCTCGGGCCGGGTCAGCCCGCGCCCGTCCTGCGCGCGCCGCAGCAATTCGTCATTGGGCGCCAGCCCCTCGACCGCGCGGTCGATCCGGCCGGTCGCCTCTAACGTCTCGATCAGCCGCACATGCGAGGGCAAGGCCGCCGCACCGCCGCGTTCGGCGATCGACAGCGCCAGGGTCTGCAGCCTATTGTCCTCGAGCACCAGCGCCGAGACCTCACCGGTCATCCGCGCGAGCAATGCATCGCGCTTCGCCTGCGTCAGCCGGCCCTCGATCATCTCGCGATTGAGTGCGATCTTGATGTTGACCTCATTGTCCGAACAGTCGACGCCCGCGGAATTGTCGATGAAATCGGTGTTGATCCGGCCGTCGGCCTCGGCGAAGGCGATCCGCGCCGCCTGCGTCACGCCCAGATTGGCGCCCTCGCCGATCGCCTTCGCGCGCAGCTGCTCGGCGTTGACGCGCAGCCGGTCGTTGGCGGGATCGCCGACCTCGGCATTATTCTCGCTCGCCGCCTTCACATAGGTGCCGATGCCGCCGAACCAGATCAGGTCGACCGGCGCCTTGAGGATCGCCGAGACCAGCGAACCGGGATCGATCTCCTTTGCGTCGAGACCCAGCACCGCCGCGATCTCCTTGCCGAGCTTGATCGATTTCAGCGTGCGCGGGAACACGCCGCCGCCCTTGGAGATCAGCTTCGCATCATAATCGGCCCAGCTCGATCGCGGCAGCGCGAACAGCCGCGCGCGCTCGTCCCAGCTCTTCGCCGGATCGGGGTTGGGATCGAGGAAGATATGGCGGTGATCGAATGCCGCGACCAGCTTGAGCGCCTTCGACAGCAGCATGCCGTTGCCGAACACGTCGCCCGACATGTCGCCGCAGCCGACCACCTTGATCGGATCGGTCTGCACGTCGACGCCCTGTTCGCGGAAATGCCGCTGGACCGAGATCCACGCGCCCTTCGCGGTGATGCCCATCGCCTTGTGGTCGTAACCCTGGCTGCCGCCGCTCGCGAACGCGTCGCCCAGCCAGAAGCCGCGGTCGAGCGCGATGCCGTTGGCGACATCGGAGAAGGTCGCCGTGCCCTTGTCGGCGGCGACGACGAAATAGGGATCGTCGCCGTCGCGGATCACCACCTGCTCGGGATGCTTGACCTTGCCCTTGACGATATTGTCGGTGACCGACAGCAAGGTGCGGATGAAGATCCGGTAGCTTTCGGTGCCCTCGGCGATCCACGCCTCGCGGTTCGCCGGATCGGGCAGCGCCTTCGGGAAGAAGCCCCCCTTGGCGCCGGTCGGCACGATCACGGCATTCTTCACGCGCTGAGCCTTCATCAGGCCGAGAATCTCGGTGCGATAATCGTCGCGCCGGTCGGACCAGCGCAGCCCGCCGCGTGCGACCGGGCCGGCGCGCAGATGGATGCCCTCCACCCGCGCCGAATAAACGAAGATCTCGCGCCACGGCACCGGCGCCGGCAGGCCCGGCACCAGCGCGCTGTCGATCTTGAACGCCAGCGCCTCGCGCGCCGCGGGCGCGAAGGCGTTGGTCCGCAGCGTGGCGCCGACTACCGCGGTCAGCAGCCGCAGGATGCGGTCGTCGTCGATCGCCGACACGCCGTCGAGTCCGCGCTCGATCGCCTTGCGCGCGGCCTCGGCCTCGGCGTCGCGGGTCTTGGCGCGCGCCGGATCGTGGAGCGCATCGAACAAAGCGATGATCGCGGCGCCGATCGCCGGCGCGCGCCGCAGCGCCTCGACCACCGTCACCATGCCATAGGATTGCCCGGTCTGGCGCAGGTAGCGGAACCAGGCGCGCAGCAGGTTGGCGCCGCGCGGATCGAGTCCGGCGGCGGTGACCAGCGCGTTGAACGGGTCGTTCTCGCGCGTGCCCGCGATCACGTCGGCGATCGCCGGTTCGATGATCGCCGCGCGCGCCAGCAGCGGCGCGGCCTTGCCGGCCGGCGCCTCGAGCAGGAAATCATGGATATGGCCCAGCGTGCCGCCGTCGAGCGGTGTCGCGCGCTCCTCGATCACCCGGAACGCGAAATTCTCCAGCGCCGGCACCGCGTCGGACAGCGGGATCGACCCGCCGGTGCCATAGATCTTCAGCCGCAGCCGGCCCTCGCTGTCGCCGTCGCGGCGATAGAGCCGCGCGCCGCGCTGCAGCGGCGTCGCCAGCGCCTGCAGCCGCAGCACGTCGCGCGCCGCTTCCTCGGGGCCATAATATTGGCGATAGGGCAGCGGGAAGGCGGCGCCATAGCGCAGGGTGAGCCGCGCGGCGCGGCCGCCCTCGATCGCCTCGCTCAGGCTCGCCTCCAGCGCCGGCCCCCAGCCGCGCACCATCCGTTCGAGCCGCGCGTCGAGCGCGGCTTCGTCGGGCATGTTGCCCCCGCGCAGGTCGATCGTGTAGCGGATCAGCGCGACGCCGCCTTCCTCCAGCGCGATCGACCAGTTGAGGACATGGCCGTCGGCGGCCTGCACCAGCATCTCGCCGATCGCCACGCGGCGCGCGGTCGAGAGGTCGTCGCGCGGGAGCCAGACGAAGGCGAACAGATGGCGGCCCAGCGGGCTGCGAACCTGCACCAGCTTGGGCCGCGGCCGGTCCGCCAGCGACATCGCGGTCAGCGCGAGATGCTCCAGCGCGTCGGGCGCGAAGGCGATCACCAGGTCGTGCGGCAGCGCGGTCAGCGCATGTTCCAGCGCCTTGCCGTTGTGGCTCGACGGCGCGAAACCCAGCTTCGCCTGGAGGTCGGCCAGCCGGTGCCTGAGCACGGGGATGTCCTGCGCGGGCTCGGCCAGCGCCGAACTGGTCCACAGCCCGGCGTGGAGCGAAAGCGCTGCGATCACGCCGTCGCGCATCACCGGCACGACGATCAGATCGAGCGGCGTGCGGCGATGCACCGTCGAGATCCGGTTCGACTTGAGCATCAGCGGCCCGGCATTGCCGGCCTCGAACCAGGCGAAGGCCTGCTCCAGCGAGGAATCGGCCAGCATCGACAGGCCATGGCCGCGCGACAGGCCCAGCGGGATCGACAGCCGCCCGTCGCGCGCGCGCAGTTCGTGGCCGAGCTGGGTGAAGTGGCGGTCGAGGAACCAGTGCAGCAGCGCGGCGCCCTCGGCACTGGCCGGCGCAAGCGCCTCGGCGTCGTGGCGCAACGCCGCCTGCATCGCCGGCCAGTCGGTGACGGCGGCGCGAACGTCGGCCAGCACATCCTCGACCTCGGCGGTCAGCGCGCGGCGGATGCGGGCATCGGCGCGCTCGATTTCGAGATAGATGATCGATTCGGTGACGGCACCCTCACCTTGTTCGAGCGCGATCAGCTGGCCGTCGGCGTCGCGCCGCGCGGGCAGCACCGGATGCAGGACGCGGTGGATGTCGAGCCCATGCGCGCCGATCGCCGCGGCGACCGAATCGACCAGGAACGGCTTGTCGCGGTTGACGATCGCCATCCGCATCACCCGCTGCCCGTCCTCGCTGACCGATTCGAGCTTGATCGCCGGCCGGTCGGGCTTGCGCTTCATCAGCAGCGGCAGGATGAATTCGGCGGCGGCCTCGCGCCGGGCGGCGCTGAAGCCGTCGAGCTCGCTGGGCAGCGCGCTCTTGGTCAGCGCATATGCAAGCGCCTTCGCGGCCTGCCGGTCGGTGGTCTGGTGGGTATCGCGGAAAATGGCCGCCATCGGATGTCACGCCTGCGTCGTGGTCGCGCGTGTCCGCGGGAGCGGCCGCGCTTTGTCCGCGTGCTATGCTCCCCCCTTCACCGGACCTCAACCCCGCGGCGGTAAAATATCGTTACGATGGAAACCAGTTCGACGGTACCCATCCCCTCAACCGTCGTCCCCCGCGAAGGCGGGGACCCATTTTGGGCATAGATCACGAACGCTTGTCGGCCGGACGCATGGGTTCCCGCCTGCGCGGGAATGACGGTTGGGGAAAGTGAGCTGCCAGAAACCCACGAATTCTGCGCACCCGGACTTCAGGTTAGCCCCGGGGAACGGGAAATACCTGAATGAGCGCCGAGACTTTTACCCCAGGTTCAGCCCCTCAGCGCGAAACCCGCCGCATCGCCCGCGCCAGCAGCGCATCGTCCCCGGTCACCGGCGCCAGCACGGCGAGACTGCCCTCCACCGTCCGGCGCGCGACCAGCAGCACGAACTCCTCGTCGCCCGCCGCGATATCGACGATCCCGCGCGCGGGCATCGCCTGCAAGACTGCGCGTGCCGCCGCATCGCGATCGGTGCGCGCCTTGTCGGGCGCCCGGCGCTCGGCACGCGCCGCCTGGACGACGCCCTTGAGGCCGCCGGCATGCGTTTCGAGATACTGCCGCAGCCCGCCGAGCGGCACCGCATGGCGGCGTCCCTGCGTCAGCGCGGCGGCGAACTCGGTCAACCGGGTCTTGTCGTAACCGACGCCGAACACCAGCTTGACCACCGGCGTCATCGGCGCGCGCGCCTGCACGATCAGCCCGGCATCCTCGACCAGTTCGGCGAAATCCTCGGGCCGCGCTTCGGCGAGCAGCGCGAAATCATAGGCCAGTCCCAGCGCGCGATACAAAGCCGCGCGGCTGCGGCCGTCGGCACTCTTGACGATGTCGGCACCGGCGCGCGCGGCGGCCAGTCGCTCGGCCAGCCCGTCGTCGTCGCGGACTTCGGGGATATGATCCTCGTCATCCTCGGCGCCGTCTTCGTCATCGTCAAGGCCATAGCCCACCGGAATCGGGGCAGACACGCGATCGTGCACCGGCCGCGCATTGGGGCCGTCCTCCCACACCGGCACCGGCATCGCCGGCCGCGGCACGCTGCGCAACGCCTGATGGATCTCCACCGCCAGCTCGGCCTCGGTCGCGGCGTCGACCTGTTCCTTCCAGTTGATCACGCCATAGATGAAGTCGATCCGGTCGCCGCTCGACGAAAACGGCATCAGGATGCCGCGATACATGATCTCGCTGCCGCGCTGGTTGGTGAACTCGGCCTCGAAGCCCACCGGCACGCGATTCGCGATGATCTGCAGATAATGGTCGGTGAGTCGCGACAGCAGCGAGCGCGCCGGCACGTCGGTGATCTGGGTGACCTCCGCCTCGACCCCGCACTCGGCGCGCAGCGCGTTGCCGAGGAAGATGATCGCCGGATGTTCGATGCCGGCGGAGAAATCGAGCAGCACGCTGTTCTGCCCGAACTCGCCGATGGTGCCGGGTTCGATATCCTCCACCGCCGGGAAATCGCGGCCCTTCAGCAGCGAGACCCAGTAATTATAGGCGCGCACCTGCATGCGCCGTTCGTCGTCCCCGATCGACGGCGGTCTCTCCACGCTCACCTCGGCGTCCTCCTGCCAGAGATCATCATCGTCATCCAGATGGTCCCCAAACCCGCGCACCATGTTCATGCTCGATCCTCACGGGTTTCCCCGTACCGACCATGAACGGGTGTGGTGAACGAACCGTAAATCGCACGCCGTGAATCGCCTGCGGCGGCGAAAATTATCGGCGCGGCAAGCTTTGTCCGCTATGGCTTGTCTCGCGCGGGCGTCGCTGGTAGGGGCCTGCACCGGCTCCCATGCCGCCTTAGCTCAGTTGGTAGAGCATCGCATTCGTAATGCGAGGGTCACAGGTTCGAGTCCTGTAGGCGGCACCATTTCGGACTCTCTCCCTTTCACCTGCTGCAAAAGCGTGAAGGGTGACGAGGTCGAGCGCCGTCCGGCATCTGCCCGATTCGCACTCAAGCGCGCTTCGCAAAAACGACGTCGATATGCGATACTACATCAATGGTATGATATGTCACTGAGACCGAAATGACCACACGCAAGACGATCACCGTAACCGAGCAGCAGGACGAATGGATCAAGGCCCAGATCGGTTACACCAATGACAGCGAATATATTCGTGACCTGATCCGCCGCGACCAGCAACGCCATACCAAGATCGCCACGATGCAAACGCTCGTCGACGACGGGTTCGCGAGCGGCATCAGCCCGCGCAGCGTCGAGCAGATATTCGACGAAGCGATCGGGAGAGCCGGCGAGCACTGATGGCATCCTACAAACTGTCGCGTGCCGCCGATCGAGACCTCGCGCGCATCGCCGAATATATGGTCGAACAATTCGGTGCGGCCGTGCCTTCGAATTTCTGGCAATATATCCGCAAGCCGCGCGTCTGCGAACCGAACTCAAGCCTCCGCTCCGCGCGCACCGCGACCAGGCCCATTTGGTTCTCTACGACATCCTGCCCGAGGTGGCATCCCTGATCATCCGAATACGCCATGGCAGGGAGGATTGGCAGGCGGGAGGCGATGACGCCTAACCCCCAGCCGGGCCTCGTCGGTGGGCTGCGCTCCGGCGTCACAGGGACAAAAATAGGGGCACTTGCTCGCCAGTGGGCAGGGGCAGGGTTCGATATTTCCAGCGATTATCGTTTTGGACTGAAGCATCCACACCTGCCCCACTATTGCTGCTCTTGCAGTCCGGCTCATCAAGCTGTCGCATGCGATCGAGCGTCTGAGCTGGGCCGCCTGCCGCGCAACGCCCCGCGCCCATCCGGGCCGACGAGACTGCGCGAAGTTGACGGAGGCATCGGGTTCGGATGCGTTTCTTGGCCAAATGGCGATTCGATTGACGAATCTGCTTTTGCTGCGCTCATGCGCATATGAATTTCGCCGGTGCGCTGGATTTGGTGGAAAGCGGATTCCGATCTCGCTACTGGACCAACATGCTGCTTGCCTTGGTTGTGGCCGCTTTTACGCAGGCACGTGGTGCCGATGCGGGCGAGCGCGTGCCTGATGTCAACAATCGGCCGTGCCCGACGGAGCAAACTGCCCGAGGCCCAGTCATCATGTGCAGCGAACACCGAGGCGCGCGTTACCTGATCCCGCTGACCGAGCAACCCGACCGATTTCTGATGTCACAACGACTGCAAACTGTCGCCATCCAGGAGATTCGGTGTACTGGCATCATGGAATCGCAAGCGAAGGCCATATTTCGACGACGATATGGCAAAAGGCTGGAGCGGATGGGTCGAATTGTCGCCGCCCGCAATCTGCCAGTCCAGGTCGATTCCGACTTGGCCGACGAGAGCGCGAGTCTTTGGCGGACCTGTGATTCCGCCAAAGGTGCGGAACGCCGATTTGTGAAGGCGCTCGAAACGCTGGAGAAGCGCTACGGGTTCAGCGTCGGTGGCAAATCGAATTGACCGGATTGATTCGGTGCACGTTGATTCGGTGACACGTGCAACAATCCCTTTTCTTCGGACTCTGAACTCCGCGTCTCACCCCGCGACAAGGTCGGCATATTCGGGGTGCGTCCTGAAGACGGCCGACATGAACGGGCATTTGAGCACCACCTTGCGCCCTGACGCCCGGATCAGACCGAACACACCGATGGCAAGGCGCGTGGCAATCCCGTGGCCTTCGAACGCCTCGGGCACGTCGGTGTGGATGAGCACGACCGAGCCATTTTCGTCGATCCGATAATAGACGGCCGCCATCGCTGCATCCGGCAAGGCCATCTCAAACCGCCGCCTCGCGACATTCTCCGTGACGGGAAGATCCATGTCATCCGATCCGTATGGCCCCGGGCGTCACCCTATGCCGGCCACGGCGGTTCGACAGTCCCAAGTCCTGCGGTTGTGACTGCACCAATTGCTGCCGGATCGTCGGCGACGCGCAGCTATCCGGCGGCAGCCGCGCCGTCGCCGGACATGTTGCGACAGGGCACCTGCTCGACCGCCTCGGCCCAGCGCGCTGCCACTTGCTCGAGTTCCATGCGCGCGCGTTCGAGCGCCTGCGCCCGCTCCTCGGGCTGCGCGAACTGTACCGGCTGCGCGTCGACGAAAACCGGATCAGACACGCCGATGAAGCCAAAGGCCGCCCGTAGCGACGGCGTCAGTGCGTCCATGCCCGCAAAGGGCGATCCGGGGCGCAGGTCCGCCCCGCGCGTGGTCAGGAACAATGTCTTCTTCCCGCCCAGCGTGCCGACATATTGGCCGTCGGGCGTCACGACATAGGTGATGTGCGTGCGCACGATCGCGTCGACAAAGGCCTTGAACACCGACGGCATCGACCAATTGTGCATCGGCATCGCGAACAGCAGCGCGTCGGCGTCGCGCAATCTCCGACACAGATCGTCGGACGGCGCGAGCACGGCCCGCATTTCGGGCGTGCGCTGGTCGGGGGCGGTGTAGGTCGCCGTCGCGAACAGCTCGGTTACGTGCGGGGCGGGCGTAACGGCAAGATCGAGATAGTCGACCGACAGCGAGGCCATGTACCTGCGCAGTTGCTCGACGAAATGCCGGGCAAGCGCGCGCGAGTTCGAACGGGTGGTTTTCGGACTCGCGTCCACATGCATCAGCTTCATCGTGTCATCTCTCGCTTTCGTCACCGCGTTCGTGGCCACCCGACGATCAGGTTGACGTCCTGATCAAATCGGTCAGCGTGTCGCACGCCTTTTCCAGCTGCCCCTTGCGCAGATTCGTCACGCACAGCAGGAACCCGGGATCGGCATCCCCCGGATTGCTGTGCCACACCGACAGCGGCAGCGGGGCGATTCCCCTGGCGATGGCGCGGTTGGCGAGATCGACATCGTCGACGCCGCGCGGCAGCCGGGCCAGCAGCGCCAGGCCCGCAAAAGCGTCGACGGCCACCTCATCGCCCAGATAGGCATGCAAGGCATCGCGCCGCTCGCGATAGAGGCGCTTCATATGGCGAAGGTGGCGCAGATAATGGCCATCGGCCATGAACTGCGCGAGGGCGAGCTGGGTCGTCGAGTTCGGCGCCGGACTGAGGCAGCCGGCGACGGCGCCGAAGCGCTCGGCAAGCGACAGCGGGGCGACGAGAAAGCCGAGGCCCAGCACCGGACTCAGCGTCTTGCCGAAACTGCCGATGTGGATCACGCGGCCGGCGGGATCGTCCGCCGCCAGCGCCGGCGCCGCGCGTCCCGAAAGCTGCAGCTCGCTCAGATAATCATCCTCGATGATCCATGCATCCTCGCGCTTTGCCCATGCCAGCAGGGCGCGGCGGCGGGCCTGGGACAGCGCTGTTCCCAGCGGCGCCTGCTGGCCGGGCGTGACCACCGCCGCGATCGCATCGGGCGCCCGCGCCACGCCGAGATCGACCGCGATCCCTTCGGCATCGACCGGGATCGGCACCACCCTCAATCCCGCCAGCTCGAGGCCCATCCGCGCCATCGGGAAACCCGGATCTTCCATCCAGACCGAACGACCCCACGCTTGCAGCGTCAACAGCGTCAGGCAGAGCCCGTTCTTGAAGCCGCTCGTCAGGACGATCTGATCGGGCACGCAGCGAATGCCGCGCGTGATCGCCAGATAGCTGGCAATTTCCGCGCGCAATTGGGGATGGCCCCGGGGGTCGAGCGGACCGACCGGGGCCATCGCATCCTCGCGAACCGCGCGCGTGCGCAGGCGTGCCCAGAGCTTGGCCGGAAACGCATCCTGTGCCGGCACACCCATCTGGAACGGCAAGGGCGGCAGCGAAAAGCCGCGCTCGATGCCCAGCAGGGGACGGGCGATCTCGACATGGTCATCGACCGGCGCGCCGATCTCCCGGTCGGCGACGCGGGTGCCCGCCGCCCCTGCCGAGATGACGAGCATTTCGGCGGCAAGCGTTTCATAGGCCGCCTTCACCGTGCCGCGCGAGACGCCGAGCTGCGCCGCCATGTCGAGCCAGGACGGCAGCCGCGTGCCGGGTTTCAACCGCCCTTCGACGATGGCGGTACGCAATGATTCGGTGATCTGGCTGGTGATGGGAAGCGTGCGACTTCGGTCGATCTCGATCGCAACGCCTTCAAATCCCCAAGGCATCGCCGCCTCCTTCCGCCATACCGCGACAGCCCCGATCGAGAGCGAGCGCGTGAGCGGTGGTCATGTTTAACGGGTGCGTCCAGTCTCGTCGACCGGTCCAGCCAGCCCCGTTTCAAAAATCGGATCGGTACAGGCGGATTTGCACGATTTGGTACTGGATTTCGAAAAAAAAGGGAAATTCAGGAGCTGATTCATCCCATTAATGGACCAAGATACGAAAAATAGAATGTACCATGGAGATATAAGGTGTCCGCTCTGGATAATTGGTACATTCATTTCGTCCTCATTCGGGTCTGGCTCCGCAACCGAACTGGACTATCCTGCCTCAAGACCAATAGACGAAACTCTGTTGTCATCAGAATTGTCCTGGCGTTCCTTTTGTTGATCGAAGGGAGATCCAACATGTTTCGCGAGAACCAGATAGTCTTCGCCGACGATTGGCGGACGGACGAATCGCGTTACGGTTCCGGCATCGCGGCTGGCCGAACGATCCACAGCGAAACGCCCGTGCCGGAGTCCGAGCATCTGACGCGGCCCGAGCATTTGACCCGACTCGAGCAGACGGTCGTCGCACTGTCCCTGTTCGACGCCCCGTCGAGCATCGAGCCTCCGCGAGCGCTGATGCGGGGGATCATAAGGCTCTTCGGGCTGCGTCTCGTCAACCGCTTGGCGGATGACCGGCTCGAGGCGCTGCGCAGGTACTGCATCCTGCTGCGCAGGTCGGGCGGCGCGCCGGCTGGTGAAGACTTGAAACTGATGCGCGATGCCCATTTCTCGGTGAAGGCACTGGACCAGATCAGCCGCCTGGTCGCGCTCGGCCGGATCCATCCGACACCAGCCGTCGCTGCCTGCGACCCCGGCAACCGAGCAAGACCGATGTTCGATACCGCCAAAGTCAGATCGGCACCCGACGTCCCGACCTGAGGCATAGCCGCTCTCGCGGCGGCTCATCCAACCCGATTCCAATCCCTCTCTCGGCGTCCTGCCGGACGGCACCGGGAAGGCCACCGCGCGCCCTCGACGGGTGCCGCGGAACCATGACGCAAGTCCGGCG
>Ga0268264_10000980_pt1 | contig 29223 bp, 29 predicted proteins | sample KBSSwiS32_FD_190357 | JGI IMG/M metagenome (GOLD analysis project Ga0268264, IMG submission 190357) | Switchgrass rhizosphere microbial communities from Kellogg Biological Station, Michigan, USA - KBS Switchgrass S3-2 (SPAdes) (version 2) | ecosystem: Host-associated > Plants > Roots >...
CGAGGCCGGTCTTCGGACTTCCAGGGCTGTGCTCACGCGTCGTCGCGCACACCCTGGTCACCGCAGCGGGCCTGTGCCGGACTCTCACCGGCTTCCCAGATTCTCCCCAAGCCTCGGGGCACCTCGGAGCTGACGTCACGATAGCGTCACGCCCCGTGGTCGCTGCGCTGCCCGCTCGCGTGACGGTCGTCGGCATCCCCGCCGACGGCTGGCGCGGACTCGGCGACCCCGCACGCGAGCTGGTCGCGGGGGCGGCCACCGTGCTCGGCTCGGCCCGCCAGCTGGCACTCTTGCCCGACGTCCCGGGCCAGCGACGCTCCGCCTGGCCGAGCCCGTTCTCCCTTGCCCCGTTGGAGAAACACGCGGGCGAGGCGGTGTTGGTGCTGGCCTCGGGCGACCCGTTCGTGTCGGGCATCGGCTCCACGCTGCTCCGCCTGCTGGGACCGGACCGGCTCGTCGTGGTCCCGGCCGTCTCGTCGGTCGCGCTGGCCCGCGCCCGGATGGCGTGGCCGGACGCCGAGGTCGTCACGGTCGTCGGCCGCCGCCACGAGGCCGTGCTGAGCCACCTCGCCCCCGGCAACCGGCTGCTGGTGCTCTCCTCCGACGAGAAGAGCCCAGGCACGCTGGCGCGGCTGCTCGCGGAGGCGGGCTACGGCGACACCGTGATGACCGCCATGGGCGACCTGGGCACCGAGCACGAGTCCCGGACGACGGCGACCGCCGCCGAGGGTGGGCCGGACGCACCTCGGCTGCACGTGCTCGCGCTCGACCTGCGCGGGCCCGTGGTCGGCCAGTGGACAGCCGGGCTGCCCGACGACGCCTACGAGCACGACGGCCAGCTGACCAAGCGCGACGTCCGCGCGTCCGCCCTCGCGCGGCTGGCGCCGACCCCGGGCGCGCTGCTCTGGGACGTGGGCGCGGGCGCCGGGTCGGTCGGGATCGAGTGGCTGCGCAGCCACCCGACGACCCGCGCGGTCGCGATCGAGGCCGACCCCGCCCGGGCCGAGCGGATCGCCCGCAACGCCGCGCGGCTCGGCGTACCCGGCCTCGAGGTCGTCACCGGCCGCGCTCCCGAGGCGCTGACCGGGCTGGCCGACCCGGACGCGGTCTTCGTCGGCGGCGGCGCCACCGCACCCGGCCTTCTGGACCTGTGCATCGAGCGGCTGCGTCCCGGCGGCCGGCTCGTGGTGCACTCGGTGACCCTCGAGACCGAGCGGCTGCTGGTCGACGCGTACGCCGAGCACGGCGGCGAGCTGACGAGGCTGACGGTCGAGCGGGCCGAGCCGCTGGCCGGGTTCACCGGCTGGACGCCGGCCCGCGCGGTCGTCCAGTGGACGTGGCGCAAACCATGACCGTGCACTTCGTCGGAGCCGGGCCGGGCGCCGCAGACCTGCTCACGCTGCGCGCGGTCGAGCTGCTGCGGACGGCCGACGTGGTGCTCTACCCCGGGACCTATCTCGACGCCGCGGTGCTCGGCCACTGCCGCGCCGGCGCGGACCTCGTCGACACCCAGGCGCTGGACCTCGACCGGATCGTCGAGCGGCTGGTGAGCGCCCACACGGCGGGCCAGGACGCCGTCCGGCTCACCTCGGGTGACCCCTCGCTCTACTCCGCACTTGCGGAGCAGACCCGTCGCCTCGACGCAGCCGGGGTGCCCTGGGACGTGACGCCCGGCGTGCCGGCGTACGCCGCCGCGGCGGCCCTCGTCGGGCGCGAGCTCACCGTCCCTCTCGTGGCGCAGTCCGTGGTGCTGACCCGCACCCAGGCACGCTCGACGGCGATGCCGGAGACCGAGTCGCTCGCGGCGTTCGCGGCGACCCGCGCCACGCTCGTCCTGCACCTGGCGATCACCAAGATCCGCGCGCTGGCCGAGGAGCTGGTGGGCGACTACGGCGCCGACTGCCCGGTCGTCGTGGTCCACCGCGCCTCGCAGCCTGGCGAGCTCGTGCTGACCGGCACGCTCGCCGACATCGCCGACCGGGTCGAGGCGGCCGGGCTGCGCCAGGCGGCGGTGGTGCTGGTCGGGCGGGCGCTGGCGCGCGACGACGTCAGCGCGGCGGAGTCGTACCTCTACTCGTCCACACGCTCCCGCTCGGACTGACCCGGGTCCCCGAGGAGCCGACGATCAGCAGGCACGACATGTCGATGCTCTCGGCGTCGAGCGCACCCAGCGTGGTGACGAGCAGCGACTCGTCGGGGCGCCCGACCGCGCGGCCGACGACCACCGGCCGGTCGGCGGGCAACGTCTCGAGCAGCAGCTTCTGCGCCTCGACCAGCTGGTCGCGCCGCGAGCGCGAGGCAGGGTTGTAGATCGCGAGCACCAGGTCGGCCTCGGCGACGGCCCGCAGGCGTCGCTCGATGACGGGCCAGGGCTTGAGCCGGTCGGACAGGCTCAGCACCGCGAAGTCACCGCCGACCGGCGCGCCGGCCCGGGCCGCCACCGCCTGGACGGCGCTCACGCCCGGGAGCACGCGGACCGCGACGTCAGGGAACTCCTCGGCCACCTCGAACACCGCCGCCGCCATCCCGAACACGCCGGCGTCGCCTCCCGAGACCACGGCCACCCGCTCGCCGCGCGCGGCCAGCTCGAGTGCCAGCCGGGCACGGTCGAGCTCGACGGTGTTGCCGGAGGCGTGCCTGGTCAGCCCGGGCCGCTGCGGCACCCGGTCGACGTAGGGCGCGTAGCCGACGACGTGGTCGACAGCGGCGAGCGCATCGGCGACCTCGGCGGTGAGCCACCCGTCAGGTCCGGGACCGAGGCCGACCACGAGCAGCTCGGCGGCCGCGGCGGGCACCTCGGGTCGGACGGCCGCAGGCGCGCGCACGGTGTCGCCCGGCACCACGATCAGCGAGAAGTACGGCACCGTCTCGGGGTCGACGTCCGCAACGGGCAGCACCCGCTCCTGCGCCATCGAGGCCCGCTCGACGTAGACCGCGCCATCGAGCCGGCCGGCCGCCTCGAGCGCCCGGCGCACGGCCGGGAAGGTGCGGCCGAGCTTCATGATGACCGCGCCCTGGGTGTCGGCGAGACGTCGGGCGAGCTCGGGCTCGGGCAGGGTGCCGGGCAGCACGGTCAGCACGTCGGTGGCGCGGACCAGGGGCAGGTGCGCCGTCGCGGCCGCAGCGGCGTACGCCGGGACGCCGGGCACCACCTCGGTCTCGAACCGCTCGGCGAGCCGGTCGTGCATCACCATGGGCGAGCCGTAGAAGAGCGGGTCGCCCTCGGCCAGCAGGACGACGTGCCGCCCGGCCGCCAGGTGCGCCCCGAGCCGCTCCGCGCACGCGGTGTAGAAGTCGGCCAGCGCACCGTCGTAGCCGCCCGGATGGTCGGTGCTGCCGGTCGTGACGGGGTAGCGCAGCTCCTCCTCCACGGTCCCGGGCCGGACCAGGTCGCCGGCGATCCGCCGCGCGTGCGACTCCTTCCGCACGCCGGCGTGGAAGGCCACCACGTCGGCCGCCCCGATCAGCCTCGCGGCCTTGAGCGTGATGAGCTCCGGGTCGCCCGGGCCCACCCCGACGATCGAGAACCTGCCGGCCATCACTCCTCCTCCGAGGCCAGGGCGTTGACCGCCGACGACGTGATCGCGCTGCCGCCGCGCCGGCCGCGCACCGTGACGAACGGGACGGCGATCCCGTGGTCGTCGGCGAACGACGCGAGCGCGTCCTTCGACTCGGCGGCGCCGATGAACCCGACCGGGCAGCCCACGATCGCAGCCGGCCGCGGTCCGCCCGCGACCAGCAGCTCGAGCAGGTGGAAGAGGGCCGTGGGCGCGTTGCCGATCGCCACGACGGCGCCCTCGAGGTGCGGCTCCCAGAGCGAGACCGCGGCCGCCGTGCGGGTGGTGCCCCAGGCGGCCGCGAGGCCGGGCACCCGCTCGTCGCCGAGGAAGCACAGCACGTCGTTGTCGGCCGGCAGCCGGCCGGCAGTGATGCCCACCGCCACCATCCGGGCGTCGCACAGGATCGGCGCGCCGGCGGCCAGCGCCATGCGCGCGCTGGAGACCAGCCCGGGATGGACGACCAGGTCGTCGACGAGGTCGACCTGGCCGCTGCCGTGGATCATCCGGACGGCGAGCCGCTCGGCGTCCGCGGGCAGCGCGGAGAGGCGGGCCTCGCGCCGGATCGTTGCGAACGAGTCGGCGTAGATCGCCGGGCCGTCGGTGACGTAGTCGTAGCGCCGCGGGGGCGGCAGCAGGTCCGTCATCGCACGGGTCCTGCCGGGACGAGCAGGCCGCGCCACGGCGTCACGACGACCACGTCCGAGCCGGCAGCCACCCGTTCGGCGAGCGAGCGGTCGACCGCCCCGTCGGGGGCCACGTGGTGGGTGCCGCCCGCGACCCGGCCCGCGGTCAGCGGCGGCTCGACCGGCTCGGTCAGGGGGTAGCGGGCACACGGTGGCTCCAGCGGAACGTCGAGCTCGTCGACGTGCCAGGGGGCCTCCACCCCGCTGCCGCGGACGTCGAGGAACCGGTGCGCGAGCTCCACGAGGGCCGCGGCCACCTTCGTCAGCGGCAGCACGGCGCCCCACCCGTGCGAGCCGATGCGCAGCTGGCCCGCGGCGCCGTTCACCGCGACCGCTCCGAGGTCGAGGCGCCGGTCGAGCAGGTCACCGCGGTCGTCGAGCACGAACAGGAACCGCCCGGGCAGCCCCGAGAGCCGCGGGTCCTCGCACAGTCGGCGGTCGAGCTCCGCGGCCACCGGCCGGAGGCTGGCCCGGCCCCCGGAGATCCCGCTCAGGGGCGAGACCATGATGTTGCGGACCAGCTCGTGGGTGCGCGATGGCAGCAGCCCGGTCGCCTCGATCGCGGCCACCACCCGGTCCGGCACCGCGCCGTCCTCGAGCGGAAGCCCGCGCAGCTGGAGGTTGGCGCGCGAGGTCAGGTGCACGCGGCCGTCGCCGTAGGTCTCGGCCACGCCGACGAGGTCGAGCAGGGCGGCAGTGGGCAGCAGGCCGCCGGTGGGCCGCAGCCGCACCAGGGCGCCGTCGTCGGCCGGCCACGGCCGGAATACGCCCGGACAGAGATCGGACCGGTCTCGGGTGATGGTCATGTGGAGGGCTCCGCCGTCTGGGGCTGCTGCGCGTCGCCCGGCGCCTCCTCGCGGCACGGCGCCGCCAGGGCCAGCAGGTCTTCGGACTCGGGATCAACCGGATCGGGACGCCTTCCCAGGTCCGTCCGGACCCAGTGGCTTCATGTCCCGCCCGTCACCCACACCGCTGCGCGTCAGTCCCGGACTCTCACCGGGTTCCCTGACCTCACCTGAGGTCGCTGGCCCGATGAGGATAGCGACTTCCCGCTCCGGCACAATCCCCCGGTGATCCAGACAGTGCCCGCACCCTGCTACCTGGTCCGCCACGGCCAGTCGGAGTGGAACCTGCTCGAGCTCACCCAGGGGCAGACCATGGCGCCCCGGCTCACCGAGCTCGGGCGGGCGCAGGCACGGGCGGCCGCGGCCGCGATCCGCGCCGACCTCGGGCCCCACGTGGCCGTCGACGTGGTGCGCACCAGCGACCTGGTCCGGGCGCACGAGACCGCCGAGCTCCTGGTCGGTCTGCTGGGCGGCGAGCTCCACGTCGACGTACGACTGCGCGAGCAGCACCTGGGCGAGCTGGAGGGCAGGTCGTACGCCGAGACCTGGGCCGCAGCGGCGGCGCACGACTGGACCGACCCGCACCTGCCGGTTGCGGGCGGGGAGTCGCCCGTCCAGCTCCGGGCCCGGGTCGCCGAGGTGGTCGACACCGTCGACCCGTCGGCGGTGACCGTGCTGGTCAGCCACGGGGACGCGATGCGTGCGGCGGTCGCCCACCTGGCCGGCCACTCCCCCGCCGCCGCCCCGTGGGTCGAGGTGCCGAACGGCGCGGTCGCGAAGGTGAGCGGCGGGCGGCTCAGCTGGCTAGCCGCCTGACCCGCCCGCGGCTTCGAGGGGTCCGAGCCGCGCGGGGTCGACCCGGATGATCCCGGCGACCCAGTCGAGGTCGTCGAGGTCCTCGAGCGCGACGAAGGCGGAGTGCCGGTGCAGCCACCGCACGACCCGGTTGACCATCCAGGGACCCATGTCGGGTCGGCGGTCGTAGCCGAAGTAGGAGCCCGGCCGGCCGTGCCCCACCACCAGCCCGGTCACCCGGATCCGCTCGCCGGGGTCGACCGTCTCGTGCTCCAGCCGGACGTCCAGCACCCGGCCCAGCCGGCGCCCGGCCAGGTCCTGGACCGTCATCTGCAGCACGTCGTTGAGCCGGTGACCGCGCTCGCCCTGACGGACCAGGACCCCCTCCCGACCGACAGCGAGCTCGACCCCGCTGCGCAGCCGGTGCACCAGCTCGAGGTCTATCCGGTAGGGGTCGTCGCGGTCGGCCTGCTGGGTGCCGAGTCGGCGCCAGAGCGCGTGGAGCCGTCGTCCCAGGCCGTCGTCGGCGTAGCGCGGCACCAGCGCCGCCGAGCCGCACAGCAGCCCGGTGACGCCGAGCACGCCGTCGTCGAAGACGGTCAGCTCCAGGTCGTCCACCTTGCAGACCAGCAGCCCCTCGGCGTCCACCACCTGCCTGTCGAGGAGGTGCAGGACCGCGTCGAGCGCACCCGAGAGCCGGTTGTCCTGGTCACTCACGTCAGGCCCCCATCCGGGTCACGACCATCAGCGGTATCGCCACCAGCGCGGCCACCCCGATGACCACGAGGTAGATAGAGCCGAGGACGTTGGCCAGCCGGCCGTTGACGTGCTCGCCCATGTAGTCGGGGTCGTTGGCCACCACCAGGATCGGGAAGTAGGTCAGCGGCAGCGCGATCGCGGAGAACACCACCGAGAACTCGGTGACCAGGATCGGGTCGACCTTGGTGAGCAGCACCATCGTCGCCACGACGGTGGACAGTGCGAGCACCAGGTGGAAGCGGGCCGCGACCTGGGTGCGGACGTACTTGCCCCACTGCCAGCCGCGGTACTGCGCGATGCTGTAGCCGACCGACAGGCCGCACTCGCACGCCGCGCCCAAGGTCGCCGCCACGAAGCCGACCAGGGCCACCGCGAGCCCGATCTTGCCGAGCGCGACAGCCGCCGGCAGCCCCACCTGGCCGAGCGTGTCGACGCTCGCGTCGATCGGCCCGAAGACCATGGCGGCCGACCCGGCGATCGCCAGCGACAGCAGACCGCCCAGCGGGAAGCCGATGAAGACGTTGGCGCGCATCACGCCCAGGTCCTCGGTCGTCCACCTCTCCTCGACGCCACCGGAGGAGAAGAAGAAGACCTCGTACGGCGTCATCGCGGCGCCGAACAGCGCCACCGCGTAGTAGGCCCACGTCCGCCACTGCTCGTCGCCCGGCTTGTCCACCACCACCAGCTGGTGGGTGAAGCTGCCCCAGTCCGGGCCGAGCTGCCACAGCCCCACGGCGAAGACGATGAGCGTCAGGCCGCACAGGCCGAGCACGTTCTCCATCACCGAGAACCGCGCGCGCCAGAGGATCAGCCAGACGATGAACGCGACGAACGGGGCGATCAGCAGGTAGTTGACCGACGACACGAGCTGCAGCGCCAGGGCGACGCCGCCGATCTCGGCGACGAAGGTGAGCAGCGTGACGGCCATCGAGGCGAGCAGGTTGGCCATCCCGACGCGGGGCCCGAGCCGCTCCCGGACGATGTCGAAGGTCGCCCGGCCGCTGATGGCCGCGACCCGCCCCGACATCTCGGCGAAGACGCAGATGCCGACGATGCCGAAGAGGACGACCCAACCCAGCGACAGACCGAACCGGGCGCCGACCTGGGCGTTGGTGACCAGGTCGCCGATGTCGACGAAGCCGCCGATCGCGGTGAGGATGCCCAGGGCGACTGCGAAGAACTTCTTCACCTCTCAGCCGCCCGTCCGGGGCGGGTGCTGGAGGTCGTCCTCGAGCTTCTGGAGCGCGTCGGCCGCCGCGGCCAGCCGGTCGGCCAGCGCGGCGTACCGGTCGCTCTCCCGGTCGACGACCGCGATCCGGGCTGTCGCCACCAGCCCGGCAGCCTCGTCGATCTGTCCGGTCACCGTGTCGTAGCGCTCGCGCTCGGCCTGGGGCGGCTGCTTCGAGCCGATCGTGTCGGCAGCCTTGGACATGCCCTTCTCGGACTCGACCAGGACCGTCTGAAGGTAGTGGTCGAAGACGCGACCGTGGTCGTTCTGGCGCAGCGCCAGCTCCGCTGTGAGCACGGCGGAGGACGCATCGGAGACCGCGCGCTGTGCGTCGATCCGCCAGGAGTCACCGTCCGGCGTACCGGGGGCGCACGCGGCGGTGCCGGTGAGCGACACCAGCGCGCTCACCGCGACCGCCGCGCGACGCCATCCCCCGGCGCGACCTGTCACCTTCAGCTCTTGCCGGCGGCGGCCTTGCCGCCCTTGCGACCCGCCTCCTTCTTCTGCGCGGTGGTGCCGCCCTGGCTGCTGTCGCCACCCTTGCCGCTCTGCTGTCCACCGTGCTTCGAGGCGTCCTTGCTGTTGGCGATCCGCGCCGCGCGCTGCTTGGACATGCCCCTGTCCTTGAGCGCCTCGTACTGCTTCTCGTTCTTCACGTTGGCCGACTTGCTGGGCATCGCGAGCCTCCTTCTGTGCGAGGTGGTCTTCGTCGGTCCCGGTACCCAGGACCCCGACCCGACTTCCCGACCACCACGCCGACCCGCCTGTACAGAACGGGCGGGTCACCCGCGACGAGCCCTCAGGCGCTGACCCTGCTCATGGTGGCGGGGACCCGGACCACGAGCCCGCCGCGCGGCAGGGTGGGGATCCGTCGCCGGTCGAACTCGGGATCCTGCACGGCATAGTCGACGAGGGGCAGCACGGACAGGGTCACGTCGAGAAAGGACAGGGCCACCGACTCGCCGGGGCACCGATGCCCCCGGGTCGGGCTGCCGCCACCTTGGGGGACCAGGTCGAAGGCGCCGGCGTCGGCGTCCATGAACCGCCCGGGAACGAACCGGTCCGGCTCGGGCCACCGCGCCGGGTCGTGGTCGATGCCGACGACGTCGAGCACGAGCCAGTCGCCCGGCTGCGCGACCACACCCGAGATCTCGGCCCGCCGGCGCACCTTCCCGGCCAGAGCCGGTGCGAAGGGCGTGGTGCGGCGTACCTCCTGGGCGAAGGAGAACCGCTCGCGCGCGCCGCGCGGGTCCACCAGCCGGCTGCGCCAGCCTTCGACGTCGTCGAGCTGCGCGAAGCGCAGGGCCGCGAAGGTGCCCAGCCACGCGACGGCGACCGTCGGGCGCAGCACGTTGAGGAGCTCGACACCAGCCGTGTGGCGCGACAGGGACGAGCGCGCGATCGAGTCCACGACCGAGCCGGCCGGCGCGACGACCCGACCCGACCGGACGTCGTCGACGACGCCGGAGGCCCAGCGGTTCGCCTCGACCCGGGCCCGCCAGGCCCGCCCGTACGCCGGTCCGACCACGCCGAAGCCATCGACGATCGCCGCGAGCTGGCGGGTCCGCGCATCGGTGACCTCCGCCGGCGGCAGCCCCGCCCAGGTCAGCACGGCCCGGCCGTACGCGCGCACCAGCTCGTCGTGGACCGCGACCTCGCGGCCGGGCCAGGTCGCCACCTGCTCGCGCAGGGCCACCTCGACCCCCTCGACCAAGGGCATCAGCCGCTCGGGAGCAATGACGTCGAGGAAGAGCCGCTTGCGCCCGCGGTGCTCCGGACCGTCGAGGCCCTGCACCGCACCCCGGCCGAACAGCAGCCACGCCAGCGGGCGCGGGAGCGCGTGTTCCCGACGCACGAGGCTCTCGTCGTAGAACGCCCTGGCTCCCGCTCCGCTGCGGACCACCACCGCCCGGCGCCCGAGCAACCGCGACTCGAAGTCGTCGCCACCACATCGCGCCTGCCGGTCGACGGCCACCGCGTCGTACCCCTGTCGGGCGAAGCGCCATGCAAGATCAGCCATACCCGCCGGTTTCCGAGTCGGCGCGATCGCATGCGTGGGATGGCGCGCCTCCAATCTCGGCCAACCTGGGCACTTGCGCTCGAACATATGTTCGACTAGACTGGCCGCACGATGACCCTCTCGGCCGACGCCCTCCCCGACACCGCGCCCACCCGACGCGCGCTGCTGGAGCAGGTGCGGGATGCCCGCCGGGAGGCCGACGCCGCTGAGCTACGGGTCCTCGAGCTGGCCGTGGAGTGGGCGGCAGCCAACCCGGCCCTGGACGGGCAGGAGAGCTGGGAGCCCGCCCAGACGCCGTCCTGGCTCGAGGACACGTCCGAGCTGATGGACCAGGAGGAGCGGGAGTGGATCGGGCTACCGGCGCTGCGCTGGGACGCACCCGCAGCGTTCGCCGCCGCCAACGGGATGACCACCACCGGTGGCCGCGCCGTGATCCGGGACGCGCTGGTGCTCGCCCACTGGCTGCCCGGGTTCTGGGCCCAGGTCCGCGGCGGCCGGGTCCAGGCCCGACGCGCCCGCCGGGTCGCCGAGGCGCTGCTCGGTCAGCCCGCCGACGTGTGCCGCTTCGTCGACCGCGAGCTCACCCGGCGTGTCGTCGACTCCCAGGCCATCGGGCCGATCGTCCTCGACCGGCTCGTCGACGAAGCCATGCTGCGGCTGCATGCCGAGCAGCGTGAGCTCGAACAGCTCCAGGCCCTCGACCGGCGCCACGTCACCATCGACCCGGCCACGATCAACCACACCGGCATCGGCGAGCTCGACGCCAGGGCCGACTGGGCCGACCTCGCCCCCCTCGACCAGACCCTCACCGCCATCGCCGAGGTGCTGGGTCAACGACCCGAGCACCAGCACGAGTCCCTCGACGTACGCCGCTCTCTCGCCCTCGGCATCCTGGCCGACCCCGCCCGCGCCCAGGCACTACTCACCGGAGACGTCGGGGCCCGGCCCACCAAGCGGTCCGAGCTGACCGCGCAGCTGCACGTGACCGAGGCCAACCTCCTCGGGGCGGACCCGGTCGTCACCGATGCCGAGCGCCGCGCCCACCTCGACCAGGTCATCCGCGGCTGGGCCGGCCGCCACGACATGGCCCTCACCGTCACCCCGGTCCGCCACTGCGGCGGCACCGCCGGCGGCTGCACCGACTGCCCCGCCGAGATCGACTGCACCGACCACCCCGAGTCGATGAAGGTGACCTACACACCCACTCCGCGCGCGAAGGTGATCGTCCAACGACGCGACATCACCTGCGCCCACCCCAACTGCAACCGGCCCGCTCGCCGCTGCGACCACGACCACGTCGTCGCCTTCGACCCCGACAACCCCGACGCCGGCCCCACCTGCCCGGTCTGCAACCTCGCCCCTCTGTGCCGACATCACCACCGACTCAAGACCCTCGCCGGCTGGCGCTACTGGAAGCTCGCTCGACCCGGCGCCTACCTCTGGCAAGACCCCCACGGACTCCTCTACCTCCGCACCCGCGACGGCACCCGGGCTCTCGAATAATCGTGAGCCGAGCGCGCTGAGTGGACAGCGCAGGTCCGCGCGACCGACTACGCGAGCAAAGCGGATCGCGGCAGATCCGCGAGCGCTGACACGAAAGCAAAGAGGCCGGGCGGGGTCTCTTAACCTGATCGGCCGGGACCGTCGTCGTCCGGCTTGTCAGCTGCGGTGGTCGCGGGCGGCGTCGGCGTCGTAGAAGTCGCGGCTGCCGGACTTGGCCAGCCCGCGGCTGATCATGTAGCCGATGGTCAGGAGCGTGACGAAGAACCAAGCGTCCTGGGCACCGAAGTCGGTGGCGTCGACGATGGCCGCCGCGCCGAGGACGCCGACGACGGCAGCGATGTAGGCGAAGAACTCGGTGGACTTGAACGACGCCTTCGTCTCGGTGCTGAGCCGGCGGCCGACGGCCCACCCGAGGCCCGGATGGCCGAAGCCACCCCTGAGGGTATGAGGTTGGTGACCTGGGACACGGACGCCGACATCAGGGGCGGAAGACGATCTTGATCGCGCCGTCCTGCTTCTTCTGGAAGGTCTCGTAGGCGTCCGGCGCCTCCTCCAGCGGCAGGTGGTGGGTCGCGAAGCTCTCCACGCCGAGCACGTCGTCGTCCTGGTCGAGCAGTCGCAGGATGTCGTCGGTCCAGCTGCGCACGTTGGCCTGGCCCATCCGCAGCGTCAGCTGCTTGTCGAAGAGCTGCATCATCGGCAGCGGGTCGGCGGCGCCGCCGTAGACCCCCGAGATCGAGACCGTGCCGCCCCGGCGCACGCAGTCGAACGCCGAGAGCAGCGCCTCGAGCCGGTCGGTGCCGGCCTTCCTCATCAGCGGCTCGGCGATCCGGTCCGGCAGCAGCCCGACCAGCTTCTGCACCACCTCGACGCCGCCGGAGCCGTGGGCCTCCATCCCGACCGCCTCGATGACGGAGTCCGGGCCGCGTCCGTCGGTCTTGTCGCGCACCACCTCGGCGAGCGTGGCTCCGTGGGTCGCGGTGATGTCGATCGCCTCCGCGCCCCGGCCGGCCACCCGGTGCAGCCGCTCGGGCACCAGGTCGGCCACGATCGTGCGGTGGCCGCGATGCATCGCGATCCGCGCCGCCATGTCGCCGATGGGGCCGGCGCCGAGCACCAGCACCGTGCCGCCGTCCGGGACCGCGGCGTACTCCACCGCCTGCCAGGCGGTTGGCAGCACGTCGCTCAGGAACAGGAACCGGTCGTCGGGCCGACCGTTGGGGACCTTGACCGCGCCGTAGTCGCCGTGCGGGACCCGGAGGTACTCCGCCTGCCCGCCCGGCACCTGGCCGTAGAGCTTGCTGTAGCCGAGCAGGCTCGCGCCGGTGCCGAACGCGTGGTTCTGGGTCGTCTCGCACTGGCTCTGCAGCGAGTGCTCACACATCCAGCAGTGGCCGCAGGAGACGTTGAACGGGATCACCACCCGGTCGCCGATGTCGAGGTGGCGTACGGCGGACCCGACCGCCTCGACCACCCCCATCGGCTCGTGGCCGACGATCTCCCCCGGCTCCATGAACGGCGCCAGCACCTCGTAGAGGTGGAGGTCCGAGCCGCACAGTCCGGTGGAGGTGACCCGGATCAGGATGTCGGTCGGCTGCTCGATGGTCGGGTCGGGCACGTTCTGCACCCGGATGTCCTTGGCTCCCTGCCAGGTCACTGCTCGCATGACCGACCGGTCCCCAGCGCCGCCACCGCGCTCACCACCCTGAGGGGTGACGATCAGGGCCTGGCGGGGCGGCCGCCTTGATCCGGGTGTCGAGCCAGGTCAGCTGCCGGTCGGTCTCCACGCGGCTCGCCTGGGCGCGCCCTGGGCGATCACGACGAGACCGTCCTCGAGGTGGAGTCGACCCGGGGCCCCCATGGCGCACCCGCGGCGTGCGGGCGCGCGAGCCCCGGGGCGTCCTCGATCCGGTCGAGGGACCGGCCGGTCACGCTCACCTCCGGCGTCACATCTCCGAACGGTGACCGTGAGCGGCCGGAGCACGCCCACCCGCAGGGGTGTGATGTCGGGCGTGACTGCGGGGCCCGGGTCGGGTACCCACCGGCCATGCGCTTCGGATACTTCCTGTCCTGCGAGGAGTACTCGCCCGCCGAGCTGGTCGAGCAGGCCGTCGCCGCCGAGAAGGCCGGCTTCGAGGCCCTCTGGATCAGCGACCACTACCACCCCTGGAACGACGAGCAGGGCCAGAGCCCGTTCGTCTGGGGCGTCATCGGCGCCCTCTCCCAGGCCTGCTCACTGCCCGTGACCACCGCGGTGACCTGCCCGACCACCCGGATCCATCCGGCGATCATCGCCCAGGCAGCGGCCACCGCCGCCGTCCAGCTCGACGGCAGGTTCATCCTCGGCGTCGGCTCGGGCGAGGCGCTCAACGAGCATGTGCTGGGCGACCCGTGGCCCTCGGCCGACCTCCGGCTGGAGATGCTCGAGGAGGCCGTCGAGCTGATGCGCCGGCTGTGGACCGGCGAGGTGATCACCACCCAGGGCACCCACTACGACGTCGACACGGCGCGGATCTACACCCGCCCGGACCAGCCGCCTCCGGTCTACGTCTCGGCGTTCGGGCCGAAGGCCCTCGACCTCGCCGCCCGGATCGGCGACGGCTTCATCAACACCGCGGACGACGCCGACGCGGTCGCGTCGTTCAAGGAGAAGTCCGGCGGCAAGCCCTGCCAGGGCGGGGTGAAGGTCGCCTGGGCCGACACCGAGGACGAAGGCATCGACCACGCCCACCGGCTCTGGGCCAACTCCGGCCTCCCCGGCGAGCTCGCCCAGGTGCTGCCCAGCCCCCAGCACTTCGAGCAGGCCTCCCAGCTCGTCACCCGCGAGTCGACCGCCGAGAGCATCGTTGCGGGCAACGACATCGACAAGCACGTCCAGCAGCTCCGCGACTACGTCGACGCGGGCTACGACGAGGTCTACGTCGCGAACATGGGGCCCCACTACCTGCCGATGATCGAGGCCTACGGGCGCGACGTACTGCCAAAGCTCCGCTGAGCCTCGCCCAACCCCACCGACCAAGGTGATTGGGACCGCGCTCCCCGGTTACCAGCAGGTGTGAGTACGACGAGACGTGTCATGCATGCGACGCCCGAGCAGGTGTGGGAGGTGCTGTCCGACGGCTGGCTGTTCCCGCTGTGGGTGGTCGGCGCCACCCGGATGCGAGAGGTCGACGACAGCTGGCCCAAGCCGGGGTCGCGGCTGCACCACTCCGTGGGCACTTGGCCGCTGACCATCGACGACATCACCAAGGTGGTGGACAGCACGCCCGGGGTGCGGCTCGAGCTCGAGGCACACGCCTGGCCCGCGGGCCGGGCCGACGTGACGATCCTCCTGCACCCGCAGGGCGCGGAGACGGAGGTCGTCATCGAGGAGCAGGCGGTCGCCGGCCCGGGGTCGCTGGTGCCGAAGCTGGCCCAGGACCCGTTGCTGAACTGGCGCAACGTCGAGACCCTCCGCCGGCTCGCGTTCCTCGTCGAGCGGCGCCAGCAACAGGCGGCGTGAGCGGGTCGAGGTGACCGGCTCGGCGACGTACGACGCGGTGGTCGTCGGCTCGGGGCCGAACGGCCTGGTCGCGGCCAACCTGCTGGCCGACCGCGGCTGGTCGGTGCTGGTCCTCGAGGCCCAGCCGACGATCGGCGGTGCCGTGGCAAGCGCGGAGGACGTCCACCCCAGCTTCGTCAACGACACCTTCAGCTCGTTCTACCCTTTGGCCGCCGCCTCGCCGACCATCCAGGGGCTGCACCTCGAGCAGCACGGGCTGGTGTGGCGGCATGCCCCCGCGGTGCTCGGCCACCCGTTCACCGACGGCAGCTGGGCGCTGCTGCACCGCGACCGGGAGGTGACCGCGAAGCTGGCCGACGCCCAGCATCCGGGCGACGGGGAGGCCTGGCTCGACCTCTGCGCCGAGTGGGACGCGGTCGGCGACCAGCTGATCGGCGCGCTGCTGACGCCGTTCCCGCCGGTCCGCCCGGCGCTCGCGATGCTGCCGCGCCTACGCCGGGCCGGCGGGCTCCAGTTCGTCCGAACCCTGCTGACGCCCGCTGCCGAGCTCGGCAGGAACCGGTTCGGCGGCCCGGGACCGGGGGTGCTGCTGGGCGGCAACGCCGGGCACGCCGACATCCCGCTCGACGCCCCGGGCTCTGGGCTGATGGGGCTGCTGATGACGATGCTCGGCCAGACCGTGGGCTTCCCGGTCCCCGAGGGCGGGGCGGGTCGGCTCGCGACGGCGCTGGCCGACCGGTTCACCGGTCGTGGCGGGGAGATCCGCTGCGACGCCGAGGTGATCGGCATCGACGTCCAGCACCGGCACGCGACCGGCGTTCGGACCGCCACCGAGCGGGTGCGCGCCCGGCGAGCGGTCATCGCCGACGTCGCAGCCCCCAACCTGTTCGGCCGGCTCGTCGACGAGGAAGACCTGCCCCCGCGGGTGGTCCGGGGCATGCGGCACTTCGAGATGGACCCAAGCACGGTGAAGGTCGACTGGGCGCTGAGCGGCCCGGTCCCCTGGCTCACCGAGCCGGCGCACGCACCGGGCACCGTGCATGTCGCCGACTCGCTCGCCCAGATACAGGAGTCCCTGGGCCAGGTGTGGGCCGGCTCGATCCCGGCGACGCCGTTCCTGCTCACCGGCCAGATGACGACCAGCGACCCGACCCGGTCCCCGGCCGGCACCGAGGCGTTCTGGGCCTACACGCACGTCCCGCAGCGCACGCTGGACGACGCCGGCGGCGACGGGCTCACCGGCAGCTGGGACGGTGACGAGTGCGAACGGTTCGCCGACCGGATGCAGGCCAGGATCGAGCGGCTCGCGCCCGGCTTCGGCTCCACGGTCCTGGCCCGGCGGGTGCTCGGCCCGCGCGAGCTGGAGGCCCGCAACGCCAACCTGGTCGGCGGGGCCGTCGGCGGCGGCACCGCCCAGCTGCACCAGGAGCTGGTGTTCCGGCCGGTGCCGGGGCTGGGCCGCGCCGAGACCGGCATCGGCGGCCTCTACCTAGGGTCGGCGGCCGCCCACCCGGGCGGTGGCGTGCACGGTGCCGCCGGCAGCAACGCGGCCCGGGCGGCCGTGCTGCACGACCGGCTGCGGTTCGGCCGGTCCCGTTGAGCTGCAGGAGTCACCGGTTAACCGGTGACTTTGGCGCTTCTACAGCGAAGTTTCGGTGTAGAAGTGCAGGAATCACCGGTTAACCGGTGACTCCTGCAGCACCGGCCAGCCGCACCAGCGCACCCGCGTGGCCCGGCAGCCGGATCACCGCTCCCTCGACGTCGACGCCGGACTCGGTCTCGAAGAGCAGCTCCGCCTCGCCGATCTCGGCGGCCATCGGCTGGTCGCCGAAGTTGACCAGCACCAGCAGCTCACCACGCTGCATGGTGAAGATCCGCGCCGCCTCGTCGGCCCGGCAGGAGACGTGGGTGAACGACGGGTCGGTGAGCTCGGGGAGCTCACGGCGCAGCCGCGCGAGCTCGCGGTAGACCCCCAGCATCCGCCGACCCCGCTCACCCTCCAGCTCCGACCAGTCCAGCCGCGAGCGCTCGAAGGTGGCCGGGTCCTGCGGGTCGGGTACGACGTCGGGGTCCCACCCGTGCCGGGCGAACTCCTCGATCCGGCCCTCGGCGGTGGCCCGGCCGAGCTCCTCCTCCGGGTGGGAGGTGAAGAACTGGAACGGCGTCGAGGCCGCCCACTCCTCGCCCTGGAACAGCATTGGCGTGAACGGACCGCACAGCGTGAGCAGGGCCGCGCACGCGAGCTGGTCGTCGTCGAGCTTCTCGGTGACCCGGTCCCCCACGGCCCGGTTGCCGACCTGGTCGTGGTTCTGGCTGCACACGACCAGCCGCCACGTGGGCATCGCCCGGGTGTCGATCGGCGCGCCGTGGTCGCGGTCCCGGAAGGAGGAGTAGGTCCCGTCGTGGAAGTAGCCTCGCTCGCAGACCTTGGCGAGCGCGCCCAGCGGCTCGAAATCGGCGTAGTAGCCGTGCGTCTCCCCCGTCAGCGCCACGTGCACCGCGTGGTGGAAGTCGTCGCTCCACTGCGCGTCCAGCCCGTAGCCGCCCGCCTCCCGCGGCGTCACCAGCACGGGGTCGTTGAGGTCCGACTCGGCGATCAGGGTCAGCGGGCGGCGCTGGTGCGCGGACAGCGCGGCGACCTCGACGGCGAGCTCCTCGAGCAGGTGCGGCTTCGACCCGTCCTGAAGCGCGTGCACGGCGTCGAGCCGGAGCCCGTCGACGTGGTAGTCGCGCAGCCACATCAGCGCGTTGTCGATGATGTAGCGCCTGACCACCGCGGAGCCCTCCTCGTCGAGGTTGACCAGGTCGCCCCAGGTGTTGCTGCCCTGCTTGAGGTAGGGGCCGAACAGCGGCAGGTAGTTGCCCGACGGGCCGAGGTGGTTGTAGACGACGTCCTGGATCACCCCGAGCCCGGCGGCGTGGCAGCCGTCCACGAACCGCTGGTAGCCCTCCGGTCCGCCGTAGGGCTCGTGCACGGCGTACCAGAGCACGCCGTCGTAGCCCCAGTTGTGGGTGCCGTTGACGGCGTTGACCGGCATCGGCTCGACGAAGTCCACCCCGATGCTGCGCAGGTGGTCGAGCCGGGTCAGCGCCGCGTCGAAGGTGCCCTCGGGCGTGAAGGTGCCGACGTGGAGCTCGTAGACGACCGAGCCCGCGAGCTGGCGGCCGGTCCACCGCTCGTCGGTCCAGGCGAACCGGGCCGGGTCGTAGCTGCGGGATCGCTCGTGTACGCCGGACGGCTGGCGGCGCGACCTCGGGTCGGGGCGCACCGTGTCAGAGTCGTCGATGAGGTAGCCGTAGTCGACCTCCCCGCCGACCGAGGCCGGGTCGAGACCGGTCGGCGTCCACCACCCACCGCCCGCGGGCTCCATGTCGGCGACCACGTCGTCGATCGAGAGCCGGACCCGGTCGGCGCGTGGCGCCCAGACGTCGAAGCGGCCTCGGTGTGCCGCCGTCACGACGGGTCGTCCAGGACCAGCACCACGGCGGGCGCCGGGCCGAGCAGATCGGCCACGCGGGGCGCGCTGCCGTCGGGCAGAGTCAGGGTCGTGTCGCCCCAGCCGCCCTTGCCGGCCAGGCCGTACGGGAGCCGGGTCGCGACGGTCACCGCACCGCCTCGGTCGAAGGCCACGACATGGTCGGCCGCCGCACCCTCGGCCCGCAGCGGACGGTAGGTCGTGAACAGCTCCGGCCGGTCGCGGCGCAACCGCAGGCCGCGCGCGGTGAGCGACTGCTTGGCGTTGTCGCCGGCGGCCAGGGACTTCTCGGCGGCGTCGAAGTCGACCGGCCGCCGGTTGTCGGGGTCGACCAGGCTCAGGTCACCGAGCTCGCTGCCCTGGTAGACGTCGGGCACGCCGGGCACCGTCAGCGCCAGGAGCCTGAGGGACAGTGAGTTGCTGCGGCCGGCGGCCGCGAGCTCGGCGTCGAGCTCCTCCAGCGCAGCATGCACCCGCTCATCGTCGTACGCCGCGTCGACCGCGGCGTGCACGACCCGCTCGTAGTCCTCGTCGGGGTCGGTCCAGGTGGTGTGGTCGCCCGCCTCGCGCATCGCCTTCTCGGCGTAGGCGTGCAACCGGTCGCGCTCGATCGGCCACGCGCCGTACGCCGCCTGCCACAACAGGTTCGCGAACCTCGGGTCCGGGAGCGGCGCGGCCTCCTGGAGCCGGGCCAGGGTGCGGGACCACAGCTGCGGCGCCTCCGACAGCACCGCGATCCGGGCGCGCACGTCCTCGCTCCGCTTGGTGTCGTGGGTCGAGGTGGCCGTCATCGCCTCGGGCCACTCAGCCTGCCGGCGCGCCATGGCGTCGTGGAACTCCTCGACCGACATCGAGAACACCGCCGGGTCGCCGCCGACCTCGTTGAGCGAGGTGAGCCGGGAGTAGCGATAGAAGGCGCAGTCCTCCACGCCCTTGGCCATGACCATCCCGCTGGTCTGCTGGAAGCGCAGCGCGGCCGGCTGAGCTGGGTTCGACAGCACGGGCTCCAGCGCGTCGAGCGCCCGCAGCAGGTCGGGGCGCCGGGCCCGCGCCGTGGCGAAGGCCACGACCAGGTGCTCGATCCCCTGCGGCAGGTAGGACCGGTAGACCGGGAAGCAGGCCAGCAGCTCCGCGGTGGCGTCCCACAGGGTCTCGGTCTCGATGCCGAGCGGGGGCAGCTCGCGCACGATCCGGCGTACCTCGGCCTGCAGCGGGCCGTCGGCCACGGCGCGCTTCGTCTGCAGCACCAGGGCCGGGAAGTCGGTGGGGTCGAGCTCGGTGAGCGGCCCCTCGCCCGCCGGGTCGGTCAGCACCCGGTCGAGGTGCGCCATGACGTCGTAGCCGGTCGTGCCCGCGGTGGCCCAGGAGTCGGGCAGCGACTCGCCGGGCTCCAGGATCTTCTCGACGACGACGTAGGACCCGTCGGTCAGCTTCGCCAGCCGGTCGAGGTAGTCCGCGGGGTCGCGCAGGCCGTCGGGGTGGTCGACCCGCAGCCCGTCGACGAGCCCGACCTCGAACCAGCGGCGGATCTCGCGGTGCGACTCCTCGAAGACCTCCGGCTCCTCGACCCGCACGGCGGCCAGCGTCGTGACGGTGAAGAACCGCCGGTAGTTGAGCTCGGCGTCGGCCCGACGCCAGGCGGTCAGCTCGTAGTGCTGCTCCTCCAGCGTCGTGGTGCCGGGCGCCATCGGAAGCACCAGGTCGTGGTAGGTCACCGAGCGCAGCTCGGGGTCGACCACGATCGAGGACTCGTCGTCGTCACCCACGACGGGCAGCAGGATCCTCCCGGAGCCGGCGTCCCAGTCGATGTCGAAGTACGACGCGAAGCGCGACCCCCGGCCGTGCTCGAGGACGTCCCACCACCAGGTGGCCGGACGCGGGCTGGCCACCCCGACGTGGTTGGGCACGATGTCGACCAGCACCCCCATGTCCAGCCCATGCGCGATGGACGAGAGCACCTCGAGGCCGGTGGCCCCGCCGCGTTCGGTGTCCTCGCGGCTGTGCACGGAGACGTCGTAGCCGTGCTCGCTGCCGGGCTCGGAGGCGAGCAGCGGCGAGAGGTAGACCCAGTCGACGCCGAGGTCGTGGAGGTAGGGCAGCCGGCGGGCGGCCTCGAACAGGTCGAAGTCCGCAGTGAGCTGGAGCCGGTAGGTGCTGCGCGGCGTGCGAGGGGTCACGTTCGCAGGTACCCGCAGACGCGGGCCGGGACGCGACCAGAGGCGCACCCCACTAGTGTCGCCCGTCACTGCCGCCGTTCGCCGAGGGCTGGATCAGCGCCGCACCACTCGTCGAGGTGGGCCAGCAGGTCGGCGACGTCGTCGTGGACCGCGGCCGCACCGGCCTCCTCGAGCTCCGCCCGGCCATAGCCGCCGGCCAGCACGGCGTACGCCGGCACCAGCCGGTCGCCGCCCATGCCGATGTGCCGGTGGATCCGCCACACGGGCACGGTGACGCCGACACTCTCGAAGGCGCGCGCCCAGGCGATCGCGTGGTGGTAGTTCGAGTCGAGCAGGGTGCCGTCCACGTCGAGGACGACGGTGTCGTAGCGGCTCACCGCCGGTCGGTAACCCGGGCGCGCCGGGTCACTCCTGGACTCGCGCGGCGATGGGTACTACGGGCGCATGGACACCAACACCAGCGCAGCCCTGGCTTCCGCGATCGACGTTAGCCGGCACGACTTCGAGGGGCTGTCGATCCGCTACGACGAGCGCGTGCTGGCGCCGCGGGACTGGACCGCGGAGCAGTCGCACTGGGCGGCCGCGTTGATCCGGACCGCGCCGCCCGGCCCGGTCCTCGAGGTGTGCGCCGGGGCGGGCCAGATCGGGCTGCTCGCCGTGCGGCTGGCGCCTCGCTCGCTGGTCTGCGTCGACGCCGACCCGGTGGCCTGCGAGTTCCTGCGCGCCAACGCGCTCGCCGCGGGCGTCCGGGTCGAGGTCCGCGAGGGGCCGATGGACCGGGTCCTCCAGGACGACGAGCGCTTCTCCGTCATCATCGCGGACCCACCCTGGGTCCCGCACCGCGAGATTGGCCGGTTCCCCGAGGACCCGGTGACCGCCATCGACGGCGGCCCCGACGGCCTCGACCTGATCCGCGCCTGCCTGGCCGTCATCGAGCGGCACCTGGTGCCGGCGGGATCCGCCGTGCTGCAGATCGGCCCCGGGCAGGGTGCCGCGGTCAGCGAGCTGGTCGCGACGTACGGCGACCTGCGCGTCGTGGAGGTCCGTGAGCTCGAGCGCGGCGGGCTGGTCCGGATCGACCGCGCGCCTGTCTAGGGCCGGAGCCTAGGGCCGGAGCTTCGGCGGGAGCAGCTTGTGCGTCCCGTCGCACCAGGGCTTGGACGCCGACCTGTGGCAGCGGCACACGGCGCTGACCGGCCGGGTGGTGCGGTGCTCGCGACCGTCGTCGTCGAGGACGACGTGCTCGCCGCGCAGCAGCATCGGACCGCCCGGGCACAGCACGACGTCGGCCCGCTCTCCTCCCGGCCCGGCGACGGCGCTCACGCGACCTCCCAGTCCTCGAGGAGCCGGCGGGCCGTGCGGTCCTCGAGGTCGAGGCAGGCCCAGGCACCGAACCACACGTCGGGCTCGAGCCCGGGCTCCTCCGCGACCAGGCGCACGCAGACCTCCCGCAGGGCGACCTGCTCGTGCACGGCGTCCGCCTCGACGTGCTCGGTGTAGTAGGCGATCAGCTCCGCCGGGAACCCCAGCCGCTCCAGTCCCTGCGCCATCCGCCGGGACGGCAGCGAGCTGGTGGCCTCGAACGCCGCGAGGTGGCCGAGGGCCGCGGCCCGCAGCCGCCGTTGCAGCCCGAACATCGACAGTGCGTTGTTCTGCTCGAGGATCTCCGCGGGCGCCTCATCGACGTAGGCGCCGTACTCCGGGCGGAGGCCGCTGGCCTGCATGCCGCGGGCGAACAGCTCGTGGTGCAGCCGTCCGGGGTCGCCGGCGCCGTACTCGTCGTACTGGAGCTCCACCAGTGCCGCCTTCGGACCTGCGGTGAGCCGGGGGATCACCCACGACGTGGGGTCGGATTCCTTCAGGTGGTAGACCGAGCGCACCCGCAGCAGGTCCAGGACCTGCTCCTCGGTGGCGTCGGTCTGCACGTGCCTGGCCAGCGAGGGCCCGTCGTGGTCGGCGACCCAGTCGAAGAAGTCCCTGCTCAGGTCGGCGTCCGGCGGCCCCGGCCAGCGCTCTCGCAGCCGCCGTTCGAGGTCGTCCTCGAGCAGACAGCGCAGCCAGAACAGCTCGGGGTCGCGCTCGGCGTCGTCGTCGACATCGTCGAAGCCGCGGTAGGAGAGCTCGTGCAGGACCCACAGGGTGAGCGCGGCGTCCTCCGCGGACTCGGCGTGCGACGGCTGGAGATCCTGCTGGGCGACGGGCAGCTCGGACAGAGCCGCGAGCACCTCCTCGCTGAGCCGACCACGGGGCTTGGGCAAGGCGGTCACGACTCGCCGGTAACCGCGGCCGCGCGTCGCGATGCCACCCCTATGGGTGGGCATCCGGCAACCGGTCGCTGGGCACCTCTAGCAACAGCTATCTCAGCAACTCTCCTCCGACCCGGTCGGGTCGGGTCGGGGGAGGACAGAACGCCCCGTCCCTTGCGCAGCGCGACGGGGCGTTCTCTCGTCCGGGCCCGCGGGTACCTCGCCACCACACGTCACAGGAGGGGGCCATGAACCAGGACCCGGAGGGGCCCGACCCGGAGCGCCACGAGAGCGAGGCCGAGCGCGAGGACCGCAAGTACGACGACCTGCTCCAGGAGCTGCGCGTCATCCAGACCAGCGCCCAGCTGACGGCCGGGTTCCTGCTGACCCTGCCGTTCCAGCAGCGGTTCTCCGCCCTGAGCCGCGGCCAGGAGTGGTTCTACCTGGTCCTGGTGGTGCTCGCCGCCCTGGTGACGGCGGTGGTGCTCAGCCCGGTGGCCACCCACCGGCAGCTGTCGGGACGCCGGGTGAAGGGCCGTCTGGTCGAGGCCGCGCACGTCTTCGTCTCGGTCGCCCTGGCGCTGCTGGCGCTGCTGGCCACCGGCATCGTCGTCTTCGTGTTCGACGTCATCGTCGACCTGGACACCGCGCTGGCCGTCGGCGGCGCGCTGCTCGCGCTCCTGGTCGTGCTGATGGCCGTCGTGCCGCGCTGGCTGCTCGCCGGCGTCGACCGGGACGCAGACGAGCGAGCCGACCGGAGGTGAGCGCTCAGCCCCGGTAGATCCGCCGCGAGAACGCGAAGGTGTGCTTGTTGAGGGGTGTCTCGCTGCTGGTGCGGAACTTGTCGAAGTAGCCCTCGAACTTGGCGTCGTTGTCGAGGTCGCCGGTGAAGATGACCCGCATGTAGCCGCTCCAGCGCACCCAGTCCGGCGAGTGCAGGCACCGCGACGGGAGCACCACCTTGATCTTGTTGCCGACCAGGAGCGGGGTGGCCGCGCCGCACTCGACCGGTACGCCGTGTGGGTTGCGGACCGCGATCGTGGAGGGCCGGCCAGGCGAGAACTGGGCGATGACCGCGAAGTAGCGGCCGATCTTCTCGTTCCGCTTCAGGATGCTCGAAAGTGCGAACGCGACGTTGGGGTCGACCTTGCGCAGCGTCACAGTGATCTTGATCGTGTCGTGGCGGTAGACGACCTTCTGGCGGACCATGTCAGCGGTGGCGTTGGTCGGCGCGGCCTTCCAGTGGCACGCGGGCTTGCAGCTGTAGGCGGAGACGTCGTGGGCCGGGTCGACACCGGTCCATCCCCCGGCCTGCGCCGACGCGGCGAGCGCCACCGTGGACGTCACCAGGCCGGCCAGAACGGCGGCCGCCTTGGTCACAAAGCGAGCAGTCATCGATCCCCCGATATCAGTTGGCCGTCCGCACAGATGCGTCAGCGGCAGGTAACGGTACCGAACTCCATCGGCTCGCGTGCCGGAAAGTGGTACAGACCAGATTGAACCGAACGGCCGCCTGGGCCGTGAGAAGGGCAGTCGTCGGTGTCGCCAATCCCCCCGTGCGAGACCGACCGGCGGCGCCCCGCCCCACAGACGGGGCGCCGTCCTCGGGCCGGGCCCCGTACCGTGGCGACGTGGAGAGACTTCTCCTCGTCGCCGCGGTCGCGTCGGGGCTGTGGCTGCTCGGCTGCCTGGCGATGGTGCTGCTGGCGGCCCGGCTGCCGGGCGGGCTGCTGAAGCAGGTGCTCGAGTTCCTGCCCGCCTGCGTGACGACCGCCCGGCGGCTCCGGGCCCACCCCGACGTACCGCGACGCGCGAAGGTGGCGCTGCTGGTCGCGATCATCTGGGTGGTCTCGCCGATCGACCTGCTCCCGGAGTTCCTGCCCGTCATCGGGCCGCTCGACGACGTGGTCGCCGTCGTGCTGCTGCTGAGGTACGCCGCCCGCTCGGTGCCTCGTGACGTCCTGCTGGCCGCGTGGCCGAGCGACCCGGCGCTGCTGGAGCGGCTCCTGGGCCGAGGACCGGTCACCGGCACGGACTTGGAGTCACACTGAACCAGCGCCCACCGTGCAACGTAGGTGGGGTGGAGGTGTGAACCGGACGCGATGGCAGACAACCCGACCGTGATGATGCAGCAGCTGCACGACGAGCACGCAGCCGCGCTGTGGGGGTTCTGCCTGCACCTGACCGGCGACCCGATCCGGGCCGAGGACGTCGCCCAGGAGACCCTGCTGCGGGCCTGGCAGCACTACGACCGGCTCGACGAGTCGCGCGGCTCGGTGCGGTCCTGGCTGTTCACGGTCGCCCGCAACATCGTCATCGACGAGTGGCGGAGCAAGCGGTTCCAGAACGAGCGCTCCACCGACCAGGTGCCCGAGCCCGGCGACCCGGTCGACCAGACCGACGCGCTGCTCCAGTCGTGGGTGGTCTCCGAGGCGATCACCCAGCTCTCCAGCGAGCACCGGGCCGTGCTGCTGGAGTGCTACTACCGGGGCCGCTCGGTGGCCGAGGCCGCCAGGCGGCTCGGCGTACCGGAAGGAACCGTGAAGAGCCGCACCCACTACGCCCTGCGCGCCCTCCGCCTCGCCCTCGAGGAGATGGGGGTGGGCGCGGCATGAGCACCTGTCAGCACGAGCACGAGGATGGCGCCTACGTCCTCGGCGCCCTCTCGCCCGAGGACCGGGTCGCCTTCGAGCGACACCTCGCCGGGTGCCGCGACTGCGCCCAGTCGGTGCGCGAGCTCGCCGGGCTGCCCGGACTGCTGGCCCGCGTGCCGGTCGAGATCCTCGACCCCGAGCAGGCGCCGACCCCCGTGCCCGACACCCTGCTGCCGGCGCTCGTACGCCGGGTGCACCGGTCCCGGCGCCGCCGCGCGTGGGTCACCGGTGGCCTGGTGGCTGCCGCAGCGACCATCGCGATCGGTGCCGTGGGCGTGGCCACCCTCGGTGACGACAAGGACCCGCCGCCGAGCGCCCGCCAGGGCGTCACGTCGACGGGCACCCGGGTCCTGATGACGCCCGTCGGCAGCGAGCCGGTCTCCGGCTGGCTCTCCCTCACTCAGGTCGGCTGGGGCACCCGGCTCGACCTCGAGTGCAGCTACGCACAGGAGAGCGACGCCTACCACGACCGCGCGGCGCCGACCTACACCATGGTGGTGACCACCGCCGACGGGCACTCGGAGCAGGTGGCCTCGTGGAAGGGGTTGCCCGGCAAGACGATGCGGCTCTCGGGCGCGACCGCCGCCGACCGCGACCAGATCACCCACGTCGAGATCCGCACCGCGACCGGCGGCACCGTGCTGACCTACGACGCCTGACCCCTGACCCCCGACCGGGGCTTGACCTTGACGTAGCGTCAACCCCGCACGCTGGGGCCATGAACCTTCCGACCACTGCCATCGAGGTCCGCGGGCTCGCCAAGGCGTTCGGCGACCACCGGGTGCTGCGCGGCATCGACCTCACCGTGCCGACCGGCACCGTCTACGCCCTGCTCGGGCCCAACGGGGCCGGCAAGACCACCATGGTCCGCATCCTCTCCACCCTCACGGCCGCGGACGCCGGCTCCGCCCGGGTCGCCGGGTTCGACCTGGCGACGCAGGCCGACGGCGTACGCCGGTCGATCGGCGTGACCGGACAGTTCTCGGCCATCGACGAGCTGCTGACCGGGCGCGAGAACCTGCGGCTGATGGCCGACCTCGCGCACCTGCGACCGCGGGAGGCGGCGGCCCGGGTCGAGGAGCTCCTCGGCCGCTTCGAGCTCACCGATGCGGCGGACCGCCGCGCGGCGACGTACTCCGGCGGCATGAAGCGCCGCCTCGACCTCGCCATGACGCTGGTGAGCCGGCCCCGGGTGATCTTCCTCGACGAGCCGACCACCGGCCTCGACCCGCGCAGCCGCCGCGAGCTGTGGCAGATCGTCGGCGAGCTGCTGGCGGACGGGGTGACCATCTTCCTCACCACGCAGTACCTCGAGGAGGCCGACCGGCTCGCGCACACCGTCGGGCTGCTGGACGGCGGGGTGTTGGTCGCGACCGGCACCCCGGCAGAGCTCAAGCCCCTCGCCGGCGGCGAGACCCTCGACGACGTCTTCCTCGCTCTGACCGGCCACGCCGCCACCTCCCCATCCGACGACGACCTGGAGACCGCCCGATGACGACCATGACCGCCGCGGCGTACGCCACGCGCGACTCGATGACGATGCTGCGACGCAGTCTCAAGCACATGCTGCGCTACCCGTCGCTCACCTTGATGCTGATCGGGCAGCCGGTGCTGTTCCTGCTGCTGTTCGTCTACGTCTTCGGCGGCACGATGGGCGCCGGCCTGCCCGGCGGGGGTGGCCGGTCCGACTACCTGGCCTACATCTCCCCCGCGATCCTGATCATGACGGTGGCCTCGGTCGCACTGAGCACGGCGATCTACGTCGCCAAGGACGCCACCGAGGGGATCATCGACAGGTTCCGGACGATGCCGATCGCACGGCCGGCGGTGCTCGTCGGCCACGTGCTCGGGGCGCTCACGCAGACCGCCGTCTCCCTCGCCGCGGTGCTGGCGATCGCACTGCTGCTGGGCTGGCGGCCCGAGGCGGGCGTCGGCGGCTGGCTCGGAGCGGTGGCGGTCCTGACCCTGCTGGCGGTCGCCCTGACCTGGCTGTGCGTCGGCCTCGGCCTCGCGGCGGGCAGCGTCGAGACCGCCAGCAACACCCCGATGTTCCTGATGGTGCTGCCGTTCGTCTCGAGCGCCTTCGTGCCGACCGACTCGATGCCGTCCGGGCTGGCCTGGGTCGCGCAGCACCAGCCCTTCACCCCGGTCATCGACACGCTGCGCGCCTGCCTGGACGGCGGCGACCCGGGCTCGGCGGTGTGGTGGACGATCGGCTGGTGCCTGGTGGTCACCGGGCTGTGCTTCTGGTGGTCGACTCGGCTCTTCGGCCGGGTTCGGGCAGGCTGACGAGCGTGCTCACGATCAGCCAGCTGGCGGCGTACGCCGGGGTGACGGTGCGCGCGGTGCGCCACTACCACCAGGTCGGGCTGCTGCCTGAGCCGGAGCGCAACACCTCCGGCTACCGGACCTACGGCGCCACCGACGTGGTGAGGCTGATCCGGATCCGGACGCTCGCCGAGGCCGGGGTCCCGCTGGCCCGGGTGGAGCAGCTGCTCGACGCCACGCCCGACGTCTTCGACGACGCGGTCGCGCAGATCGACGGCGAGCTGCGCGCCAAGATCCGGGAGCTCCAGGAGCACCGCCGCCGGATCGCCAGGCTCGCCGCCGGCGACTCGCTCGCCGTACCTCCCGAGGTGGTCACCTACCTCGACGCACTGCGCGGTCTTGGCATCGCCGAGGAGCTGGTCGAGGCCGAGCGCGACGCGTGGATCCTGGTCGCCGCGCGGTGGCCGGAGAAGATCCCGGAGTTCATGACCGACAAGCTGAGCCAGCTCGACGACCCCAGGACCGTGAAGCTCTACCTGATGATCGGCGAGCTGGTCGAGATCGGCGTGGACGACGACCGGCTCGGCGTCATCGCGGACCTGCTGGCCGAGATGGTCGAGGAGTCCGAACAGCGCGGCGAGCTCGACCGGCAGAGCCAGGAGATGGGCGACGACGCCTTCATCGCCCTCCTCGACTCCTTCGCCTCCGAGTCCCACCCGATGATGGACCGGCTGCAGGAGCTGATGGCCGAGCGCGGCTGGACCGGCTGGAGCCGGCTGGAGCGGGCTGCCGACAGCGGTCACGGGAGCTGACGCGGCGGGTAGCCGGCCGCGCACGTTCCTACGACGGAACCGGTCGTGACGCGGTTCCCGAGCCGACTGTCCGTTCGGACTCAGTCCGGTGGTCAGACGTCTACGACGACGATCCCGTAGTTGTCCGGCGCACCGGCCGAGAGGACGGCCTCCTCGACCGAGTCGGCGACCGCGTCGGGGTCCCCGCTCGCGAGTAGCAGCTGCGCAAGCCGTTCGGGCTAGAGCACTGCGTGCACGCCGTCGGTGGTGAGAATGAAGCGGTCACCCGGTTCGGGTCGACCCGTGCCTCGTCGTCGGTCAGCCGTCCCTCGTCGACCAGCGACTGGACCGCGGTGTGGTCCCGGGTGAGCCGCTCGAGGCTGCCGCCGCGGACCAAGTAGGCGCGAGTCTCGCCCAACAAAGGCCTGAAGGTCTTGACCCAGGTCGTCGCCACCGCCCGCGCTCTGCGTTACCTTGCGGCGCGCCGACACCCCCGCTCACCAATGGCTGGGCGGGGTGTGGGGCGGGGTGGCCAGGGTTCGCCGTTGTTGAAGTGGGCGCGGAGCTCGTGGGCGAGTTGGGCGTGTTCGTCGTCGGGGGTGACGTCGATGGTGCCGGTTGGGTCTTTGAGGAACTGGTAGCCCAGCGGGCTGCGCCACAGATACACACCGGGTTCGACCGTGATGTAGCTCCAGCCGCCGGTGGTCTTCGCCCGG
>Ga0268264_10000984_pt1 | contig 29145 bp, 20 predicted proteins | sample KBSSwiS32_FD_190357 | JGI IMG/M metagenome (GOLD analysis project Ga0268264, IMG submission 190357) | Switchgrass rhizosphere microbial communities from Kellogg Biological Station, Michigan, USA - KBS Switchgrass S3-2 (SPAdes) (version 2) | ecosystem: Host-associated > Plants > Roots >...
CGACGCTGCCGGTCGTCGTCCAGCGCTCGATCCAGCGGATCGCCGTCGAGGCACCAACGTTGAGCAGACGTGCCGCCTCCCGCGCGCTGTCACCTTCCTCGACGATCGCGACGACCCGCTCCCGCAGCTCCTTCGAGTATCCCTTCGCCACCGCGCACCCCCGCCGTTGTCGTCGGAGGAATCGAATCTGATTTGCTCGCCCGAGGGAACCCCTATAATCCTCCCGATTCAAATTAAGCGGAAAGCGCTCTATCCAACACGTTAGCCCGCACACCAGCCCATTCCCCAGAAATCGGCATCGAGCCGGGTGGCTTCCTTGAAAATCACGATCAGCTCAACCTCGCGGGCCGGCATGCGGTAGGTATCCGCGAGACCCTCTAGGTGCGCCCGGTGCCAGAAGCCTGCTGACCAATTGCGCGGCCTGCCCGAGTTGCACTCCCTGCATGCGACCAATGGCACCTGGGACCTGATCGCCGAAATTCGCACCGACAGCCTCGCCGACTTCGACCGCGTGCTGCGCGAGGCGTGCACCATCGATGGTGTCCTCAACAGCGAGACCAGCATCCTGCTGAGCTCAGTCTAGCTAGATCGGACGCGCGTTCTGCCCGCCCGCTCCTTGCGCACCGGTGGATGCGGGGACACGCAACCACCGATACCGACGCTCGCTGTTGGTAGCTATTTTGCTGGTTCGCCCTTGCGATTTTTGTTGTTTCTCGATTCCTTAAGCGAGGAAGACGGTGCGCTCGGAGCGCAACCAACCCGCCGCCATTAGTTTGATTTTATTCAGTTATTTTCCTCGAAAGAAACCGGTGTATCCCACTTTGTATCTCAGATTGTATCCCAGAGCGGAAACGCGTGAGCGGTCATTTACTCCCTCACTCAATTGCCGAGCATTGCCATCACGACAAATCGCGCCTCAAGATGGTTCCGATCGCTTCCAGCGCCCAGTCGACCTGTTCGCTGGTGATCACAAGTGGCGGGGCGATGCGAATCGTGTGCTCGTGGGTATCCTTGGCAAGGATCCCCCTGCCCTGCAGCGCCTCACAGTAGCGACGCGCAGCGCCAGCTTCCGGGTGAAGTTCGACCGCCAGCATCAGTCCCCGCCCCCGCACCTCGCGGATCGTATTGGAACGGATGTTCCTTAGACCATCGAGGAAGCGCTCGCCCTGCACGGCCGCGTTCTCAATCATCCCTTCCTCGACAAGCACCCGCAAGGCCGCCCGCGCCACCGCACAGGCGAGCGGGTTGCCGCCAAAGGTCGAACCGTGCTGGCCAGGTTTGAGAGTGCCAAGCACCGCATTGTTCGAAAGGACGGCCGACACCGGGTAGAAGCCGCCGGACAACGCCTTACCGAGCAGCGTCACATCCGCCTCAATGCCGTCGTGCTGTTCGGCGAGCAGCTTGCCAGTCCGACCGAGCCCGGTCTGGATCTCGTCGAGGATCAACATCACATCGTATGCGGTGCAGAACTCCCGTACCTTCGTGAAATAGCCCGGAGGTGGAATGATGACGCCGGCTTCCCCCTGGATCGGCTCGACGAGGAAGGCAACTGTGTTCGGGGTGATCGCCTCCTCCAGCGCCTTGGCGTTGCCAAAGGGGATGATTTTGAAACCCGGCGCGAACGGTCCAAAATGTTCGCGTGCGGCCGCATCGGTGCTGAAGCCGATGATACCGAGGGTCCGTCCGTGGAAGTTGTCGGCGCAGACGATGATCTCGGCTTGTCCGTCCGGCACACCCTTGACCTCGTAACCCCACTTGCGCACGGATTTGATCGCGCTCTCTACCGCCTCGGCACCGCTGTTCATCGGCAGCACCTTGTGGGAGCCGGTAAGCTCTGCGATCTGCTCGTAGAAGAGAGCCAGTTGATCGTTGTGGAAGGCGCGAGAGGTCAACGTCAACTTGCCCGCCTGCTCTACCATAGCGGCGAGGATCTTCGGATGGCAGTGGCCCTGATTCACTGCCGAATAGGCGGAGAGGCAATCGAGATAACGGTTACCTTGTGTATCCCACACAAAAACGCCTTCGCCGCGCGACAGGACAACACCGAGCGGCTCGTAGTTCTGGGCGCCAAAGCGCGCTTCCCTCGCGATGAAATCAGAGACAGCTGGACCCACCTTTTCGTCACTCCCGTTGCAGCGAACTGTGCACCAATCGGGTTTTTCTAATCGCGCCGATCCCAACCAGCGGCACCAGCCTGCGTGCAGTTGCACAATTTCGCGGCCTTACACTCGACGTCTGCGTTTGGGACAACTTACACCGTCCCAAATCATATGCTTTCAGGTCCCTGGCGGCGCGACATTAGGGCCGGTGCATAAATGTCCTCAGTTCCACAATCTGGGCATTGAAGCTTTATGGTTTGAAACCGCGGTTCTGGCTCTTCCTCCGGCGAAGGCGCTTCCGCGAACGGGATAGTCTCTCCGCATTTGGGGCAATCGACGGTGAAGTACCATTTGTTTTGCTCAACCTGATTTGTCATGACGAAGGCCCCTATGCCGCAGGCGTATTTGTCTCCCTGAGCCGAGATGTTGGCTTCCGAGCGGGGCTAGCTAGCCATCAGCGGTTCGCCAGCCGTTTGGGCACTTTCAGCAACTTTCTTTTGGCTTTTGACTCCGCGCGCTTTTTTGATTTCGGCCTTGATTTTTTCGATCAAGGTTATTGCTTGTGGTGTCCGGAATTTAAGGGTGGAGTTCACGTGCGCGCCCTCCCAACAGAATTGGCGTTCAGCAGGCTAATCTAATTCCGAAAGAGGGCAATAACAAAAGCTGCGGCTATGTCCGCCCGGTGGCGGGTGGTGACGCGGCGCAAGACAACGCCAAGCCGGACTGACCAACGGCTCGGGATCGATCATCGATTTCAAACGATATGAAACATTCCTAGAATAAGCGATCGCGACACCTATCAGGAATAGCTGCCCGACAGCAGAAAACTCATGCCTCGAGAATGCACGAGGTCCGGTGTACCTAGGAGACCGGGCCTCGTGACCTAACCATCGCCGTGGGCTGGATACGGTGTGAAGTCGTCCCGACCGCGGTCATACGCGCGGGCTCTAACCCGGGCACTTGTCATGCTTTATTAATTGTCGGGGCGCAGATTGCTGCATGCCAAAGCGCCTCAAACTGCTTCAGCGCGAGCTCCGAAGGTCGCGAAACCTTACGGCACTGATCTTTATGGATAGCGCGACGACCACCGAGTGCCACCTACAGGACGTTTCCCACCATGGCGCAAAGGTGGTCGTCGAGATGCCGTCCTTGATCCCTAACCAGTTTGAACTACCGCTGTCCTTATCCAGCAATAGGCGGCGTTGCGAGGTGGTATGGCGACGCAACAAGGTCCTGGGCGTCAAATTTTGCTGACATCATCTGCGCCGAGCCTACGCGTTCGACGGCCGGCGTGCCGCGAGTGATCCAGCAAGACGTCGATCGCCTTGCGCTTCATGCGCATACACACGTGCAGCGACTCAGCACGATGTTTGGAGACATGTTCACATATCGTGTCGGAGATGTACCGATCGACGATCCGAAAGCCCCCCGCAGAGTCGCGAGCCCCGGCGCTTTCTACTTCTGCAGCACAATCGCGTCGTTGGACGCCGCTTGCTGTCCTTGGACAATTACAATGTTGATGGCCAAGGTTGCGGATGCTTGCGCGACAGTTCCCGATCAACAAAGCCTCGATCATCCAGCCATTGATGTGGGCAAAACTTCCAAGAAATTTGGTCGACCGCAAGTTTCTCTCGGCGAATTGCCTCGCGTGTGCCCACTCGGCCGGTCCAAACCATGTCTCCACCCACGACGTCAAAGCGCATAGCATCAAAAACTTCTGTGTCGTTCGCAATCTCGGTCATCGCACAGCCACCTTGCTTAAAAGCGTTACGACTCGCCTTCGCCCCCGCGCAATTAAACTACCTGCAACCTGGCAACAGGTCGATCCGTAAGGACTACGGGAAGCCGACGACGCGATACTTTCTACGACTCTGCGCCTTTGCTGCAACGGTGCGTTTTGGCTGCCTAACGGAGAGCGCCGGATGATCCCGATGTGTGGTAGCAGGGGACCTAGCGGGGTGTCGCCGCCTGCTCGACAGCTAGCATCAATGACCGTGCGCCACCCGCCATCCGGGCGCATCGTACCTGGCCTTGGGCAGCTGGAACAAAAGACGGACATTTGTCCGAATGAGCATCAACCCTCTTGTCCAATGGAACAATGACGGCTTGGCAAATGCCTGAAACCTTTGGAGCGGGTGAAGGGAATCGAACCCTCGTACTCAGCTTGGAAGGGTTTCGGCGACTGAATACTTTCAAGGCGTATTCGGACAAAAGGTACCTCAAAGCGCTATTGAACCGTAATCGCTTTTCCGATTTGTCCGAACCGGCAGGCCTCAGATCGCCGCCCCCCTCCCCCGCTCATCCACGGCTGAAGACGGTCAATCTGACAGAACACAATGCTGCGGTACGGCGTCCTGCGACCCAACATGTAGCAGCCCCATCCTGAGACATCTGAGCGGCCCGATAAATAGGTGACAAAACGTACCGGACACGGAGGGACATCAGCTTCACGATCGCGTCCACGGCACTGTTTACGGCTTGACCGTACCGTCCACGGCATTTCTTGTAGCTCCTATTTTCGCTCGCTCGAGCGAGCGAGAGTTGGCTAAGAAGGAATAGCGACGTGACCTCGATCGACCGACAGTCCGTGCTTCCACTCGGCCGCTGGGCGGCAGCTGCCCTGTTTTTCATCAACGGCTTCGTGGTCGGGAGCTGGGCACCCCAGATTCCGAACTTCGTTTCGCGGCTGGGCATCAGCGAATTGACGTTCGGATTGCTGGTTCTGGGCTTCGGCCTTGGAGCGCTCCTGGCGATGACAGTGGCGGGCCAGATGGTCGCTCGGATCGGGTCGCGGCGGACACTGCGCCTGTTCGCCTTGCCGGTGATCGTCATTCTGCCCATCGTGGCGTTGACGTCGAATGTCTGGGTCGCAGCGGTGGTGCTGGTTCTGTTCGGCGGCGCCATCGGCGGCATGGATGTCGCCATGAATGCCAATGTCGTGGCGGTGGAAAGGCAGCTGGGGCGCGCGATCATGTCGTCGTCGCACGGCTTCTGGAGTCTCGGCGGCTTTACGGGGGGCGCCCTCGGCGGCGTTGCTATCCAGGCCTTCGGTCCGGTCAACCACGCGATGGCGGTGGCGGCGGTCGCGGCCATTGTGGTGGCGCTGGTCCATTCACATATCGCCGAGGATGGCATCCAGCCGCGGCGGGACGAGCGCAACCATTTCACCATCCCGCGCCAGCCCACCATTTATATCGTCGGTGCCATGGCGCTCCTGTCCATGAGCGCGGAAGGCTCTGTACTCACCTGGTCGGCGCTCTATCTGCAAAGAGAACTGATCGCCAACACCGCCACGGCCGGCTTCGCCTTTGCGGCGTTCTCCGGCACCATGGCGCTGACGCGATTCGGCGGCGACAGCATCCGCAACCGCTTCGGCGCGGTTGCAACCTTCCGCCTGTCCGGCATCATCGCTGCCCTCGGCATGCTGGTCGTCGGCCTGTCTCCCTGGCCGTGGCTGGCGATCGCCGCGTTCGCCTTCTGCGGAATCGGCCTCGCCAATGTGGCACCGATCCTGTTCTCCACCGCCGGGAATCAGCCTGGGCTCAATGCCGGCGTCAGCATGAGCGTCGTCACCACGATGGGTCATTCGGGCATTTTGCTGGCGCCCTCGATCATCGGCTTCGTCGGCGGACAGTTCGGCCTTGCGGCGGTCTATATCGGCGTGGCCGTTCTGATGGGCGTCATCAGCCTGTTGGCGGGCAAGACTGCCGCTGCCGATGCGGCCAGGCGCACCGCTGGCCGGATAGCTCACACGATCTTGGCACAACCGCTTGATTGAGCTTGTGTGGCTCGCACTTCGGGGGCTGTGACCATCGTGCCGAGCGATCTTCGCCGGGAGATGCGTTTAGGTGGCGCCAGTTGCCAGTGCAGACAGAATCCAGCCGTCGACCTCCTCGAAAGGCATCTTGAGCTGTTCCTCTGCGGTCAGGCGGCGGCCATTGGAGGTCACACCACCGGCAGCGACCTCGAGGACCTTCCTGATGTTTTCCTGCGTCCAAAGCTTTTCCCGGACCAGGCTGGCGGCGTGTTCATTGTGAGCCAGCTTGTACTTTTCGATCACATAGACGAAGCCGTGCAGCTTCTGCCACCACACGTTGACATTGGTCAGCGCGATCCAGGTCGTCTCGCTGTCGGAGTCTACCGAAACGATGGGGACAATCGCAACCGGCGCGCCGCTGGTCTTTAGATAGCCGACGATGTCGAAATCGACGCAGAAGTCGAAAACGTCCATGCGTTCGAGCAGGCCGAGGAGATATTCCCGTTCGAACATCTTGAACGGGCAGGTGACGTCCCCCAGAAGCAGGTCGAAATCCAGCAGTGCGTGGACGCGCTTCAAGATGTAGTTGGCGTAAGATTCGCTCTCGCGCGTCGTCTGCCATTCGGAAATGCGCGTGGCCCGGCGGTCGCCGATCGCCGCCTTTTTCCCCTTGCCCACCAGTTCGTGCAGGAAGAGCCCGATCTGGCCCAGATGATTACTGTTGTCGCAGTCGGTGTACATGACATAGTCGTGTCCGTCCTTCGCGGCCTGCTGCATGCCATGGAGGATCGCCCCGCCCTTTGTCGAGGACGTTGCGCCGTCGAGCTTGGACAGGGGCAGCTCCGAGGACGGCAGGGCGTCGCGGAGCTTGAGCAGGAAGATATTCTTCCATCCTGCCTCGTCGACGATGGCCTGTGCGACCTCGAGGCTTCCGTCGGGACACTCGTCGTCGACGATGTAGATGCTCCAGGTCACCGGCGTGTCGCGGAACAGCCACTCCAGCTCCGCCACCTTGGCGCGCAAGGCGTCTTCGCCGGTCGGATTCTCTGCGGAATACGGCTGGAGGCGCCGAACCTCCTTCCACACGGCAAAGACGATGCCGATGCTGAGCTTCCGGTCGATGGTCTGGACGAAGCGCCGCGCCTCCGCAAGGAAGGCGACGAGTTCGGCGAGCACTTCGTCGCCTTTGGCGACGCCGAGGATGGATGTCCGGTCTGTGATATTTTCGGCTACCAGCAGATCGGCAACGCGGAATGCGTTGGCGCGGTAGGTCCAGGAGCTCAGGAACCGGACGACATAATCATTGTCCGGCACGATCTTGGCGGTCTTTGTCGTGGCCATGTCAGTTCTAAACTCCAATCCGGCGATCCATTGCGATTGCTCGATGTGCTGTGCGAAGGGCGGCTAGAACGGCGCGTGCCGCAGATCGAGTTCTTCCGTCCTGTCGAGCATGAGGCTCAGGACACGTGGCGGGGTAAGCGGCAGTTCCTGGACCCTCTTGCCGGTGGCGTTGGCGACGGCGCAGGCGATGGTGGCGCCGACATTCAGGATTGGCACTTCGCCCGCTCCCTTTGTCCCGAACGGCCCCATCGAAGGGGCGCCTTCGTGCAGCGCGATCTCCACGGGGACGACGTCCTGCGCCAGCGGGACCCTGTAGCTTCCAAAGCCCGACTGGGCGATCTGCCCCTCGGGGTTGATGGTCACCTCTTCGTGCAGCGCGTAGCCGAGTCCCTGGGTCACGCCACCCTGAATCTGGCCGTGAATAGCGCTCGGGTTGAGCGCCCGTCCGACGTCCTGCACCACCCGATAACTAAGAACCTCGACATGCCCGGTATCCGGATCGATCGCGATTTCACATTCGTGGACGGCAAATACGGGAATGTCGACAGAATCCAGGAAGTGACCCGCCGCGCAACCCATCATGGCGGGAACTCCTGCGCGAGTGAACGAGCCGCTGCCGGAGATCGGGCCGCTTACCGCTTGGGCATGCTCGGCGATCCTGGCGACCGAGATGCCCCCGCCAGCCCTCCCGACAATTTCCACATGGCCGTTCTTGAGCACCAGGTGTTTGGGGCTGGTCTGGAGCATCTTGCTCCCGACCTCGAGCAGCTTCCGACGCACCTCGTCGCATGCGACTGAGGCGGCCGCACCGAGTGACACCGTGGTCCGCCCGCCCCCTACGCCCACGTCGAAGCCCGCCGCATCGGTATCGGCGGCATTGACCACGACATCTTCGGGGCGGATGCCTAGCCTGGCCGCAACGATTTGCGGCAGGGATTGCATCATGGTGCCCTGCCCGATCTCCACCCCGGCCGTCACCAGCGTGGCGCTGCCATCGGGATTGAGGTTGACCGTGGCCGCGGAGGGCCCGACAAAGACGAACCAGGTTCCCACCGTGGTCGCCTTGCCGTAGAGGCGCTCCCCGACCTCGGCTCGCTTGGATGGCTGGGAGCGGGACATTGCTTCCATGCGGTCCAGCATCGGCCCGAGGACATTTCCCTCGAAGACCTGCCCCGTCGATCCGATGTCCCCGTCGCCAAGCACGTTGCGGTGCCTGAACTCCAGCGGGTCCATACCTATGGCGCTGCAGATTTCGTCCGTATGACGTTCGAGTGCGAAGACGTTGTAGACCCCGTTGCAGGCGCGGAACGCCCCATTGGGGGCGGTGTTGGTATAGACGGCGCGGCTGGTCATCTTGACGGCGCCGAGCCGATAGGCCGATCCAAGCGTATGTGCGGTCATCGTCGTCAGATAGATTTGCTCGCCGCCATAGGCGCCACAATCCATCAGCACGGTGGCCTCGCGGCCGACGATATCTCCCGCCGGGGTTACTGCCGAACGGATGTGGATGTCGGCGTTTTCCCGGCACGGGCAGGTCTGCAGTTCTTCCTGTCGTGAGTTGATGAGGGCGACGGACCTCCCCGCCGCGCGCGCAAGCGCAGCCGCATAGGGCTCGATCGAACAGCCGTACTTCACTCCGAAGCCACCACCGACGGGCGGCACGGTGACACGAACCCGGGAGGGAGGAAGACCGAGTGCACGCGCTGTCACGTTCTTTACGGTCCAGGGCGCCTGCGTCGAGGCGACCAAGTGAAGCCTTCCGTCCTCATAGGAGGCGATAGCCCCGCGCGGCTCCAGCTGCATGTGGCTCTGCCGGCCGACCCGGAAGCTGCTTTCGATTATTTCAACGTCGCTGCGGGCGAAGGCCGCTGCCGTATCTCCGCGTGCAACCGTCGCCTCCCAGGCGATATTGCCGCCCCGCCTGCCGCCCTCGGCCTCGAGCAGCACTTCGTAGCGTTTCCAATCCCGGTGCACGAGGTGCGCATGGTTGGACAGGGCCTCGGCCAAGGTCAGGACCGCGGGCATCGCCTCGAGCCTGACGTCGATGGCAGCCGCCGCTTCCCGCGCTTGCCAAAGCGTATCCGCCGCAACGGCGGCGATCGGCTCACCGTGATAGCGCACAACGTCGCTTGCAAAGAGAGGCTGGTCGGCAATGCCGATACCGAACCTGCCGGGCGCGTCCTCTGCGGTGACGATAGCCCTCACGCCGGGCATCCTGCGCGCGACGGACGTGTCGATGTTCACGATCCGCGCCGACGGCATGGTTGCGCGCAGCACGAAGCCGTGCAGCGTCCCTGGCCGTACCTGATCCACCATGTAGCGGGTGCGTCCACGCAACTTGTCCCGGGCGTCACGCCTCGCGAAATTGACCACCGCAGCCAGGGTTTCTGCCTCAGACATTTGCGCGCCTCTCGTTCCTGGCAAGCGTCAGCGCGGCATCGACGATGCGTTCGTAGCCGGTGCAGCGACAGACGTTGCCGCAGAGGCCACGCTTGATTTCGTCGCGCGCGGCCAAAGGCTGCTGCGCGAGCAAGTTCGTAAGGCTCATGACGATGCCGGGAAAGCACATGCCGCACTGGACCGCGTCCCCCTCCTCAAGGGCCCGCTGCAGGGGAACAAGATCACTTTCATCGCCCAGCCCTTCGATGGTCAACACGCTCTTGGCGTCGACCAGTCCCACCGGGGTCAGGCAGGAGATCACGGGCACCCCGTCGACGTGGACCATGCAGGCGCCACAGAAGCCTTCCCGGCAGACGTCCTTGGCGCCGGTCAGGAAGAAGCTGTTGCGCAGAACATCCAGGAGCGGCGTTACCACGTCTCCGTCGAAACTGCGCTCTTCGCCGTTCACGTTGATGCGGACCGCCATGTCTCTCTGCTCCGGCTAGTGTTGCTGCAGCGTTGCGAAGGCGCGACGCACCAGGGTCGGCAGCACCTTTACGCGATACCATCCGGGCACCTCGGGCCCGTCCCGACCGACAAACTCGTCGGCCAGATCGAGGGCAAGCTGGTGGATGCGCAACGCATCGAGCGGCAGGCCCGCAACCGCCCGTTCCAGGCCGCGCCATCGCCGCGCGACGGCGTCGACCGATCCGACGGCGATGGCGGCGCCTCGCATGTTACCGTCTGGCCGACATTCAACGGCAACACTGACGATGGCCACTGGATAATCTCCGGCCTTCCTGAGCGGCAAGCGCGCATGGGCGGAGGCAAGTGGGCGCCGCGGGACCAGCACGGACACGAGCAGATAGGCCCGTTCAAGCCTCTCCCGAAGGCCAAGGAAGGCATCGAGGCTCAGGAGCTGGCGACCTTCCGTGGTCAATATCTCTACTTCGGCATCCTGGCAAAGCAGTGCCGGGACCAGGTCGGCGGCAGCGAAATCCGCCGTACACAAGTTGCCGCCTACGGTTGCTGCCTGACGGACAGCAGGGTTGGCCGAATCGCCGGCCGCCGACACCAGTCCGCGCAATTCCGGAATCGCCTGCAGTTCGCGTACGAGCCGGGCGTGGGTGACAGCACTGCCAATCCTCACATGGGCTTGGGTGAACTCGATGCGATGCAGTTCGGGAATCTGCGCAAGCGAGACATAGGCCGGCTTCATCGGTTCCTGACGGAATGGCGCCCGCATGATCCATGTGGCTCCGGCCATGACCGTCCCGCCGCCACCCAGGTCCGAAAGCGCGGCAAGCGCTTCCGCAACCGTCTCCGGCTTGTGCAGACCGGTTCTCTGCTGATCTTGCATGTCTCCTCCAGGCGATTGCCGGTGCATTGGCGATTGCGGCGTCTCCGCCGCTGACCTTCAGGCGGGTTGCTGTAGGTCGTGTTGAAGGTCGATGGCGAGCAGACGTGACGCCGTTTCGGCGGCAGCTGGCGCAGCAGCCAGGATCGCCCCGTCCTGCGCGCCGCTTTCAATGAAGCTTTCGATCACCCCGCCCGCCTCGCGCACCAGGACCAGCCCGGCGATCACGTCCCAGACGCTGGTACGCGCATCGGCATAGCCGTCCAGCCGACCATCAGCGACCTGGGCGAGCATCATGGCCGATGAACCGAACCGCCGGTACTCGCAGCCATGTTCGAGGATGTGATTGATCTGCCGAGCGTGTGCTGCAACGCTCTTGCCGCGGGTGAAGCCCACGCCGAATACGGACTTGCCGGCCGAGCTCTCCATGTTCACGGTGATGGGCTCGCCGTTGCGCGTCGCGCCCCGACCCGCCGCAGCGCTGTAGAGTTCGTCCTTGACCGGATCGTAGATGACGCCCAGAACCGGCTGGCCCTCGATCGCAGCCCCGATCGAGACGCACCAGCTCGGGCGATCGCGCATGAAGTTCGAGGTGCCATCGATCGGATCAAGCACCCAGACGATCCGTTCGCCCTCCCTGTCGAGCCCGAACTCCTCGCCGAGGATGGCGTGATAGGGGAAGGCTTCCTCCAGGCGCTTCCGAATCAGCAGTTCGACGGCCTTGTCCACCGCCGTGACGAAGTCTTGCGGGCCCTTGGTTTCGATCTCGAGCGGCTTGTTCTGACGCAGATATGACAGAGCCAGGCGGCCGGCCGCCTGTGCTGTTGCTTCCGCAACAGCCTGCATCAGTACAAGGGTCTGCTGGTCCTGGTTCGTGAAGGAAAATCCCATCTTGCTCGCCCTTCGTTACGTGTCACGATGCGCGGAGACGATACTCCGTCACCTGCCGATAGGTGTCGCCGGGTCGCAGCACGGCGTCGGAGAAGTGTCGATGGTTGGGGCTGTCAGGATAGCGTTGCGGCTCGAGGCAGATGCCGCAATGCTTGCCGTAACGCGCGCCGTCGAGGCCGACGGCCGGCCCCTTGAAGCTGCCGCCATCGTAGAGTTGGAGGTGCGGCTCGGTCGTGAAAACGTCGAGGGCCATTCCCGTTCGTGGCCCGAACAGCGTTCCGGCATGGACCAGATCGTTTCCCGGCAAGGGTTGCCGCCGCAACACAAAGCCAATGTCGTAGGTGACGTTTTCCGGATTGCGCAGCGGTCTTTGCCGGTGGAAGTCGAATGGCGTACCGGAGGTCGAACGGATTTCGCCGGTCGGAATGAGGTCGTCGTCGACCGGCGTATAGAAATCCGCCTCCGCCACGAATTCATGGTCGATGGCGTTCGGCACAGCAGCGTCGGCAAAGCCGGCCGGCAGTTCGAGGTTGAAGTAGCCATGGCTCGCGAGGTTGCAGAGCGTCGGGGCATCGGTCGTTGCGGCCAGTTCAACCTGCAGGGTCGCCGGACCAAGCAGACGATAGACGCAGCGAACGTCGAGATTGCCAGGAAAACCGGCGTCGCCATCCGGAGAGCGCAGCGACATTGTCACCGACGTTGGATCATGGGCTTCGAGCGTCCAGGGCCTCCGGCTGAAGCCCTGACCGTCGCCACCTCCATGCAGCGTATGCTTGCCGTCCTGATTGAGAGGCAGCTGGCAGGCCCGGCCATCAAGGTCGAAACGGCCGTTCCCGATCCTGTTGGCGAAGCGCCCCGCAATCGCTCCGGCATGGGCCGTGTCGGCGACATAATCTTCCAGCGTGTCGTAACCGACCACCACCCTTTGCCGGCCCCGGGCTGTGGGAATCAACAGGTCCCGAACGACCGCACCCCATGTCAGGATCCTGGCCTCGATGCCATTGTCCGAGCGCAGGGTGACCTCGTGGATCTCGACCCCGTCGACGTGTCCAAAAACCCGGTTCTGCATCTCCTCCACCCCTGTTGTTGCTTCGCCGTCAGCGCTGTTTGCGTCAGCTCAGATACTTGTTCGGAGTCCGCGTAGCGCCCCCTCTGGTCTTTTCGCTGCCCCGCTCATCCGGCCCCAGATTGCTCGGGACGAGTTTTTCGATGGCGACCGTTGCGATCGCGTCGGCGTCGTCGATGAATTCGTCCCACACGCCCGGCTCGATCACGCCGACATGCAGGAACCACCTGGCAGCCTCGGTCGGTATTCCGAGCACGTGGATGCGGTCCTTGACCTCGCCGTCCCTGGTGACCGGATGGAACGGCTTGGCGGTGACTTGCACGCCGCCGGTTCCCATGAAGCTCCTCAGCAGTCCGGCATCGGCCAGGCTGCGAACGGCGGGATTGTCGTCGACGTCGACATTCGGCGCCGGCACATACGCGTCGATCAGGACACCGATGACCGCACTGTAGTTCTCGACTGCATCCGACGAGGCGACGAAGCCTGCCCCATCCTTCTCGCGAAAGCTCACACCTGGACCAAGCAGTTCCACCAGACCGCTTTCGATCAGCGCAAGCAGTTGCCTGGCCCTTGTCAGGGAAGGGCCGGTCGAGAGGAAGGCGATGGTCGGGCCGATCCTGGTAATGAATTCGTGGTGGGACGTGTGGGTCAGCCCGCCCAGGTCCACGGCCTTGCGGATATGGGGTCTGATGAAACGGAGAACATTGAGAGCGGCCTTGACCGGATCGGTGAACTCGCCCGCCTCGGAGCGGGCGACGTCCTGGCGAACCAGCGAAACGACCGCCCGCCTGAAGGCGTCCTGGCTCGGGAACGACATGCCCCTGAACGGCGCGGCGATGGCTTCGAGGTCGAGCAGACCTTCCACGCCAAAGGAGTGAGCCAGCTCCGACATCAACGGCATGATGGTCGCGTTGGATACGTCGCCCGCGTCAAGCTGCTTGCGGAAGCTGTCGAAGCGATCGGGCCCGATCGTCTTTTCGATATAGGCGAGGTTCACTTCGGCCGTGAGCCAGGGCAGGTAGCTGGTGCGGAAGCATGCCGGCCCCTCGGCACGGATCTTCGCAATGCGTGTCTCGGTGAAGAATCGCGGCGCAAAGCCGAGCCCTGCGGGACGATCGTCCCTGCCGCGCATCGGCAAGGGGAAACCGCTGCGCGATCCGGCCACGATCAGCCTCGGCTCGCGGCCGCTTCGCTCGTATCGGACATCCCCATCGTCGCCATGAACATACCGGCCGCCACGACCGAGGGTCAGTTCCGACAGCACGTCATAAAAGGAAAGGCCAAGCCCCCTGAGGCCGATGGTCTGCCCCGACAAGTCCGCCGGGAGGGACAGGCCGCTTTGAAAGGTCTCGAGCACGTCGAAGGAGGTCAGGTGCCGTGATGACGGCGTTGATTCCTGACTCGCCGATTTCGCCTTGCGGAGAGGATAGCCTGAACAGACGACGAGACGGTCGACACGGAGACTGTCGCGCCCGGATTCGAAGGTCAGCACATACTCGCCGACATGCTCGGCGATTTCAGTGACCCTGTCCCGCACCCGTTCGATGTGCATCTGCTCGGGCAGGTTCAGTTCGACCACGTCGAGGACGAACTTCAGGTACTTCCCGTAAAGCCCCCGGGGTGCCAGTCCCGCAGGACCGGGATAATTGACGTCGATCTGCCGCCACCATTCCATGAATGTCGGTCCATATCCCGCACGCCAGGCCGCTCCGTCTGGTGGGTTCGGGAACATTGTCACGTTCTTGCAGCGGGTGTTCATCAGCAGCCAGTCGGGCTGGTCGGTGCGCCACATGCGGCCGCAACCGACCTCCACGCTGTCGATCGCATAGACCACCAGGGACCGAAGCGTTGAGCTCTCCGCGAGCCTGCTGGCGAGCCTCTCGATCACGGAAACTCCTCGCGGCCCGGTGCCGATGATGGCGATGCGCTCTGGCATCACGCTCCAGCGGTCCGTCGTCTCCGACAGCATGTCGAGCATCGGTTGTATCATCGGCACCTCATCCCAAGCAGCGCCTGCCGCTCCAGCGGTTTCCGAAAGAAGATTGCGTACATCGAAGCCGGCCGGGGCCGGCCCCCCTGGAGCCGGCGTCAGGCCTTGCCTTCGTGCAGGTGGAAATCCCAGCCGAGATAGTTGCGCGTCGCGTCGACGATGGCATCGCTGGCCGAGCAGAAGTTCGCGGCGACGTGATGCTCGAAGCCATTCTCACAGATATAGCGCAGCAGTTTCTGCATTTCGGGGATTTCGACCACGCCGGCGCCGCCGAAGGTCTCCAGCGGATCCTCGGTGAACTTGCCTTCCCCGACATATCCGCAGATCCGCCCGGATGTGTCGTCGGTGCTCACGCGGATAAAGGTCATGTGGCCGGCCTTGATCGAGCCGTCGACCGTTCCGTAGGTGTTGTCCTTGCCGACAGTGCCGGCAATGATTTCCTGGAAGTCCATCCGGTAGTTCTTGAAGAACTCCTTGGGCAAGTTGCTGCAGTGGAAGCACACGGCCTTGTTGGCGTTCGAGCCGTAGTTGTTGTTCCAATCGAGCAGTGCGCTCGGCGTCCCGGATGCCAGGGCCAGCATGTGCATGCCGATCAGCCCGCAGACGTCGACTTCGCAAGCGCTCGACATCAGCTTCGAGCTCATCATGCTCATCATCGTGCAGGGGACGACGCCATAGTTTTCCTCCAGCGAGGTCCAGCATTGGATCGCGCTGATGGAAACATCGGCCTCCCGCATCCACTCTTCGGTCACCGCTGCAAGCTTTGCCTGCTTGAGGATGGCGGCGTGGGGCACGCCCTTGATGTCGATGTAGTTTCGAATCGCATCGAGCTTTTCGGTGACGATCGCGTGGTCGTCGGCCAGTCGCGACACACGGCCGAGGATTTCTGACAGGTCCAGCGTTATTACGGAAATCCCCGCCCCCTCGAGCAGCTTTTCGCTGTAGCGGACGGTGTTGAAAGCCTGCGGCCGCGCGCCGATGGCGCCGATGCGCAGCCCGCGCAGTCCCCCGACGATGCGGCAGATTGCCGAGAAGCGGGCGAGATCCTCCTGAAACTCATCGCTAAGCGGATCCACGCAGTGGGACTTGGTCAGCGAATAGCGGATGCCGTACTGACGCAGGTTGTTGCAGGCCGACATCTTGCCGCAGAAGCTGTCGCGGCGCCACTGGATCGACATCTTGGACGGATCGTCGGGCGTCGCCTGGATCAGGACGGGCACTTTCAGGCCAGACAGGCGCAAGGTGTCGGCGATCGGCCGTTCTTCACCGAAATTGGGAAGCGTGACGATGATGCCGTCGATGTCGCCAGCGCGGCTCTTGAACAGGGCGGCGCATTTGCGGGCATCCTCGAAGGACTGCACCGCTCCATGTTCGGTATCGACCGGGCTGAGAACCACGCAGCCGTGGCCGGCCCGCTCGAGCGCGCTGATCATGTGCTCGCGGCCGGTTGCCGCGAGATGGCCCGGAAAGAAACCGCGACTTCCAACGATGATGCCAAATTTCATAGACTTCATTTTGATGCTTCCAACCTCTGGCGCCGGCGCCATCGATCTGCTGCGCATGAGCGATGGGCTCTGGCGTGTTTCGAAGTGCGGATACGGTCAGGTGGGGCCGATCCGCCTGGGTTCATGCGCTCAACGCTGCGCCCGCGTCGCAGGTCAGCACGGCATCGAGGACCGAGATCTGCTCGGGCCAGGTCAGCCCCTTGCCGAAAGCCTCGTCGAACAGGGCAGAGCCGATGGTGAAGCCCCAGGGCCTCAGTTTCCGCACCTGCTTGAGGCGCTCGAAGGTGTTGATGCTGCCGCTGACGATGGTCGCGTGGGGGCCGACAGACTTCAGTACCGCCACCCCAAGGTCATGAGGATCGCCATCCTTGTAGCGGTACATCGACAGGCAGATGCCGTCTGCGCCACTCGCCAGGACGCGCTGACCGTCCTCAACTACTTCCTCGGTGCTGCCATAGAGATAGCGCGGCACTCCCGCCCGACGCCCGATCGTCGGAAAGTAGACCACGGGCGAGCCCTGCAGAAGGGCGACCACGGAGGGGTGGAAGTGGCAGCCGATGAGGTATTTGCACTTGTTGCGGATGGCGAATTCGGCTGCACGCAGGCAGTCGTCCTCCGTTTCGCCGAACGATTCGAAGACGATCGTCTTGCCCTTGTCGGCAATCAGCTTCGCCAGCTCGCCGGCACGATCAGCCGAGATGCCGGTGTCCTTGAAACCCCAGAACTGGGTCGGAGCATGATTGGATGCCTCGAACATCTCCCTGGCGTTTTCGACGGTCAGATCGTTGTTCGTCAGCATCGAGATAATCTTGACCATTGGTGCTCTCCCCGATTTTTTGCAGATCGCGTGACACTCGAGAGCCGGCGCGACCACGCGCCGACGCAAACGGCATCCTCGCCCGCGAGCCGGCGCGAAGCCGGACCGCCGGTCACTGATGCGGCGATGTGACAATCGAGAGCTTCGGCCTGTTGCCGCCCGAATTCACACAGCGTTCCCCGACCCGACGATGCCAGCCGCTCTCGTCTTCGGTCCGATCAGACCGCGAGGAGGCTCCGACAACATCGGCTCAACACAGGCGAATACTGAAACTTCGCATCGGCACGTCTTGACGCCACTCCCCGAGGCGACCGAACCAACGCTGCACAATCAGCGACGCGCCGACTGATATGCGGTACGTACCTCATTTTGATGCTGGTTGTCAACGCTGTTATCTTCTCTATCTGGTTGCAACTCTTCGGGCGGCAGGGGCAGCTGCGTTGAGCAAGGCACCGGGGCCTGCGGAGCAGCCGCCTAACGCCAGACTGCGAGTATTATAGCGCGGTTGAGCAATCCACTGGTTGGGATGGCATTGGAGGCGGACGATGCGCGCTCGCCTCGTGGCGGAGCCGACCGATTTGCCACCCGGCCGACCTGAGCACATCGAACCGGCTGAGGGGCCCATCCGCTCCGATAAAATGCGGTGCGCCCCTCAATCCCGCACGAAGTTTGACGTTCCCCGATCCGGGCTGCCGGACGCTCTTCGCCTCGACAGCGTTGGCGCTAGCGGCGGTTGCCGGGCAACGCTACGGCAGGTTCTCGTTCAGGTAGATCTCGATGCGGATGGTTTCCTGACCGGCGACGAGGGGCGTCCTGTCGATATGCGCCTTCAGGATGCGCAAGGCGCTCCGCACTTCATGGCCGGCGTCTTGGTGGATGATGGCGTCAACGGCGCCGGCAATGAGCGCCCGGCGCGTGTGTTCGGTCAGTTCGTGGGCGACGACGGCGCGTTCCTTACGGACGCCGGACAGGGCTGCAATGAGGCCGCGGTTGCCGGCGCCCATATTGTAGACGCCGACCACATCGCCGTGGGCCTCCAGGCACTCGCTGAGGAATTCCTGGACGAGCCGATTGTCGTCCTTTGCTTCGATGACCGGCAGGCATTGCAGACGGGGGTAGTCGATGCGGATCACCTGCTCGAATCCCATGCGGCGCTCCACATGGTCGCGGACCAGCATGGAGCCGGCCACCAGGGCGATCTTGCCCGACCTGCCAGCCAGGAAGTTGCCCATCAATCTCGCGGCGGTACGCCCGGCCGCGACATTGTCGATGCCGACATATGCATCACGCTGAAATGCCGGAACGTCGGAGACCAGCGTCACGACAGGTACATTGTTCTGACGCAACCTGGCCAGGGCATTGCGAACGGCAACGGATTCGGTTGCAACCACCGCGACACCGGAACAGCGCGCGGCATCGAGGGTATCCAAGGTGGCAGCCAGCGCGGGACCGTCGAAGGGCGGGACCTTGTAGATCGAGATTTCCGTGCGGTCGGCGGCGGAGTGCTGCTTGACCGCTTCGACCTCGGCCTCCAGGCCGCGCATGAAGCTGTTGGCCCCTTCGGGGATGACGAAGGCGAAGCGATACGCCTGACGCTTTGCCAAGTTGGCGGCAGAAAGATCCCGGACATAGCCAAGCTTCGAAATCGCCGCTTCGACCCTTGCAATCGTCTCTTGGCGCACGCCGGGGCGCTGATTGAGTACTCGATCCACTGTAGCGAGGCTCACACGGGCCTTTCGCGCTACGTCATGCACTGTCGGACGCAGTTACATCTCCCCATTCTAAAGCATGTCCCGGCGAAGTGAATCCGGTTCGCAAAGGCGAACCGTTGTTCGCCGACAAGGACATGCGTCAACTATGGAATCTACGGCGTTTCCCGTTCACATGGGATCACCATGTGAACGCGAAACGCTGTAGAACGGCACCGAACCTATCCTACCCGCGTGGGCAATCAAGCCAGTCGGCGCAGCACGGCAGCCCGATACCGATCTGGGGCGCCAGCGCCGCGCGGAGCGCGGCCGTGATGCCGCCGTCGGCGTAAAGCACGCCTCCGTTGGCAAAGGAAGACGCCTCTGAATCAAGGAATATGTAGGCCCCGATAAGCTGGTCGAGCCCGCCTGAGCGCCCCCTGGGCAACGCGCTTCCGCAGCCACTCGGAGAAAATGACAACCCTGAGGCCACGCGGACAAGTTGAGGATTTCATGAGGTACGTACCCCAGCACCAAACATCTCCGCCGACCTCAAGAACACCATCGGCATCACACCCAGCTCAAGATCCTCGTGCCGGCGGCGTTGGAGCGCTCGCTGGGCAAGGCCAAGCGGGTTTGCATGACAAGCGGCCGAAGGGATAAGGCGGGTGGCTTTGCCAGCATCCCGACTGCCGTTCGCGTTCCTCTCGGCTCCATGGTGTACCAAAAACCGCGCTCTCCCACCGATACGCTAGGTCCGCTCCTCCTGGCCGATGGTGGAGGCCCTGAGCCTTCAGACAGGAGACACCAGGCGGAAAATGCTGCACGATCCCGATCAGGGATTTTCGCCCTGTGCAGCGGACTGCACAGATTGCCTCACCGTTGGAATGACGAGAGATTTGCTGATGGGGAAGCAAGACCGGTCGCGGCGTTGCACACCTGTGGCACACCGGGTGTGCTCGCTGTGACGATGTAACGATCGTCCTGGCCAAGCGTGCGCACGATGTGACCGGTGCGTCCCAACCTTGATGCGCCGGGACGGCATCGACCCACTCCATCCCCAGGAGCGGTGCTGCTGCGATCGGCGGCGTTGGAGCAGTCGCGCAGCCCTACGGCATCGGCGCTCCAGCCAGCCCGGCTGCTTGAGGCCAGCATCTCACCACCACCTCAGTGCAGTCCTCCGCGACAAAGAGATTGATCGGCGCGCGAACTTTTGCCGAATGGCGCCGTCTGGCCCCACGGCTATGAGCAGGTCACGATGTTGGGGACAGTCATATCCCCAGCCCCCGTTTGCGGCCGAAACTCCATTCGATGCCACCAGCGTCGCGGACCGTGCCGGTGATATGCTGGCCGATGCGCTTGTCGAGCACGGGTTGCCACGGCACCAGCTGCAAGCCGACGCCGTCATCGATCATGGCGAAGCGCCCGCTCGCGAGCTGGACGGAGCCGACAAGCGTGCCGCTGACATATCCGCCGGTCCTGGCAGCGGTGAATGTCAGACCGCGTTCGGCGGCCATGGCCTTGCCGACACGGGTCACCTCCGTGCTCTCCAGATTGGCGATAAGATCCTTTGAGACGCGGATACGGCCGTCCTCCAGCCGGACGGCGTTGCCCATGTTTAGAAGACTCTGCCTTCGGCGCTCCATGGCCTCAGTGACCTCCCGGCCGAATCCGGTACTCGCAAGCGTGGTGCGGCTGGGCGTGGCCAGTTCCCGGTCGAGCCAGGTCGCGCCATCGCTTCGGATCTGCTGGTCAAGGCCGTTATGAGACAGGATACTTATTCGGATATTCGCACGGTCCCGCGCCAGATCGTAGGCCTGACCGCGCGCGGGAAGATCGGCGGGAACGCGCCAATGATCGGCGTCGATCCGCATCGTATGACCAGCCCGGCGCAGCGCCTCTAGCCGGCGGACGTGAGAGCGAACGAAGGCCTCAGGATCGCCGCCGATCCGCTCGATGGCGGGTCGCGCCCGCTCCAGATGCTGGGACGGGCGATAGACGCCTCCCTCCCCGGCGATATCCATGATATTGCGTTCCGCGGCGCGCGGCCCGGGGGGAGCGGAGCCCGCCACGACGATCACGCCTCGGCCGACCTCCTCGGCGCGCGCGGCATCCATCTCGATGTGATGCACCCGCCCGTCTACGCCGTCGATCACCAGCCGGACCCGGTCGCCCATCTCGTCACCGCCGAGTCCCTTGTCGAGCACGCGGCCTGTGATGCGCTCGGTCGCGATCTCCCGGTGCAGGACGTAGTGCGCCGGGTGGCGGTCACCCGCAAGCCCATCGCGCTCCAAGGCCCGATGCATGGCCTTGATGATGTCGCCGCGCTCGCCAAGCTCCCGCAGCACGGGCTCGGCCTTTGGCGATACAATCCATTTGCCGGTCTCGATCTCGGTCGCCAGCCCCATTCGCTCCAGCTTGCGCGCTCGCTCGATCAGCAGCGCCCGGTTCTGACGGAAGGTGTCACGCATGTCCTGGTCGGGGCGCAGGTCAGTGAACTCCCTCCCCTGCTGCTCGGCGATCAGCATCCGGTCAAGCCGCGTGAAGCGATCGGCAGCCACCTCCCGCTCAAGCTGCTTCGTGACCTCCAGCTCGCTCTGCCGGCCCAGTTCCCGGGTCACAATCTCGCTGGCCCGTTCGCGAATGCCGTAGGCGATATAGTCGCCGGCGATGTTGAGGGTCTTGCCGTCGTCGGTGGCGCCGCGCAGGAGGATATGGGTGTGCGGGTGTCCGGTGTTGTGGTGGTCGACCGCGATCCAGTCGAGCTTGGTTCCGAGGTCGGCTTCCATCTGCTGCATCAGGCCGCGCGTAGTGGTGCGCAGATCGGATAGCTCCGCGCCGTCCTCGGATGAGACGATGAAGCGGAATTGATGCCGGTCATCCCGGCCCCGGTCCAGGAAAGCGTGGCCATCCTCCACGTCACGCTCCGCGGAATAGACCTGACCCTTCGTAACATCCTTTGTCACGCCGTCCCGTTCAAGGTAACGCAGGTGTGCATCCACCGCCTTGGCGCTGACAAACTGCCGTCCGCGGGTGGCTCCGCGCTGCGGGTTAAGCTTCACCACGCGGGCCTTCACCGCCACCCGTCGCGCCCGCGTGCGCACCCCGCTCCCGTCCCGGCTCCACGCGCTCCGATCCTTGAGGCTCAGCGCCGTTGCCGCGCCCCGGCCCCGCGCGTTGAACCTGCCGCCTCCCTTCCCGGTGTCGGGGTCCCGGTTCGGATTGCCACCTGCCCGCCGGATCGCCCGATGCACCTCACCGACGAAGCTGGTCGGGCGTCCTCGCGCCGCGCCGATTCGGCCCGAAGTTTCTTGCCTGCCGCCACGATCGCGGACCTTGCCGGGACGGATGCGAAAGTCGTCTTCGTTGCGCGTCATCAGACGACGATTGGAAGCCGAACGTTATCGCGCAAGGCCAGAAATGCAGTCCGCGTGATGCAGCGTGAAAACACTTGCGCTAGCGAAGATACGGCCATCTCGATCTGCGGCACGTCGCGGGCGACGGCTCTCGGAGCGTTGAAAGGAAATGATAATCGGAAAAAGCGCCGCTCGCTGATCTCGATGGATCGTCGAAAGCCCGACCCAAAACAATGTGCAGACAAACACTTAGGAACGAAGTTCCGGCAGCGGGGAAACCCGCTTTATCTTGCGATCACTCCCACCTGCACCTGCGGGGCGCTTATCCACTTGCTTTTTGGTCATGAACTTCTCCCTGGTTGCACCAATCAAGAGCACCGAACGACAACAAGTCGCATGGGCGCGCACCCGTGAAGAACGGACGTTAGCCAGCTTATACCAATCAACGACTACGACGACACGAGATCGGATCTACATTCGCTCGCGTTGGAAGACACCCGGTGGTCCATGCAGTAGTTCGTGCTCAGCCCCGCGTGCCGTGCGACATGTCGATGTCGGGATCGCGGGGCAACACCGGCATTCCCGCGCGCTCTCAACACAAAGAGGTGTCGGCGCCGGCAAGATATCGTGCTCTCCGCATCCGCTTCGTCCACCAGACGTCTGTCGGCCATTCGGCGGAACCCAAACCCATTTTCTGCCGTCAACCCGTCAGCGAGACGGCGCTCGCCAGAGCCTCAACATGCGGCGGCGAGCGCCGTCGTCCCGCGTCCTCCGCTGCCACTCTCATTGTGATCGGCTGCAGAAAACCGGAACTCGCTCCCGTCCAGCCACATCCGGTGCATGATCACAGCGAGCTTCCGCGCCGCTGCGACAACGGCGCGTTTGTGGCCGCGCTTGGCCGCACAATCCGCATACCCCATGCCCATGCCTTGACGATGCACCATTGCTTCGAGCGCACCGGGATGGCGCTAGCCGCCTAGCCGCCTCGTAAAGTACGGTGCGCACCTCGCCATCGCCGCACTTGCGTCGCGACGTCAGGCCCAAAATGCGCTCCAACCGTCTTCGATTTGACGAACCGGCGCGGATCGTCGATCGCCCGCTTTCACCGACAGTGCCGTGACCGGACCGACGCCTGGGATGTGGCAGGAGCGCCGGCAAAGTTCGTCGCGGCCGACGATCTGAACCAGCATGGCAGCAAGCCGATCAAGCGAGGGATGCTCACGCTGGAAGGCAAGATGGGAGCGATTTCCCGCCTGGTCTCACCGAGACCGAGGCCGCGGAGTAGCACGGCGGCGCACTTGGCACTCCGCGCCGCCGCCATGCTTACGGCGACGATAAAATGCTCCTTGATCGCGGAATACCCTACGTCGTAGTCGATCCGATGGTCACTAGGATCAGCTTCACCGTGGAGGTGGGCCGGGCGACTTCGCCGGCCTGACGTCCGGGCAAACGGAAGGATGGCCGAGCATCGGATCGAGGGCGAAAGGTGTTTCCCCCTGCCGTAATCGCGTCCCACGCGCGGTTGCATCAATGTGATGGCCGCGCTCGGCTCGCGGAGCGTCAGCACCATGGATGCATAGGGTGTGAGAAAAGAACTTGCTGGATTTGTCTGGTCTTTGGGCCTGCGAGTGAGCTCGGTGAAGATGCTTCGCCGCCCGTGAGTCCGGCCAACATTTCGTCCGGTAGCGAGGTTGTCGATGCCATGCGGGGATGGATCAGCGAGGGTCTTCGCGCCTTGTGTGAACGCCGGCGGCGAGCAGCAGCACCACCGCCATCGGATCAAGCATGACGACGAGCGCCAGGGTGACGAGCCGGACCGCTCGTTCAAGATCCGTGGCGGCGAGATACCGCACTGGTCCGACCTCCGCATCGGCGCGTCTGCGCTGCGCATCAAGCTTCGCCTTTTCGATCTGGAGGCTACCGAGCGCCTGGGGCCCCGCGCTGTCGTTCCGCCGCGATCTCAGCGCGTTCGCACCGCTTCTGGTCGGCAATTGTCATCGCCCCGAGGGAACGGCCGAGCCGCGTCGATTCCTCAACGGCCGTATCGATCTGGGCAATGCGGCGATCAAGGTCGGCGACCGTCCGTCCCTGGATCGCAAGACGAGCCTCGATATCGGCGGTCCTGTCGGCGAGGGCCAGAACTATCGATGCCATATGGTCGAGATGAGCCCGGGTAAGAAATCCGAACACGCCGATCGCATCTAAACCCATCAACACCCCAATCATCGCGACGAGGACGAGACGCAGGAGAGACGGTGCCGAGTTCCAATGCTCCGTCAGCCATGCCGACGGGCGCGTCCCGGTGGAGCGGGTGGAAGGCTTTGCTGGCAACGCGGGTGGTAGAGAGGTTACTCGGAGATCAATCAATTTGAGCAAATGATGATCGCCGACCGTATTCGTGCTTTCTCCATATCACCTAGGCGGAACAACTCCGGCGATTCAAGGATCGCCTCACGAATCCGCTCAAACGCTGGAAGCTGTCGTATGAGGATTTTCGCAATCGGTTGCGCTGGGATGACCACGAGGCCGCGATCGAGGACAGGGGGCGTCTGTGCATCGTTTTCTTCTCCGCGCCAGGGGGACGGGGTCCGCCCACCGCACCGCCCCGATCTCTATTTCTGCCGGAACGACCGGTCGAATGATTCGATCACTGGGCTGATGAGATAGTCGAGCGCGGTGCGGGCACGCGTCTGAATCATCACCGTCACGGCCATGCCGGGATAAAGCGTGACATTCTTGCTGGCGGCAAGTTCGACGTCATCGACTCTGATCTGCGCGGTGTAATAGGGCGCCCCGGTCCGCTTGTCGGCCAGGCGATCTGCTGACACGTTGATCACGTCGCCGTGGATGATCGGCATGATGCGTTGCTTGTAGGCGGTGAACCGCATCTCCGCCCGCATGCGCGGATGCACGTCGTCGATGTCGTCGACATTGATGCTGGCTTCGGCAATCAGATCGTTGGTGGATGGAACCACGTCCATGATTTTGTCGCCGCGCTGAATGACCGCGCCGACTGAGAAGACGCCGAGGTCGACCACGTAGCCGGCATAGGGGGAGCGGACATTTGTCCGGTCGAGGACGTCCTCCGCGGCGCGCAGGCGCGGCACCACGTCGGCGATCTTCGCCTGCGCCTCGCGCAGATCCCTTGCGACCTCGGTCCGCCGGTCGTTGCGTGCCTGGATGATCTGGAGCTCAGTCTCGCCGATAGCCTGGCGCACCCGGGCGATGGTGCCGGAAATCTCGCCTTTCTGGCCTCTGAGGTTCGATGCGACGCGCTCGAGCTCCAGCACCTTCGAGCGTGGCGTGAGACCCTTGCGCAACAGCATGTGCTGGTCATCGAGCTCGAGCGACATGAGGCCGATGCTCTCGTTGGTGGCAGCCAGTTGCGCCTCGGCGCCTCGGATCTGCTCATGCATACCCTCGATCTTCTGCCGCAGCACCGAGATCTGACCGTCGAGGCTGGTGCGCCGGATCTCGAACTGCCGGGTCTCGGTCGCGACCAACTTGCGCACATCAGGCTCGGCTTGCCGCGCCGTGAGCTCCGGCGGGAAGCCGACCAATGGCTCGCCATCGCGCTCCGCCAGCAGGCGCGCCTCCAGGGCGCGAAGCTGGTCGTTCTGCTGCCTGAGCACGTCCAGGCTCGCTTGCGCCTGCGTGTCATCGAGCACGATCAGTGTTTGTCCGACCTCGACGCGACTGCCGTCCCTGACCAGCAGTTTCTTGACGATGCCCCCGTCGAGATGCTGGATGGTCTTGCGGTTGCCATCGACGGTGATCACGGCCGGCGCGACGACGGCTCCGGCCAGGGGCGCGTAGGCGGCCCAGCCACCGAGGCCGACGAAAAAGGTCACGACGGCGACGAGGCCGGTCACGATGGCGCCGCGCGCGCTGTCGTTGGGGACATCGTCTTCTCGCTCAGGATTGCTGGCATTCGGTTCGGACATCCGCCATCGCCTCTCGCGTCACGCCGTTTCGGCCAACTTCGCAGCGACCGGGATTGGCAGCTGCCCGATCTTGCTGAGCACCTCCTGACTGGGACCGAACAGGAGGGGCGCGCCTTCGCGCAGCACGAGAATCTTGTCGGTACGGTTCACCTGAGCCTTGCGATGGGAGATGACGACGACCGTTTGTCTGCGCTGCGCTGCGATCGCGAGGCATCGCGTCAGCGCCGTCTCGCCCTCCATGTCGAGATTGGAACTCGGCTCATCGAGCACGATCAGGCTCGGGTCGCCGTAGAGGGCGCGCGCAAGGGCGATGCGCTGGCGGTGTCCGCCGCTCAGATTGACGCCGCGCTCGCCAATCTGGGTCTCATAGGCCTGGGGTAATGCGAGGATCAACTCATGCGCACCGGCGGCGGTTGCGGCCTCGATGATCGCCTTGCTGTCGGCGGGACCGAAGCGGGCGATGTTGGCTGCGACCGAATCCGGGAACAACTCCACGTCCTGCGGGAGATAGCCGACATGGCGGCCGAAGTCGGTCCGGTTCCAGGTGGCGACATTGGCCCCGTCGAGACGCACCGCGCCGCTCCGCGGCGGCTGGATCCCGACGATGAGGCTGGCGAGGGTCGACTTGCCGGCACCGCTCGGCCCGATGATGCCGAGCGACTCTCCGGCCGGGATCGAAAAATTGACGTCGCACAGTACGGGCCGCTGCACGCCGGGAATGAAATGTGTCACCGACTGGGCCGACAGCACTCCTCGTGGCCGTGGCAGGCTGATTCCCACCGGGCGATGCGGATTGGCGTTGAGCAACTCGTCGATCTGGCGATAGGCGATAAAGGCGCCGACGAACTGGCGCCAGGCGGCGACGGCTTGCTCGATGGGGAGAAGCGCACGCGCCAGCAGGATCGTGCTGGCGAACATGGAGCCCGAGGTCATCACCCGCTCGATCACAAAATAGGCGCCAATGCCGAGCATCGTCGCCTGCATCACCAGCCGGAGGGCGCGGATCAGCACGGTCAGCGCAGCGCCGCGGTCGCTCGCCCGCACCTGCGCGGCCATCAACCGGTTGCGATCGCGGCTCCAGCGCTCCGTGAAACCGCCCAGCATGCTCATGGCCTCGATGACACGCGAGTTGCGCAGGCCCGCCTCGGCGAAACCGTAGCTGCTCGCGGCGGCCTCGCCCGCCTCGGCCAGCATGGCGCTGGTGATGCGTTCGTTGATGACCGCCAGCGGCAGCAGCATCAGCGAGAAGACGAAGGCGATGAGCCCGAGCAGCGGGTTGATCAATGCCAGAACGACGATGTAGAGAGGGGCCCAGGGCGTGTCGAAGACCGTGTAGGCGCCGGGCCCGGTGATGAAGGCCCGGAAGGTGTCGAGGCTGCGCAGCGTCTGCCCCTGCTCCGTCCCGGGCGTCGCGTTGGCCTGGGTCACCAGGGCGGTCAGGATACGGCTCGACAGCAGCCGGTCGAGCCGCAGGCCGGCGCGGATCAGTATGCGCGCGCGCACCAGATCGAGCACCGCCATGACGGTGAGTGCGATCAACAGCGCCAGCGACAGCATGACGAGCGTCGAGACGCTTCCGCTCGAGAGAACACGATCGTAGACCTGCAGCATGTAGAGCGGCGATGCGAGATAGAGAATGTTGATCGCCGCACTGAACAAGGCTGCAGATGTGAAATAGGGCGCGCAGGCGTGCAGCGCCCGGCGCAGCTCCCCGTGTCGTCTTTTTTTCTTCATGGCCCCGATCGCTCCCTGCGGTCCTGCTAATGATGAAGGATGAGGTCCGATGTCGACAGGCTGACGCCGGCCAAGTGGACGTCCAGAACCTGGGTGATCCCCAGGAGATTTTGCTGCGAGTCCGTGGCATTCGCATAAAGATCAGTGTTTCCGCCGATCTCGATCAGCAGGATCGTGTGGGCATCGATGAGGGTGGGGCTTAATGTCAAAATACTGACCGTGCAGTTTTGATTGTTGCTGTTCAGCCCGCCAATTCCGGAGAGATCCAGAAGGTCCTGGCCGGACGTGAAATTGTGAATCGAGTCGATCTTGAGTCCCGTCAAGGTGGACTCGTTGATATTGCGATATACGAAGTAGTCGGTTCCGGATGTGGCGGTGAAGGAGTCGGCGGAATTCGCGGCGCTGAAGAACGATGTCGTCGTCACCTGATTTCCGGCGGCATCCTTGGACGTTACGTCGACTTCGTACGAGCTGTTGCCGCTGTATGTATTGCTGCTGCCTTGAGCGGTCGTGAAGCTCCAGGCCCCGGTGATGCTGTCGGCGGTCGCGTTTGCCGAGAAGGTCCCGATGGTACTGCTGACCGCACCAGTGCTCGATACGAGGAGCTTGTCTACGATGGTGGATATGGTGCTGCCATTCTCCGCGTAGCCGCCGAAGTTCAGCTGACTGCTGCTTCCGCTCCCGGTCTGTGAAACTTGCGTTGCCTCCACCCAGGGCGCGGTGGTGTCGAGGGTGAGGCTGAGCGTTGCGGTGCCGATGTTGCCGGCGGCGTCCGTCTCACTCGCGACGATGGTGTGCGTGCCGTCGGCGAGCCCGGTCGGCGTGAAGTTCCAGCTGCCGTTCGCGGCCGCCGTCGTTGTTCCGAGGACCGTCGCGCCCTCGGTGAAGGTCACGGTGGTATTGCCGTCGCCGCTGCCGGTGAGCGCGGCATTGGAAGTGACGTGGTCGGCCGCCGACGTTCCGGTGTCGCTCGTCAGGCTCTCCGTCACCGCAGGCGCGGTGCGATCGAGCGTGAAGCTGAGCGTGGCGGTGCCGATGTTGCCGGCGGCGTCGGTCTCGCTCGCCACGATCGTGTGTGTGCCGTCCGCGAGCCCGGTCGGCGTGAAGTTCCAGCTGCCGTTGGCGGCCGCCGTCGTTGTTCCGAGGACCGTCGCGCCCTCGGTGAAGGTCACGGTGGTATTGCCGTCGCCAGTGCCATTCAATGCGGCATTGGAAGTGACG
>Ga0268264_10000987_pt1 | contig 29098 bp, 25 predicted proteins | sample KBSSwiS32_FD_190357 | JGI IMG/M metagenome (GOLD analysis project Ga0268264, IMG submission 190357) | Switchgrass rhizosphere microbial communities from Kellogg Biological Station, Michigan, USA - KBS Switchgrass S3-2 (SPAdes) (version 2) | ecosystem: Host-associated > Plants > Roots >...
CCCACACCGTCGGCAGCCGGTAGATCAGGTCCAGCACATCGGCGAGCGCGTTCGATGTGGCCGTCACGCCGGTGCCGCGGGCCAGCGCGATCTCACCGAGGCTGAACTCCTGCACCCCCGGTGTCCCCACGCCGCCGAGCTGGACCAGCGAGTCCCACTCATGGGTCGGGTCGCCGGAGTGCACCGCCGCCCACTGGGCCAGCACCTCCAGATCCCGCACCTCCGCCATCCGACGAGCCCGCACCGCCTGCGTCGCGGCAGCCAACAGGTCGGCCGCGTCGAGGCCGTCCAGGTCGTCGTTCACGGGACCAACGCTAGATGTCGCCACCGACAGTCGGGTCCCCGAAAAGCCCCATTCCACAAGGGATTGCGAAACTTTTTGAGATTTCTTTCTGAGGTCTCGACCGGCTCGCCGACCGGGGCGGGGACGTGCCCGTCGTTGCGAGTCTTCCAGGCCCGCGGCTGGTGCGCAGCCGCCGTACGCGACCACCGCTCGACCGCAGCCAGACCTCCCGCGGCAACCCGATAGCCAGCCCGCCCCGGCGAGGGCCAGACCCTCGGCTATCGGGTTGCCGCACTCGACCACCGCCGTGCGCAACACCCGGGCTCAGCGGGGCTTGACCTTGCCGTCCAGCCGGGACCCGTCGGCCGCGAAGCCGAAGCAGGCGAGCGTGTCGCCCTTCCGGGGGCGGGCCCGGTCGGCGACGCCCGCCACCAGGAGCCGTTCGTCGCTGACCGCGGCCTCCGCCTCGGCACCGAGTGCGTCGAGGCAGATCTCGTCGGGCACCACGGGCCGGTAGGCAGCCGCCTGGTCGGCGTCGAGGTCGACGAGCGCCAGGACCTCGGCGTCGTGCGGACCGTCGCAGTCGGCCTTCGCGAGGTCGGCGAGGGCCGGCTGCCGTCCCTTCAGGAACGGCGCTCCGTCGACGCAGTCCCCGCGGTCGAGGTCGCTGACGCTGGACAGGTCGCCGTGCTGGCGCACGACGACCACCACAGCGACGGCCACGGCGGCCAGGGCCACCGCGACCGCTATCAGCACGGCACGCCGCAACTGATCAGGACCCGAGCTTGGAGGTCAGCTTCGAGCCGTCGGTGTTGTAGGCCACGCAGACGAACTTGTCACCGCTCTTCGGGTCCGAACCGGACAGACCGTTGAAGGTCAGCGGCGGGACGATGAGATCGGCCTTGCCCGCTGCCTGGATGGGGTCGACGCAGACGGAGTCGTTGAAGTTGTCCACCTCGTCCTTGGTCAGCCGCCCGGTGGCGAGGACCTCCGCGTCGTGCGACTTCGAGCAGCTGACGATCTTGATGTTGGAGACCCCGTCGCTGGACTGGTCGGTGAGCCCGTCGGCGGTCAGGCACTGCCCGGTCTTGAGGTCGTCGACGCCGGTCAGCGTGCTGCTGAGGTAGCCGATGCCGGCCGCGGCCGCGAGACCGATGATGAGCGAGATCAGGCTGATGATGATCGCCGCGATCGCGAGCCCCTTCCCGTGGTTGCGGCCGTCCCTGCCGCGCCGCAGGACCACGATGGACAAGATGATCGAGACGATCGCGCCGATGCAGGTGCACCCGAAGAACGCCACGATCAGCGCGGCGATCGCCGTGCCCTTGCTGGCCTCGCCGGCGCCGAGGTCCTGGCCGGGCATCGGTCCGGTCTGCGGGTAGGCCGGCGGCTGCCCGTACGTCGGCTGCCCGTACGTCGGTTGGCCGAACGGCGGCGGGGTGGTCCCGGGGGCAGCCGGTGGAGTCGCGGGCGGGACCGCGGCGGCAGGGATCGTCGTGGTCGGCGGGTTGGCGGGCGGGGTAGCGGGATCGGTCGCCGGCGGCGTCGAGGGCGGCGTCGAAGGGGGAGGCGTGGAAGGGGGAGGTGTCGAAGGCGGAGGTGTCGAAGGCGGAGGTGTGGAAGGGGGAGGCGACGAAGGTGGCGGCGTCGAGGGCGGACCGGCCGGCGGCGGAGTGGACGGCGGGGCATAGGGCGACGGTGGCGGCGGGGGAGGCGAGGACGGTGGGGTGCCGTAGGGGTTCTGCGGGTCGCTCGGGTCCTGGGGCGTGTCGCCGTCTTCAGGGTTCTGCGGAGTGGTCATCGGGTCCCCCTAGTGTGCGGCCGTGGTCGGTGCGCGAGACAGCGTTCCACATCAGCCGCCGAGACAGGCGTCAAACGCTGCCGGTCGACACCTCCGCACGCGCGGGCAGCTGGTCCTCGATGTGGGCCGGCCGCCCGGCGTAGAGCCCGACCACGAAGAGCGGCACGGACAGGCCGAGCAGCACCAGCAGGGGGACCGTCCAGCCGTCGGTGGCGTCGTGCAGCACGCCGATCCCGAACGGCCCGGCAGCGGCCATCAGGTAGCCGGTGGACTGGGTCCAGCCGGACAGGGCGGCCGTGGCGCCCGCCGTACGGGTCCGCAGCCCGATGTAGGTCAGCACGATGGGGAACGTCGTCAGTGCGGCACCCAGCACCACGGCCCACAGCACCGCCAGGTAGTGCGGGGCCACCAGCAGCCCGAGGTAGGCCACCGGGTAGCAGGCCATCACCAGCATCAGCACCCAGCGCTGGTCTCCGGGACGGGCGACCGCTCGCGGCAGGTAGAGCGACAGCGGGATCGACACGCCGGCGACGATCCCGACCAGGGCCGAGGCGGTCCCGGCGCCGAAGCCGGCGTCGCGCCACAGCGTCGCGAACCAGCCGAACACCGCATAGGCCATCAGCGACTGGAGCCCGAAGAATAAGGTCATCGCCCACCCGAGCCGGGTCCGGGCGATGTCGCCGAACCCCACGTCGCGCACCGGCGCGTCGAGGTGCTCGTCGTGCCGGACCAACGGGACCCACGGGAGCACTGCCACGCCGGCGAGGACCGCCCAGGCCCCGATCCCGTAGCGCCACGAGCCGAGCGCGTCGGCGACCGGCACGGTGAGCAGGAACGCCGCCGTCAGGCCGACCGCGAGGGCGGTCGTGTAGACCGAGGTCATCGGTCCGATCCGGTCGGGGAAGTGCAGCCGGACCAGCGACGGGATCAGGACGTTGGCCATCGCCATGCCCGCGACGGCGACCAGCGAGAGCGCGAGGAACGCCGTCTTCTCACCGACGACGGCGCGGCCGGCCAGGCCGACGACCACGCCGAGGAGGGCGAGCAGCGTCACCCGGTGCGGCCCCAGCCGCGCGGCCGCCAGCGGCGCCAGCGCGCCGAAGATCGCGAACGCCAGCACGGGCAGGGAGGTCAGCAGGCCCGCAGCTGCCGGCCCCATGTCCAACCCGTCGCGCAGCTCGCTGAGCACCGGGCCCACGCTGACCGCGGCCGGGCGCAGGTTCAGCGACAGCAGGACGATCCCGGCCAGGACCAGGAAGAGCGATCGACGGGCCACCAGAGGGAAACTAACCCTCGTGCGACATATTCCCGACTCCGAGCGGCGCGCCCGGCTGGCCCGGCGCCACGCCCTCGCGCCCGCACACCGCGCGGCTGACCCGGTGGCGGCGACGCGGGCGGTGACGGTGCTGCACGCCACGGAGCCGGCGACCGTCTACCTGTCGCTGTGGGCGCGGGTGGACGGGTTGAGCCTCGCGGACGTAGACGCCGCGCTCTACGCCGACCGGACGCTGGTCAAGCAGCTCGCCATGCGGCGTACGTTGTTCGTCTTCCCGCGCGACCTCCTGCCGGCGGCCTGGGGCAGCGCCTCCGCGCGGGTGGCGGCGGCTCAGGGCGCCCGGCTGGTCAAGGAGGTCGAGAGCCACCGGATCGCCGACGACGGCGCAGCGTGGCTGACCGAGGCCCGAGCAGCCGTGCTGGAGGAGTTGCACGGCGCGGGACCCCTGACGGCACAGGAGATCCGCACCCGGGTGCCGGCCCTGGAGGGGCGGCTCGAGCTCTCGCCGGGGAAGAAGTACGCCGCCAACGTGTCGGTCGCGCCCCGGGTGCTCACCCAGCTCGGTCTCGAGGGTGTCCTGGTGCGTGGTGAGAACGCCGGTCACTGGCGCATCTCCAAGCCGCGCTGGACGCTCATGTCGGACTGGCTGGGCGAGTCCCCTGCGCCGGCGAAGGCCGACGAGGGCTACGCCGAGCTGGTCGGTCGCTGGCTGCGCTCCTTCGGCCCCGGCACCGAGGACGACCTGGTCTGGTGGCTGGGCGCGACCAAGGCGACGGTCCGGGCCGCGCTCGCGTCGCTCGGCGCCGTCCAGGTGTCGCTGGAGGGCGGTGGCGCCGGCTGGGTGCTGCCCGACGACGTGGAGCCGGAGGCCGAGGTGGAGCCCTGGGCGGCGCTGCTGCCCGTGCTCGACCCCACGGTGATGGGTTGGAAGGAGCGCGCGTTCTACCTCGGCGAGCACGGTCCGCAGCTCTTCGACACCAATGGGAACGCCGGGACGACGGCGTGGTGGGACGGCCGGGTGGTCGGCTGCTGGGTGCAGGACGACGACGGTGTCGTCCGGGTCCGCACCCTGGAGCGGCTGCCGAAGGCCGCGCTCACCGCCCTCGAGGCCGAGGCCGCCCGCCTGACCGGCTGGCTCGCCGGCGTCCGGGTCGGCACCGTCTACCCTTCGAGCGCCATGAAGGTCGTCGACTGGGTAGCGCCGTGACCAGGGAGCAGCCCAAGCAGGCGCCTCCGCCGGTGCAGCGGCTGCGGGTGCGCTACGCCAAGCGCGGGCGGCTGCGCTTCACCAGCCACCGCGACTTCAGCCGCGCCTTCGAGCGTGCGGTGTTCCGGGCCCGGCTGCCGATGGCCTACTCCTCCGGTTTCAACCCGCACCCGCGGATCTCCTACGCCGGGGCGGCACCGACTGGCTCCGCGAGCGAGGCCGAGTACCTCGAGCTCGCCCTCGCGGAGGTCGTCGACCCCGCGGCCGTGCACGCCGCGCTCGACGAGGCGTTGCCCGACGGTCTGGACGTGGTCGAGGTGGTGGACTCGCCCGGTGGCTCCCTCGCCGACCTGCTGCAGGCCAGCCTGTGGAACCTCGCGCTCCCGGCGCCGGTCGACGTCGTCCGTGGGCCGGTCCGGGAGTTCCTGCGCGCCGACGAGGTGATGGTGCAACGGATGACCAAGAAGGGGCTCCGGGACTTCAACGCACGAGCGGCCGTGCTGAAGCTGCAGGTGATGCCGGGCGGCGGTGGCGACGGGCCCGGCTCGGAGCTCGAGCTCGTGCTGCGGCACCTCGAGCCCGCGGTCCGGCCCGACGACGTGCTGTCGGGGCTGAGGGTCGTCGGCGGCCTGGTGCTGGCCGGCGTACCCCTACTCACGCGGGAAGCCCAGGGACCCCTGGATGAGGTGACCGGAGAGATCGGCGACCCGCTGCACCCCTGAAATGAGTTGCCCGGAGAGGGGCTGTGCGATACTCGCAAGTGGTCGACGCCACGTCGACCCGACGACGTTCTCATGTGCGAGGCCCGTCGATGCCAGACCGCGACGCGGCCCGGCCGGTCGGTGACAGCGACCGCAGCCAGGCGGGCGACCGCGGCAGGTGTCAGCCGGGAATCGGGTGTGACACCGCGAGGGTGTCGTTGCCATGAAGGCTTGACGCTGCGCCCGCGAGACCGGGGCGCCGGCGATGACCACCCGGGCTGTGACAGCGGCCGGGTCTAGGAGCAGTACATGCCCGACGACGAGACGACCACATCTCCAGAAGCTCCGGAAACCTCCTTCGAGGCCCTGCTCGCGGGCGACGGGGCCGAGCCCGCACCCGCGAAGAAGGCCGCCAAGAGGTCGCCAGCCAAGAAGGCCGCCCCGAAGAAGGAGACCGCCGCGAAGACCGCGGTCAAGAAGGCGGCCGCCAAGACGACCACCGCCAAGCGGGGGAGCGCCAAGAAGGCCGCCGTCGCGGACGAGCCGTCCGAGGACGTCGGCACGCAGGACGGCACGCAGAACAGCGGCGCCATCGGGGCGCCGGCGGTGCTGTTCCAGACGCCGGACGTGCCGGCCGAGCCGAAGAAGACCGCGAAGCGGGCCCCCAGGAAGACCGCCGCTCAGAAGGCCGCGGCCGCCCAGCCGACGGACCCCGAGCTCGGCGACGACGCCACTGCGGACGAGGCGGCGACCGAGGCGAAGCCGGCCAAGAAGACCGCCAAGAAGGCTGCGGCCAAGAAGGCCGCGAAGAAGACGTCCAAGAAGACCGCTCAGCCCGTCCCGGCCGACGACGAGGAGGACGAGGCGGAGGACGCCGCTGCCGAGTCCATCGACGACAGCCAGGCCGACGCAGACAGTGGCACTGAGACGGGCACTGAAGGCACCGAGGGCGATGGCGCGGATGGCGAGGGTGCCGGTGGCGCCCGTCGCCGTCGCCGCCGCGGTGGCCGCCGGCGCCGCCGGTCGTCCGAGGCCTCGGGTGAGGGGGAGTCGACCGAGGACACCGAGCCGGCCGACGAGGCCGAGGGTGACGACGAGGCGGCCGACGACGAGAGCGGCGAGGGCACCTCACGCCGCCGCCGACGCCGGCGCCGTACGGGCGAGGGCGGCGGAGCAGGAGCCGACGACCCGGACAACACCGTCACCCGGGTGCGCCGCAGCCGTACCGGCGAGGACCAGATCACCGCGGTGTCGGGCTCGACCCGGCTCGAGGCCAAGAAGCAGCGCCGCCGCGAGGGCCGCGAGGCCGGACGCCGCCGCGCCCCGATCGTCAGCGAGGCCGAGTTCCTGGCCCGGCGCGAGTCGGTCGACCGGGTCATGGTCGTTCGTCAGCGCGACGAGCTCACGCAGATCGGCGTGCTCGAGGACAAGGTGCTCGTCGAGCACTACGTCGCCCGCGAGTCGCAGACCTCGCTGATCGGCAACGTCTACCTCGGCCGGGTCCAGAACGTGCTGCCCTCGATGGAGGCGGCGTTCATCGACATCGGCCGCGGCCGCAACGCGGTGCTCTACGCGGGCGAGGTCAACTGGTCGGCGCTGGGCCACAAGGACGGCCAGCCCCGCAAGATCGAGTCGGTGCTCTCCTCGGGCCAGTCGGTGCTGGTGCAGGTCACCAAGGACCCCATCGGTCACAAGGGTGCGCGGCTGACCAGTCAGGTGAGCCTGGCCGGCCGGTTCCTGGTCTACGTGCCCGACGGCACCACCTCGGGGATCTCCCGCAAGCTGCCCGACACCGAGCGCAACCGGCTCAAGTCGGTGCTCAAGGACATCGTCCCCGACACCGCCGGCGTCATCGTGCGCACCGCGGCCGAGGGTGCCAGCGAGGACGAGCTGACCCGCGACGTGGAGCGGCTCAAGGCGCGCTGGGAGGACATCGAGAAGAAGTCCAAGGGCAGTGCGCCGCAGCTCCTCTACGGCGAGCCGGACCTGACGCTCAAGGTGGTCCGCGACCTGTTCACCGAGGACTTCGGCAAGCTCGTCATCCAGGGCGACGACGCCTGGGAGACCGTGCAGCAGTACGTCGCCCACATGGCGCCGGACCTGCAGGAGCGGCTGGAGAAGTACGACCCCGCCGACCACGGCGGCACGGACCTGTTCGCGTCGTACCGTCTCGACGAGCAGATCGCCAAGGGGCTGGACCGCAAGGTCTGGCTGCCGTCCGGCGGCTCGCTGGTCATCGACCGCACCGAGGCGATGACCGTCGTCGACGTCAACACCGGCAAGTTCACGGGCTCCGGCGGCAACCTCGAGGAGACCGTCACCAAGAACAACCTGGAGGCGGCCGAGGAGATCGTCCGCCAGCTCCGGCTGCGCGACATCGGCGGCATCATCGTCGTCGACTTCATCGACATGGTGCTGGAGTCCAACCGCGACCTGGTGCTGCGCCGGCTGGTCGAGTGCCTGGGTCGCGACCGCACCCGGCACCAGGTCGCCGAGGTGACCTCGCTCGGCCTGGTCCAGATGACGCGCAAGCGGATCGGCACCGGCCTGCTGGAGGCCTTCAGCGAGACCTGCGAGCACTGCCAGGGCCGCGGGGTCATCGTGCACGAGCAGCCCGTCGAGCAGCGGCGGCCCGACGACGACGGCGCCCGGACCCGGGGTCGGCGAACGGGCCGCGGCCGCGGCCGGGGCGAGGCCACCGGCACCGGCAACGGCACCGGCACCGGCACTGGCAACGGCACTGGCAACGGCACCAAGGCGCCGTCCCCCAGGGACATCGCCGCGATGGCCAGACCGGCGGCCGACGAGCCCGCCCACGACGTGGCGGAGCCGAGCGACGCGGGCGAGAGCGAGGAGCTCGATGCCGTCGAGCTCGGCGAGGAGCTGGGCAAAGAGGAGCTGGGCAACGAGGAGCTGGGCAACGAGGAGCTGGGCAACGAGGAGCTGGGCAACGAGGAGCTGGGCAGCGAGGAGCGGGACGGCGAGGTGCAGGACGACCTCGAGAGCCTGACCTCCGAGGTCGTCGAGTCACTCGACGACCGAGGCGACGCCGAGGACGACGAGACGGTTGTCCCCGAGCCTGAGCCTGAGCCCGAGCCTGTGCTCGCCGCTGCGCCGGAGAAGCCGACGGTGGTGACCAGGACCCGGCGGCGCAGCGCGAGCCGCCCGGCGGGGCCGCCCCCGCCGATGGACCAGGCGCCCATCTCGATCGGGTCCGATCCCGACGGCGCCGTCGGTGCGCCCGCGGCGGACGGCATCGTCGAGCCCGGTACCGCCGACGGCGACCCCGGGATCCCGATCGACGGCGAGGCGGGCGGTCCGGGACACGTCGAGCACGTGCCGATCAAGCGGAAGCGCTCCCGGAAGCGCTGACCAGCTCGGGACGCCCTGGTCGCCGCGGGACGGTGAGGTTTTGCAGGGCGTCGTGCCGATCCGTAGTATTGATCCTCGGTGCGCGCTCTGCGCGCCCGTTCTGTGCGGCGCCGCCCAGCGTTGCGCCCCAGCTGAAGCTCAACGACCAAGGAGACCGCGGTGTACGCGATCGTGCGCGCAGGCGCCAAGCAGCAGAAGGTGGCCGTCGGCGACGTCATCGAGATCGACAAGATCACGACCGCCGTGGGCGACGAGGTCTCCCTGCCCGTCGTGCTCGTGGTCGACGGTGACGACGTCACCTCGGACGCGAAGAAGCTCGACAAGGCGTCGGTGACCGCCGAGGTGCTCGGTGCCACCAAGGGCCCGAAGATCGTGATCCAGAAGTTCAAGAACAAGACGGGTTACAAGAAGCGCCAGGGCCACCGCCAGAAGTACACCCAGGTCAAGATCACCAAGATCGACGCCTGAGACCCCAGGAGACATCGAGATGGCACACAAGAAGGGCGCCGCGTCCACCAAGAACGGCCGCGACTCCAACTCCCAGCGCCTGGGCGTCAAGCGCTACGGCGGTCAGGTCGTCAACGCCGGCGAGATCATCGTCCGCCAGCGGGGCACCCACTTCCACCCCGGCGCCAACGTCGGCCGGGGCGGCGACGACACGCTGTTCGCGCTGGCCGCCGGAGCGGTGCAGTTCGGCACCCGCCGCGGCCGCCGGGTCATCAACATCGTCCCGGGTGACGACGCCTGACGTCGTCCCACTGAACCAGACGAAAGGCGCTCCGCTCTCGGAGCGCCTTTCGTGGTTCCAGCCCACTTTGAGGAGCACCACCCCATGGCCGTCCCGACGTTCGTCGACCGGGTCACGCTGCACGTCAGCGCCGGGCGAGGTGGCAACGGGGTGGCCTCGGTCCACCGCGAGAAGTTCAAGCCGCTCGGCGGCCCCGATGGTGGCAACGGCGGCCCGGGCGGCTCGGTGATCCTGCGCGTGGACCCCGACGTGACCACGCTCCTCGACTACCACCACAGCCCGAAGCGACGCGCCGAGCACGGCGGCCACGGCGCGGGCGGGCACCGCAACGGCGGCCACGGAGCCGACCTCGTGCTCCCGGTGCCGGACGGCACGGTGGTGACCGACACCCGAGGCGAGGTGCTCGCCGACCTGGTCGGCCCCGGCACCGAGCTGGTCATCGCCCAGGGCGGCCGGGGCGGCCTCGGCAACGCCGCGCTCGCCTCGAGCAAGCGCAAGGCGCCCGGCTTCGCCCTGCTCGGCGAGCCGGGCGACGAGCTCGAGATCGGCTTGGAGCTCAAGGTCGTCGCCGACATCGGGCTGGTGGGCTTCCCGAGTGCGGGCAAGTCCAGCCTGATCGCCGCGATCTCGCGTGCCCGTCCCAAGATCGCGGACTACCCCTTCACCACGCTGGTGCCCAACCTGGGCGTGGTGACGGCCGGCGAGACGACGTTCACCGTCGCCGACGTCCCGGGGCTGATCGAGGGCGCCAGCGACGGCCGCGGCCTCGGCCACGAGTTCCTCCGGCACGTCGAGCGCTGTGCGGCCCTGGTGCACGTCGTCGACACCGCGTCGATGGAGCCGGGCCGCAACCCGCTCGACGACCTCGCGGTGATCGAGAACGAGCTGAGCCGCTACGGCGGCCTCGAGGACCGGCCCCGGCTGGTGGCGCTCAACAAGGTCGACGTGCCCGACGGCCGGGACCTCTCCGACATCGTCATCGACGAGCTGCGCGAGGCGGGGCTGCGGGTCTTCCCGGTGAGCGCGGCCTCCGGTGAGGGGCTGCGCGAGCTCACCTTCGCGATGGCCGAGATCGTGGCCGCTGCACGCGCCACCAGGGAGGTCGCCGAGGCGACCCGGATCGTGCTCCGCCCGGCCTCGGCGGACGGCGGCGACGACTTCAGGGTGACGCCGATCGACCTCTCCGGTCAGCCGGCGTGGCAGGTCCGCGGCACCAAGCCGGAGCGGTGGGTGCGCCAGACCGACTTCAGCAACGACGAGGCGGTCGGCTTCCTCGCCGACCGGCTCAACCGGTTGGGCGTCGAGGCCCGCCTGGTCCAGCTCGGTGCCGAGGAGGGCGACACGGTCCTGATCGGCGACCCGGAGAACGCCGTGGTCTTCGACTTCAAGCCCGGTATCGATGCCGGCGCGGAGAACCTCGCCCGCCGCGGCGAGGACGCGCGGCTGATGGAGAAGCGGCCGGCCGCCGACCGGCGCCGCGCGATCCAGGAGGCGATGGCCGACCGCGCGGAGGGCGAGGAGCGCGCGGACGTCGCCCGCCGGCTCGACCGGGGGCAGGTCTACCCGACCGGGCCCACGTCGTACGAGATCGGTACGGCGGACGACCCGGACTGGCTGGAAGAGCATGAGGACTGAGGTCACCGCGGCCCGACGGGTCGTGGTGAAGGTCGGCTCGTCGTCGCTGACCACCACCGAGGGCGGCATCGACCCGGCACGGGTCCGCAGGCTGGTCGAGGTCCTGGCCGCGACCCGGGCCCGCGGGGTCGAGCTGGTCCTGGTCTCCTCCGGGGCGATCGCGGCCGGGCTGGCGCCGCTGCGGATGAAGCGGCGCCCCCGCTCGCTGCCCGCTCAGCAGGCCGCGGCCTCGGTGGGCCAGGGGTTGCTGGTGCACCGCTACACCGAGGAGCTCGCGCGCCACGGCGTCGTGGCCGGGCAGGTGCTGCTCACCGTCGACGACGTGACCCGGCGCTCGCACTACCGCAACGCCCACCAGACGTTCGCCAAGCTCCTCGAGCTCGGGGTGCTCCCGATCGTCAACGAGAACGACACCGTCGCGACCACGGAGATCCGGTTCGGTGACAACGACCGGCTCGCCGCCCTGGTCGCGCACCTGGTGCACGCGGAGCTGCTCGTGCTGCTCTCCGACGTCGACGGCCTCTACGACGCGGCGCCGGGCGTGGCGGGGAGCTCGCTGCTGCCCGAGGTCCGCGATGCGGCCGACCTCGCGGGCATCCAGATCGGCAAGGCGGGTGCCGCCGGCTTGGGCACCGGCGGGATGCGGACCAAGCTCGACGCCGCCCGGATCGCCACCGGCGCCGGGATCCCGGTCGTGCTCACCTCGGCCGAGCGGGTCGCCGAGGCCCTGGCCGGGGAGCCGGTCGGGACGCTGTTCCACAGCACCGGTCGCAGGCGACCGACCCGCCTGCTCTGGCTGGCCCACGCGACCGAGCCGGTCGGCACCCTGCTGCTCGACGACGGGGCCGTCGCCGCGGTGACCCAGCGGCGTGCCTCCCTGCTGGCTGCCGGCGTCACGGCCGTGGTCGGCAGCTTCCAGGCCGGCGACCCCGTCGACATCGCCGGCCCGGACGGCGTACCGCTGGCCCGGGGGCTGGTCAACTTCGACTCCGGCGAGCTGCCCGCGCTGCTGGGCCGCTCCTCCAAGGAGCTCAAGCGCGAGCTCGGCGCGGCCTTCGAGCGTGAGGTCGTGCACCGCGACGACCTGGTCCTGCTCTGATGCGGCGGGCGGTGTTCTGGCTGGCCGTCGCGGCCCTCGCCGTACCCGCCCTCACCCTCACCCTCGCCCGCGCGGTCGACAGCGACAACGGCACGATGATCCGGCTCGAGTCGTTCACGCCGCTGGCGCTCCCGCTCTACGCCGTGCTGGCGGTCCTCCTCGGTGTCGGTGCGGTGCGCCGACGGGGCGGTCGCACGCCGCGGCTGGTGGCGACGCTGCTGGCGGTCGCCGGGCTCGGCGTGCACGCCTGGTGGTTCGCTCCCCAGGTCACCGGCGACAATCCGGAGCCGGCCCAGGACGCCGAGCGGATCACGGTGATGAACGCCAACTTCTACGAGGGCCGGGCCGACGCCCAGGAGCTCGTGGACGCCGTACGCGACAACCACGTCGACATCCTGGTGCTCGAGGAGATCACCCCGCCGCTGCTCGAGGTGGCCGACGGCCTCGGGCTCGCCGAGCTGCTCCCGGAGCGCGTTGGTGAACCCGAGTACGACGTGGCCGGCACGATGATCCTGGCCAACCAGCCGCTCACCGACCACGTCCGGCTGCGCACCACCTTCCAGGGCTGGGAGGCGAGGTTCGGGACGCTCACCGTCCTCGGCGTCCACCCGGTCGCACCCGTGGACCCGGCCGGCTGGCGGGCCGACCACGCCGCGATCCTCGAGCAGGCCGAGGCCGACCACGCCGACCTCATCCTCGGGGACATGAATGCCACGCCCGACCACGAGCCGTTGCGTCGCCTCGACGACGCCGGCTACCGCGACGCCGGCGAGCTGGCCAACGAGGGCTGGCAGCCGACCTGGCCGGCCAACCACGTCGGGGTCTTCCCTCTGCTGCCGCCGCTGGTGAGGATCGACCACGTGCTGCTCAACGACACGATGGCCTCGCTCGGCACCCACACGGTCGACATCAAGGGCACCGACCACCTCGCCCTGGTCGCGACGGTCGCGCGGCGCGGATGATGCCCGACGACGACACGGAGTCCGTGCGCTGGCCGACCTCGGCTCCTAGAACATCGGCAGCGAGCGCTTCCGGACGCCGGTCAACGCCGCCCACGCATTGGCCACGGCCGGAGCGACGGGGGGCGAGCCGGGCTCGCCGATCCCGCCCAGCGCCGCGCCGCTGTTGACGATCGTGACGTCGATCTGCGGCATGTCCTTGATCCGCAACATCCGGAACAGGTCGTAGTTCGTCGGCGACGGGACCCCCTTGTTGAACTTGACCTTCCCGAACAGCGCGGCGTTCAGACCGTGCACCACGCCGCCCTCGATCTGGGCGCGGACACCCTCGGGGTTCACCGCGGTGCCACAGTCGACGGCCACCGAGACGTTGTGCACCCGGATCTGCCCCGCGGTGGGCTGGGAGACCTCGACGACCATCGCCGCGATCGAGCCGAACGACTCGTGCAGCGCCACCCCCTTGGCGTGCCCGCTGGGCGCGGTGCCCCAGCCCCCGAGGGTCGCCGCGGCGCTCAGCACATTCGCGTGCCTGCCACCGGCGGGCAGGTGGTCGAGGCGGAACTGCACCGGGTCGGCGCCCGCCAGCAGAGCGAGCTCGTCCATGGCGCTCTCGACGGCCCACGCGTTGAAGGAGTGGCCCACCGAGCGCCAGAATCCGACCGGTACGCCGGCCGGGTGCGGCACCCACTCGACCAGCCGGGCACCCCAGGTGTAGGGCTGGGCGACCGCGCCCTCGGTGGCCTGGTCGTCGAGGGTGCCGGGCGGGATGTAGCCCTTCTGCAGCAGGATCCCCGGCGTGACGATCCGGTTGGACCAGCCGACCACGTGGTTGCTGGCGTCGAGGCCGGCCAGGACCCGGGTCCTGGCCATCGGACGGTAGGCGTCGTAGGCGAAGTCCTCCCGTCGCGGCCACTGCAGCATCACCGGCGTCCCCGGCATCGTCATCGCGACGCGGACCGCCTGGGCGATGAAGTCGACCTCGAGCTTGCGGCCCAGCGCCCCGCCCAGCAGCGTCGTGTTGACGGTGACCGCGCTCTGCGGCAGCCCGGTCAGGGACGCGACCGTGGCGACCGCGGCGGTCTGCACCTGGGTCGGCGCCCAGATCGTGCAGGCGTTCGCGGTGACCAGCGCCGTACAGACGACGGACTCGAGGGCGGCGTGCGGGAGGTAGGGCACGTCGTAGGTGGCGTTGAGCTTCTTCGCCGCCGTGTTGATCGCCTTGGTCGAGTTGCCGACCTGCTCGGCGACCAGCATTCCGGTCGGTGTGGTCATCAGCGACTTGGCCTGGGCCGTGATGACGGCGGTGTCGAGCTGCGCACTCGAGGGCGGGGTGTTCCACGTGATCGGCAGCGTCGACAGCACCGAGTAGGCCTGCCACCAGGTCGGTGCCACCAGGACCACGGCGTCGCCGAGGTTGACCACCGTGGTGCCGGCCGGCGGCGCCGACGGTGTTGACCGTCGAGCCGAGCGTGGCGCAGCGCCGGACCGAGGCATAGACCATGCCAGGCAGCCGGACGTCGGCGCCGTAGACGGCCGAGCCGTTGGTCTTGCTCGGGATCTCCAGCCGGGGCACGGAGGTGCCGATGAGCACGAACTGTGAGGGGTCCAGCAGGGGCGGGTTGGTCGGCGGCGTCAGGAGCGAGGCGGCCGGCGCCAGCTCTCCGTAGGTCAGCGTGCGCCCGGTGCCGGAGTCGGTGCAGACACCGTGCGCAGCCGTCACCGACGCCAGTGGGACCCCCCAGGCGTCGGCGGCGGCCTGCCGCAGGAGGTACTTCACCGCCGCGCCGGCCAGGCGCAGGTTGTCGTAGTACCCCCGCACGCTGTAGCTGCCGCCGGTGACCTGCTGCCCGCCGTAGGCCGGGTTGCCGTACGTCGTGCTGGCCGGTGAGTGCTGCGCCCGCACCGCGGGCCAGTCGACGCAGAGCTCCTCGGCCACGATCTGGGCCAGCGAGGTCAGCACGCCCTGGCCCATCTCGCTGCTGCCGACCTGGATCGTGGTCACCCCCGCAGCGTCGATGGCGATCCAGGCGCCCACCGACGACGGACCCGCGGGCGCGGCAGCGGCCACCGCGGCCCGGGCCCGCGGCACGGCGGGTAGCGAGAAGGCGAAGACCACGCCGCCGACACCGGCCAGGAAGCCCCGGCGGGCCAGGGTGAGACCGCGACCGCCGATCGCTGCTGTCAGTTCGGGGGCCTGCATCGTGGGCGCCCCAACGGGAGTCATCCCGCGGCCTGGTGGATCGCGGCGCGGACCCGCTGGTAGGTCCCGCACACGCAGAGGTTGTCGATCGTGGCGTCGATGTCGGCGTCGGTCGGCTGCGGCGTGCTGTTGAGCAGGCCGACGCAGGCCATGATCATCCCCGACTGGCAGAAGCCGCACTGCGGCACCTGCTGGTCCACCCAGGCCTGCTGGACCGGGTGCGTCCCGTTCGCGGAGAGCCCCTCGATCGTGGTGATCTGGTCGTTCGGCTGCAGCGAGCTCACCTTGAGGTTGCAGGTCTTGGCCGCCACCCCGTTGACCAGCACGGTGCAGGCTCCGCAGACCTTGCTGCCGCAGCCGTACTTGGTGCCGGTCATGTTCAGGTAGTCGCGCAGCACCCAGAGCAGGTTCGACGAGGCCGGCGCACTCGTCGTGACCGTCTGGCCATTGATGTGAAGAGTGACCATGCGTCCCCCCCCGGGCACGCGCCGCGGCCCCCTGGACGCAGCGCAATGAGACATCGTCTTCCTGATCGGGGCCGGACGGCAAGGGCCACAAGACGCGCAACCGGAATATCTGAGGTAGTGCGCCGCCCGATCTGAGGTGGGCGTCACCCTCGGCGTTGTCCGGAACCCGCCGGTCGCGCCGTAGGCTGGGCAGGCTATGGATACGACGCAGCGCACGGTCTACCTCGACCACGCCGCCACCACGCCGATGGTGCCCGCTGCGATCGAGGCGATGACCGCGCACCTGCTCGACGTCGGCAATCCCAGCTCGTTGCACGCGTCGGGCCGCCAGGCCCGGCGGGTGGTCGAGGAGTCGCGGGAGACCATCGCGCAGGCGCTCGGCTGCCGGCCGGGCGAGGTGGTCTTCACCTCCGGCGGCACCGAGGCCGACAACCTGGCCGTCAAGGGCATCCACTGGGCCCGGGTCGCCGCCGACCCGCGCCGCACCAGGATCCTGAGCACCTCGGTCGAGCACCACGCCGTGCTCGACCCGCTGACCTGGTTGCGTGACGCCGAGGGCGTCGAGGTCGAGCTGCTGCCGGTCGACGACAAGGGTCGGCTGGTCCTCGACGCGCTGCGCGAGGCCGTCGAGCGCGACCCGGCAACGGTGTCGCTGATCTCGGCCATGTGGGCCAACAACGAGGTCGGCACCCTGCAGCCGGTCGAGGAGGTCGTGGCCATCGCGGCCGAGCACGGCATCCCGGTGCACACCGACGCGGTCCAGGCGGTCGGGGCGGTGCCCGTCGACTTCGCGAAGAGCGGCGTCGATGCGCTGACGCTGACCGCCCACAAGCTCGGCGGACCCTACGGCGTGGGCGCGCTCGTGGTGCGGCGCGAGCTCACGGTGACCCCGCTCGCGCACGGCGGCGGCCAGGAGCGCGACATCCGCAGCGGGACCATCGACACCCCGGCCATCGCCGGCTTCGCGGCCGCGCTGGAGCTGGCCGTCAAGCACCAGCCCGAGCACCTCGCCAGGGTCGGCGCGCTGCGCGACGACCTGGTGCGCCGGGTGATCGAGGCGGTGCCCGAGGCCCACCTGCACGGAGCGGCGCTCGACCCCCTCGGCATGCACCGGCTCCCGGGCAACGCCCATCTGGGCTTCCCTGGCTGCGAGGGCGACTCGCTGCTGATGCTCCTCGACGCCCGCGGGATCGAGACCTCCACGGGCTCGGCCTGCTCGGCCGGCGTCCCGCAGCCCTCGCACGTGCTGCTGGCGATGGGGTGTGACGAGGAGGCGGCGCGGCACTCGCTGCGGTTCTCCCTCGGGCACACCTCGACCCGGGCCGACGTGGACGCCGTGGTCGAGGCCATCGGCCCCTGCGTCGAACGGGCCAGGGCAGCGAAGGCCAAGTAGGTGACCACCCCACGAAACCGCTCGGTGAGGGCGCTCCGCGCCGAGCGCTCGCGCTTTCGCGGGGACCCCGGACAAGCATGAAGGTTCTCGCTGCCATGTCGGGCGGCGTGGACTCCGCGGTCGCCGCGGCCCGGGCCGCCGAGGCTGGCCACGACGTCACCGGCATCCACCTGGCCCTGTCGCGCAACCCCGCGTCGTACCGCTCGGGCGCGCGCGGCTGCTGCACGATCGAGGACGCCAACGACGCCCGCCGCGCGGCGGACGTGATCGGCATCCCGTTCTACGTCTGGGACCTGTCCGAGCGGTTCCACGAGGACGTGGTCGAGGACTTCATGGACGAGTACGCCGCCGGGCGCACCCCCAACCCGTGCCTGCGCTGCAACGAGCGGATCAAGTTCGCGGCGGTGCTCGACCGCGCCCTGGGGCTCGGCTTCGACGCGGTCGCGACCGGCCACTACGCGCGGCTGCGCACCGGTGCCGACGGCCTGGTCGAGATGCACAGGGCGGTCGACGACGGCAAGGACCAGTCCTACGTGCTGGGCGTGCTCGACCAGGAGCAGCTGCGGCACTCCCTCTTCCCGCTGGGTGGCTCGACCAAGGCCGAGGTCCGGGTCGAGGCGGCCGAGCGCGGGCTGCTGGTCGCCGACAAGCCGGACAGCCACGACATCTGCTTCGTCGCCGACGGCGACACCCCCGGCTGGCTGCGCGAGAAGCTCGGCGACCGCGCGCCCAACCAGGGCGGCGCGATCCTCGACGAGTCCGGCCAGGAGCTGGGGCGGCATGACGGCACCTACGGATTCACCATCGGCCAGCGCAAGGGGCTGCGGCTCGGCCGGCCCGCGCCGGACGGCAAGCCGCGCTTCGTGCTCGACATCGAGCCGGTCTCCGGCACCGTCACGGTCGGCCCGCACGAGCGGCTCGCGGTCAACCGGCTCACCGGGATCAGGCCGCGCTGGTGCGGCACCGCGCCGACCCGGTTGGAGGCGACCGTGCAGCTGCGGGCCCACGGCGGCGAGCACCGCGCGGTCGTGAGCGTCGACGACGGCTCCGTGGAGGTCGAGCTGCTCGACCCGGCGTACGGCATCGCCCCCGGACAGGCGGTCGTGGTCTACGACGGCACCCGGGTGGTCGGGTCGGCCACGATCTCGGCGACGTCTCGGTGACCCCTGCACCACGTCCTACGCTGGCCCGGTGCGCGACCTCATCGCGGTCTGGCTCGGCGGGCTCGACGGCACCACGTGGTGGGAGCAGGATGCCGACGAGCCGGTGCTGGCCGCGAGCCTGATGAAGGTGCCGGTCGCGATCGCGGCGGAGGCACTGGACCTCGACCGGTCGGTGCCCGTCCACCCGGACTTCGACTCGGTGGTCACCGGCGAGACCTTCGAGCTCGACGAGGCCGGCGACCAGGACCCCGACACGTGGTCCGATGTGGGCGGTGAGCAGGAGCTGCGCGAGCTCCGCCGGCGGTCCATCGTCTACTCCGGCAATCTCGCCACCAACCTGCTGGTCGAGCAGACCGGCCTCGCCGCCGTCGGCGCGGTGATGCCGCAGGTACGCCGGATGATCGGCGACCAGCCGGCCACGGACGCCGGCATCGTCAACGCGGCCTCGGCGCGGCAGTGGGGCGAGCTGCTGGGGCGGGTCGCGACGGCGCACGACGAGGTGGAGGACGTGATGCGCGGGCAGACCTACCGCGACGGCATCCCCGCCGGGCTGCCGGAGGGCACGCCGGTCGCCAACAAGACCGGGTGGATCGACGACCACACCCACGACATGGCGATCGTGCGGCCCGCCGACTCCGAGCCGTTCGCGCTGGTGGTGCTGACCCGGCTGACGGGGGCGGGCACGGACGAGGGCAACGCCCGGATCGCCTCGGTCGCGCGCGAGGCGTGGGGGCGGCGGTCATGAGCGGCGGGGCGACGGTCGCGCAGGTGGAGGTGGAGCGGCTGAGCCTGCCGCTGCACTCGCCGTTCGCGACGGCCCGCCGGCAGACGACGACCGCGGACAGCGTGATCGTGCGGGTCACCGACAGCGACGGCAGGGTCGGGCTCGGCGAAGCACCCCAGAACTGGCCGGTCCTCGGCGCGTCCGTCGCCGGCGCCGCCGCCTGCCTCGAGGGACCGCTCCGCGACGCGGTCCTCGGCCGCCCCGCCGACCCCGTCGAGGCCTGGCCGCGCATCGAGCGGGCCGCGGCCGGCAACGGCTCGGCGAAGGGCGCCCTCGACAGCGCCCTGCACGACCTGGCCGGCCTCGCAACTGGGGAGCTGCCGACGCTGGTCACCGTGCCGGTGGGGGAGCCCGACCAGATCGCGGAGACGGCTCGGCGCCGGGTGGCCGAGGGGTTCCGCACCCTCAAGATCAAGGTCGGCACCGACGCCGCGACCGACGTGGCCCGGGTGCGCGCCTGCAGGGAGGGCGCCGGCCCGGACGTCGCGATCCGGGTCGACGCCAACACCGGCTGGGACTGCGTCGAGGCCGTCCGTGTGATCCGTGCGCTCGAGGACGCCGGCGTCGGGATCGAGCTGGTCGAGCAGCCCGTCGGGCAACGCGACTTCGCCGGGCTGGCCTACGTGCGCCGGCACGTCGCCACGCCTGTCATGGCCGACGAGTCGGTCTTCGACCTCGAGGACCTGGTCGCCCTCATCCGCCACGAGGCCGCCGACCTGGTGAACCTCAAGATCTCCAAGGCGGGCGGGGTCACTCCCGCCCTGGAGCTGGCGCGGGTCGCGCACTCCCACGGGCTGGGCGTCAGCGTCGGCTGCATGATCGAGTCCGCCGTGGGCGTGAGCGCCGCGGCCCGGCTGGCCCAGGCCGCCGGCTGCGACCTCGACCCGGACCTCGACGGGGCGTGGTGGCTCGCGCCCGGTGCGCCGTACGCTGAGCGGCTCTCCTACGCAGACGGTCACGTGCGGCTGGGCAGGATGAGAGGATGAGGGCCGTACGAGAGGTTGCCGTCCACCGCGAACCCGACGACTCCGCCGAGCGCGTCACCTCATTGACCGTTGGCGAGGAGGTGTTCGTGGTCGAGTCGCGTGCGTCCTGGACCCGGGTCCTCGCTCCGGACCAGCCGACCCACCTCGATCCCGCCGGCTACCCGGGCTGGGTGCACACCGACGCGCTGGCCGACGACGACCCGCTTGCCGTTGCCCGCGGACTGGTCGGCACGCCGTACGTCTGGGGAGGGCTGGGCCGCGACGGCATCGACTGCTCCGGCCTCGTGCACCTGGCGTTCCGGACGGTGGGCGTGCGGGTGCCGCGGGACGCGGCCGACCAGGCTGCCGCGGCGACGCCGGTCGAGACACCGCACCCCGGCGACCTCTACTTCTTCGGCCGGCCCGACGAGCCCGTCAGCCACGTCGGGTTCGTCACGGAGGCCGGGCTGTTGCACGCGAGCCCGACCCGCGGGGTCGTCGAGGAGCCGATGCCCGACGAGCGCCGCGCCACCCTGCTCGGGGCCGGACGGCTGGCATGACCCTCGCGACCGGTGTCGGCTCACACCCCGGCGACGACCAACATGCGTTCGACGAGGCGGTGCGGCTGGTGCTCGGCGAGCCGCTCGGCGTGGCCTACCTGCCCGAGGTGCCCGGCCGCGGCGCGACGGCGTCGATGACCGGTCGCAGCCTCGCGATCCTGGATGAGCTCGGCGCCGACCTGCAGCCGGCGGGCTGGCGGCTCACCGGCACCGGCGGGACCTCGGGGATCGACCATCGCCGGGCGCGCAGCCTCCTGGCCCAGGACCTCGACGGGCTCGAGGAGCAGGCCCAGGGCTACGCCGGCGAGGTGAAGGTCCAGGTGGCCGGGCCGTGGACCCTGGCTGCCACCGTCGAGCGGCCGCGCGGCGACAAGGTGCTCGCCGACTTCGGCGCCCGCCGCGAGCTGGCGCAGGCGCTGGCCGAGGGGCTGCGCACGCACGTCGCCGACGTACGCCGCCGGGTGCCGGGCGCCACCCGGGTGGTGGTCCAGGTCGACGAGCCGGCGCTGACCGCGGTGCTCACGGCGGCGGTGCCCACCGCCTCCGGGTTCGGCCGTCATCGCACCGTCTACCCGCCCGAGGCGTCGCAGTCGCTCGGCTGGGTGCTCGACGCGGTCACGGCGGCCGGTGCCGAGCCATGGGTGCACTCGTGCGCACCCGGGACGCCCCTGGACCTGCTCCGCGGCGCCGGCGCCGAGGGCCTCTCCGTCGACCAGGCCCAGCTCTCCGCCCGCGACCTCGACGAGCTCGCGGGCGCCCTCGAGGCGGGGCAGCGGGTGGTGCTCGGTGTGGTGCCTTCGACGGACCCTCTCGAAGGCGTCCCGAACGAGGGACAGGTGACCGAGGGAGTGCTGCGCTGGACCGACATGCTCGGCCTGGACCTGGACCAGATCGGAGACCGGCTGGTGCTGACCCCGACCTGCGGCCTGGCCGGCGCCTCTCCGGCCTGGGCCCGGACCGCGCTGGATCTGGTCCGGAGGGCCGCGGCCAATCTCTAGGCTGCGACCGTGAGTTTCACGGTGCTCGCGGTGGTGTGCCTGGTCGGCCTGGTCGGCCCGATCCTCGCCGTACCCCAGCAGTGGCACCTGCCGGTCGTCCTCGGCGAGCTGGTCGCGGGTGTCGCCCTGGGCCGCACCGGCCTCGGCTACCTCGACGCCGGCGACCAGACGTTCACCTTCCTCGGCCAGATCGGCTTCGCGCTGGTGATGTTCGTGGCCGGCACCCACGTGCCCGTGCGCGACCCGAGACTGCGCCCGGCGCTACGGACCGGGCTGATGCGGGCCGCCGCGGTCGGGGCGGTGGCGGCCGGCCTCGGGCTGGTGGTGGCGGAGCTGGTCGGTACCTCGCACGCCCCGCTGTACGCCGTGCTGATGGCGTCGTCGTCCGCGGCGGTGATCCTGCCGGTCAGGGACTCGGTCGGCCTCGACGGCAGGGAGGTCCTCGAGCTCCTGCCGCAGATCGCGATCGCCGACGCCGCATGCATCGTGCTGCTCCCGCTGGCGATCGACCCCCAGCACGCGCTCCGTGCGGGCGTCGGTGCGCTGGCCGTCATCGGCTGTGGGCTCGTCGCCTACCTCGCCTTCGCCTGGGTGGAGCGTTCCGGCTGGCGCGGGCGCGTCCACGACCTCTCGGAGGACCGCTCGTTCGCGGTCGAGCTGCGGGTGAGCCTGACCGTCCTGTTCGCACTCGCCGCGCTGGCGGTGACCGTGCACGTCTCGATCATGCTGGCCGGATTCACCCTTGGCCTGGCCGTCTCCGCCGTCGGCGAGCCGCGGCGGGTGGCCAAGCAGCTCTTCGCGGTGACCGAGGGCTTCTTCGGCCCGATCTTCTTCGTCTGGCTGGGCGCCTCGCTCGCGATCCGGTCGCTGGCCAGCACGCCTTCGCTGATCTGGCTCGGTGTCAGCCTCGGGGTCGGGGCGCTGGTGGCGCACCTGGTCGCGGTGCCGCTCGGCGAGCCGGCCTCGCTCGCGATGCTGGCCTCGGCCCAGCTCGGTATCCCCGTCGCGGCGGCCACGATCGGCAACCAGCTCGGCGTCTTCGAGCCGGGGGAGGGCTCCGCCCTCGTGCTCGGCGCCCTGGTCACCCTCGCGGTGGCGGTGGCGGGCGGGAGCCTCGCCGTCCGGGCCGGGTTCGTCGAGTCGCCGTCGCCGGCCGGTGAGGAGCTCGCGTGACCACCCCGCCGGTGCCGTGAGCGCCGACGTCCACGCGCTGACCGAGGACTACGAGCGCTGGCTGGCCGGCGTCATCGAGCTCGTGCCCTCCGGGCTGGAGAAGAAGCACGAGGTGCTCGCCTCCGGCGGGCTGCCCTTCCTGCGCGGCACCTACTACCTGTGGCTGGTGCGGGTCGCAGAGCTGCTGCCCGAGGTGCTCGCCGCGCCGGAGGTGGCGATCGTCGGGGACCTGCACGTGGAGAACTTCGGCACCTGGCGCGACCGCGACCAGGTCCGTCGCTGGGGTGTCAACGACCTCGACGAGCTCGCGACCGGGCCGTGGCTGCTCGACCTGCTGCGCCTGGCCACCTCCGCGGTGCTCACGCCGCACATCGACCTCCACACCCACGACATCTGCGAGGAGCTCCTCACGGCGTACGCCGAGGCGCAGCCGGGTGCCGCGGTCGACCTCACCGGCTCCGACTCGGGCCACCTCGCCGAGCTGGTGCCCGAGTTCAAGGACCCCGACCGGTTCTACGCCCGGCTCGCCGAGGGCGAGCCGACCCGGGTGCCCGCGCCGGTCGCCACGGCCGCCGCGGGGGTCGCCGAGCCGGGGTGGCGGCCGACCTGGCACGAGCACGAGGCCGGCACGGGTTCGCTGGGCCACCGGCGTGCGGTCGGGGTGGGGCCGGCCGCCGACGGCACGCCGCACGCCCGTGAGGCGAAGCAGCTCGGTCCCGGGACCGCGGTCTGGGCGGCCCGGCACCTGAGGGACGGCCCGCGCGGGGACGACCTCTACTGGCGGGTCGAGGACGCCGTCCGCGGCCCCGCGGGCGCCACGCGCGTCGAGAGCTGGCAGATCCGCGACCTGGCCCCGGACGTGGTGCGGATCGAGCTGTCCGGGCTCGCGCGCCACCACGCGCGGCGGCTGCTCCGCTCGATGGCCCGCGCGGTCGCCGACGTGCACGGCGCCGACGCCGAGCAGGGTCGCCGCGCGCGTGCGGCCGCGGCAGCCATGGAGGCGGGCCGGCTCGCCTCGCTCGTCGACACCATGCGGAAGGCCACCCTCGACGACCTCGACCGCTGGCGCAGGGACCAGCCCGAAAAGAGCTAGACCGCGACCCCCTCCGGGGTCTCCACCTCGGCCATCTCGTCCTTGTTGACGTTGAGGAGGGTCCAGATCAGGGCCGAGGCGGTCCAGATCATGATCGCGCCGACCAGGAAGGCGTGCGTCGCGCCGTAGGAGAACGCCGCGAAGTAGGTCTGCTGGTGCAGCGCCGCCTGGTCGACCCCGGCGAGCTGGTCGCCGAGCCCCTGGAGCGAGGCGCCGACGGTGCCGAGGTGGCTGGTCGTGTAGTGAGCGGCCACCGTGGACAGGATCGCCAGGCCGAGCGCACCGCCGACCTGCTGCATGGTGTTGAGCACGCCCGACCCGATGCCGGCGTCCTGGGAGCGCACGCCGTGCACGGCCGCCATCATCATCGGCACGAAGGTCATCCCCATGCCGAACGACATGAGCGTGATGAACGGCATCAGGTCCGCCCAGTAGCTCACGGTGTGGCCGAGGTGGTCGCCGCCCTGCGCTGCGTGCAGCACGTCGGTCGGGCCGGTCGCCGCGTCGAGCCGGTGGAACATGAACAGGGCGATGCCGCCGAGCAGGGTGCCGGTGCCGGAGATGAAGCGCGGGTCGACCTTGGCCATCAGCTTCGAGGCGAGCGTCGCTCCGAACACCATGCCGAAGCAGAACGGCAGGAACGCGAACCCGGCGCGGAGGGGCGCGTAGCCCATGACGTTCTGGACGAAGAGGGAGAGGAAGAAGAACATCGAGAACATCGCGGCCGGGGTGATCATCATGGAGAGGAAGGCCACCGCGCGGGTGCGGCTCCGGAAGATCGTCAACGGCATGATGGGGTGCTTGGTCCGGGTCTCCCAGAGCACGAAGCTGACCAGCACGACGACGCCGACGATCATGCCGGTGAGCGCGAGTGGGTCACCCCAGCCGTGGGGCTGGCCATGGGAGTCCTGGTTGCCCGTGCGGGTGATGCCGAAGACCAACGAGAGCAGCCCCGCGGTGCCGAGCACGGCGCCCGGGACGTCGAGGATGCCCGCGTGGTGGTCGGAGTCGGCGAGCACCTTGGGCGCGAAGTACGCCGCCCCGAGCCCGATCGGGACGTTGATCAGGAAGGTGAGCCGCCAGCCGAAGTCCGGGTCGATGCCCGTGAGCCAGCCGCCGAGGATCAGCCCGATCGCCGCTCCGACGCCCGACATGGCCGCGAAGACCGAGAAGGCGCGGTTGCGCAGCGGACCGGGCGGGAACGTCGTGGTGATCAGCGCCAGCGCGGTCGGAGAGGCGAGCGCCGCGCCCAGCCCCTGGAAGCCCCGCGAGCCGAGCAGCATCGCCTCGTTCTGGGCGAGACCACCCACGGCCGAAGCAACTGCGAACAGGCTCACGCCGATGATGAAGATCCGGCGCCGGCCGTAGAGGTCACCGAGCCGGCCACCGAGCAGAAGCAGGCCACCGAACGCCAGTGCGTAGCCGGTGACGATCCACGACAGGTTGGTGCTGTCGATGTCGAGGTCGGTGCCGATGTAGGGGAGCGCGATGTTGGCGATGGTGCTGTCGAGCACCACCATCAGCTGCGCGATGCAGATCAGCACCAGCGCCCACGCCGCGTGCTTGGGCGGTGCGACCGGGGTCTCGTCCGCGATCGGGTCGTTGTGTTCGGTCACATCCGTCATGGGGGTCTCTCTGGCTCAGGGAGTGGGTGCGCTCGACCGGCGGGTCAGCGGACGATGCCGGCGGCCGGCAGGATGATCTGGTCGATCACCTTGGTGACGATGTCTCGGGTGGGCGCCTCACCGACGAGGATCAGGCGGTGCATGACGATCCCGGCGAGGGCCGGGGCGAGCAGCTCGATGTCGACCCCGGCGTCGATCTCGCCGCGTTCGATGGCGCGTTCGAACATGGCCTTGGAGGCCACCAGCTTGGGAGCCACCACGTCGCGGCGGAACGCGGCGGCGAACTCGGGGTCGCGCATGATCGCGGTGAGGATCGCCCCGAACGCCGCGACCTCCGGCTTGTCGGTCAGCCCACCGGTGCCGCAGTAGGACTCGATCAGGTCGCCGCGCAGCGTGCCGGTGTCGACGGGTTCCGCGGCGGACTCGTGCTGGTGGTGGTGGTGCAGGGCGTCGATGACGAGGCTGACCTTGCCGTTCCAGCGGCGGTAGAGCGTCGCCTTCGAGGCCTTGGCGCGCTGGGCGACGGCGTCCATGGTGAGCCGGTCGTAGCCGACGTCGGCCAGGACCTCGAGGGCCGCCTCGAGGATCTCCACCTCCCGGTCGCCCTCGACCCGGGGCCGGCTCAGGGTGGTCTCGACATGCGGCGTCATGGTGCACCTACCTGGGCGAAACGAAACGGTTTCGTTTCATCGCGACCAGGATCGCACACGTGGGCCCGGTCGGGCCAGCACTCCGCGGCTGCCCGACGCAACGGAGCCGGCCGGCACCGAGGCGTACTCGGTGCCGGCCGGCTCGCGGCGTACGGCGACAGGCGGGTCGTCACCTGTCCCCGTGGGGTCAGACCCCGGCGTGCACGACCTCCGGGCCGTCGGTGGCCAGCTCGTCGTGCTTGACGTTCAGCACCAACCAGGTCACCGCCGAGGCGGCCAGCATCAGGATCGAGGCCAGCAGGAACGCGTGGGTCGCGCCCTCGGTGAACGCCTGGTCGAAGATCGCCGTCTGCAGCTTCTGCACCTGGCTCGGCGCGAGCCCGGCGGACGCGGCGTGCGCGGCGGCGCCGAGGTTGGCCATCCGGTCGTCGAACGTCTGCGTCGCGATGGTGCCGAGCAGCGACAGGCCGAGCGCGCCGCCCACCTGCTGCATCGTGTTGAGCACGCCCGAGCCGATGCCGGAGTCCTCCGCACGGAGGTGGTGCACAGCGGTGAGGGTCAGCGGCACGAACACCAGGCCCATCCCGACCGACATCAGCACGATGTAGGGCAGCAGGCCGGTCCAGTAGCTGCCCTGGACGTCGGTGACCGGGAAGGTCGTGTCGAAGGGCAGCCGGGAGAAGCCGAACAGCGCGACCGCCGCCATCAGGGTGCCGGTGCCCGCCAGGATGCGCGGGTCGATGCGGTTGATGAGGTTGGAGGCGATGCCGGCCGCGACGATGAGCCCGACGCAGAACGGCAGGAACGCGACGCCGGCCTCGATCGAGCTGTAGCCCATGACGCGCTGGATGTACTGGCTCAGGTAGTAGAACATCGCGAACATCGCGGCCGGGGCGAAGAACATCGCCACGAAGCTGGCCGCCCGCGTGCGGTTGGTGAAGACGCGCACGGGCAGGAGCGGGTGCTCGCGGCGCTGCTCGATGACCAGGAACGCGGCGAGGACCGCCACGCCCGCGGCCAGGCTGGCCAGGGTCCAGGTGTCGCCCCAGCCGTCGGTGCCGGCCCGGCTGATGCCGTAGACGATGCCGAGCAGCCCCACGGTGCCGGTCACGGCGCCGGGCAGGTCGAGCTCACCGGGGTGCGACTCCGACTCGGCCAGGAAGCGCGGCGCGAGCAGCGCGGTGACGATGCCGATCGGGGTGTTGATCAGCAGGGTGAGCCGCCAGCCCTCGACGTCCAGACCGCCGATGCTGTTGAGGCCGGTCAGCCAGCCGCCGAGCAGGAGGCCGACCGCGGCACCCACGCCGGACATGGCGGCGTACACCGCGAACGCGCGGTTGCGCGCCGGACCGGCCGGGAAGGTGGTCGCGATCAGGGCCAGCGCGGCCGGTGAGGCCAGTGCGGCACCGAGGCCCTGCAGACCCCGGGCGGCGAGCAGCAGCCCCTCGCTCGTGGCCAGGCCACCGAGCAGCGAGGCGACGCCGAAGACGATGAGGCCGACCATGAAGATCTTGCGCCGTCCGAAGAGGTCACCGAGACGGCCGCCGAGCAGCAGCAGGCTGCCGAAGGCGAGGGCGTAGCCGGTCACGATCCAGCGCAGGTTCGCGGTGGAGATGTCGAGATCGGTCTGGATGTAGGGGAGTGCGATGTTCACGATGGTGCCGTCGAGCACGACCATGAGCTGCGCGATGGAGATCAGGACGAGGGCCCAGCCGAGGTGCTTGCCCACTCCGGAGTCGGCCGCCTCCTCGATCTGGACGTCGGTGCGGATGTCGGTCACTTGGTGTCGCTTTCTGGGTGAGAAGGGACGGTCGCACCGGCCGCGGTGGCGGCCGGCAGGATGATCTGGTCGATGACGGTGGTGACGGTCTGTTCGGTGGGTGACTCGCCGAGGAGCACCAGGCGGTGCATGACGATCCCGGCCAGCGCCGAGGCGAGCAGCTCGATGTCGACGTCGGCGCCGACCTCGCCGCGCTCGATGGCGCGCTCGAAGATGGTCCGCGAGTCGGCCAGCTTGGGGGCGACCACGTCGCGCCGGAACGCCGCCGCGAACTCGGGGTCGCGCACCACCGCGGTGAGGATCGCGCCGAAGGTGGCGACCTCCGGCTCGTCGGTCAGCTTGCCCTTGCCGCAGTAGGAGGCGATCAGGTCACCGCGCAGCGAGCCGGTGTCGGCGGGGCCGACGGCGGCCACCGGCTGGTGGTGGTGCTGGAGCGCGTCGATGACCAGGGCCACCTTGCCGTTCCAGCGCCGGTAGAGCGTCGCCTTCGAGGCCTTGGCCCGGTGGGCGACGGCGTCCATGGTCAGCCGGTCGTAGCCCACGTCGCCAAGGACCTCGAGGGCGGCCTCGAGGACCTGCACCTCGCGGTCGCCCTCGACCCGCGGACGGGTCAGGGTCTCGGGCTGGGCGGTCATGGCGTGCTCCTGGCTGTTCACAAGAATGAAACGAAACGGTTTCGTTTCATCCAGAACAGGGTGGCACGGCGGCCCATTCCGGGCCAACCGGATTTACAGTGACCGGTCTGGACCAGCGTGCTTGTCGGCGCCGACAGGCAAGATGTGTCCCATGTCGAAGGCCCCAGCCGCTGCCCCAGCCGAGGCCCGCGAGGAGCACCAGAAGCTGTCGGAGGAGGTCGAGGACGCCCGCTGGCGCTACTACGTCCTCGACGACCCGACGCTCGACGACGCCGACTTCGACCGCCGGATGCGTCGCCTCGAGGCCCTCGAGGAGGAGTTCCCCGAGCTCCGCACCCCGGACTCGCCGACGCAGAAGGTCGGCGGCGCGGTCTCCACGGAGTTCACCGCGGTCGACCACCTGCAGCGGATGGAGAGCCTCGACAACGCCTTCACCTACGACGAGCTCCAGAGCTGGTACGCCCGGATGGTCCGCGACGGGATCACCGACCCGGCTCTGCTCTGCGAGCTCAAGGTCGACGGGCTGGCGAT
>Ga0268264_10000999_pt1 | contig 28761 bp, 44 predicted proteins | sample KBSSwiS32_FD_190357 | JGI IMG/M metagenome (GOLD analysis project Ga0268264, IMG submission 190357) | Switchgrass rhizosphere microbial communities from Kellogg Biological Station, Michigan, USA - KBS Switchgrass S3-2 (SPAdes) (version 2) | ecosystem: Host-associated > Plants > Roots >...
GATCTTGCATGGTACGAAAGTGCTATTCATGAGGGACTGTTGCGCCTTGACGAGAGTAGCATGGTTTACCATGACCCCTGACGCAGTCGCTGAGAACGTTTTGACACCACCCTCCAACTGCAAGCGCCACGGCCCAGACGACTTGGACGTGACATCAACCATTTCGTTTGACATGGAAATGGCGGTGGAACGCTGGCCCCGCAACGTGGTCTGCACGCCGAGTATGTCCAACTGCAGGAGGAAGTCTTTGCCGAGGAAGCCGTCAGCCATGGGTCACACAACAGTCAGAGCACGGAGGCGGATAACCCCGTGTCGTGTATAGGTATCATCATGGCGGACAGTGCCAGCAAACATCACACGCAGCATGAAATTCTTTGAGCTCCCGACAGTACCTAACGGGGCACGGTGAAGAAGTGCATACAGCCGATCCAATACTGCATCGACTTCTTTGGTGCCATCGTACCGCGACCACACGTGCAGCGTGATGGTATTGTCCGCCCCATCCTGGTCTTTTGTATCGTTGTCCACCATAGATGGATCAATGTTCGCTATGTATGGGTAAGCTGTGCCTTGTGGGACATTGTCGTAGATACGGGTAGACACCATGGTCGCCAGTGTAGCATCCGCCGTTAGACGAGTGAAGATCGCCTTCCATACATCGCCGATACTGTAGGCGCTCATTCTTTGCTGTCCTTCAATTCTTTCAGCATGGCTTTGATTGGCTCTCTGTTTTCTTCAACAGCGGGCTGCATGAATGGACGAGGGGCGATCGTCTCAGTCCCGAATTCCAATGCCGCTGAATATGGGGCAGTTGACACAATGAGAACATGATCACCACGCTTCTGCACTTGGATGCCTCGGGCCAGCTCACCAGTATCTTGCGCAGGGGCTTCCCCGGGAGCAGACGCCTGATGGTTCCCATACACCACACCAGTCTTCTGACCACGTGCGATGGACTTCTTCGCGCTCTTTGCAACCATGTTGCCGCCCTTAACAAGAGCAGCACGGAGGTTCTTCTGATACTCGCTGGCCTTAGAGGACAGCCGCGTTTTCAATGACCCAAGGTTCTTCACCACGACACCGGCTTTTTCGCTCACGTTCCAACCCCAGACTCAGCGACAATCTTCTGCCACTGGTTTTTAAAGTCTACTGGAAAGATGTCCCGGATGTTAAAGTTCTCGCCGCGAATTACCAGTCGGTCTTTCACAGTGACATCAGTGTATCGGATGTAGACTGTATACACAGACTCAGCCTGCTGTTGCTGGCCGTAGTCACGCTCACGACCAGTCCGGTCCTCAACCTTGGCCCATGGGGATTCGATCGTGGTCCAGGTCTTTACCTGCCCGCCACGATCATCAGGCGTTAGCGTCTCACGCTGAATTGCAATTGGCTCGCGCAGGTCACATGCACTTACGGGGCAGGTCACATGAACTCCAGCATACGGTATTGTGACACCAGGATCTCGGCCCCACATGGCAGCATGCATGCCGCGGCACTCCCACTGGAGCAGTCGCATCCGCCGCGGCTGTCATAGAGGAAGGTCACCATCTGCATAATGGCTTGCTTGATGTCCCCCGGAACGTCCACCGCGGCGCCGAAGCCAGCGATGTAGGTGACCTCCACTGCGTTCATATCCCGCAGTTCGGTGGGCCATGACTCACCGCGACGCAGCATAATACGCGATGGCACCATGGGGTCGGACAGATCAGTCTGGTACACCGTCGGGTCCACAGTCGTGCTTGTGTCGCTGATGTCATATGTTTTCACCGAGGACACCGCAGAGATGGGCCGGTGCATCAGCTCGATCGTATCGGGGTATGCCTGCAGAACGTTGGCGTGTGCGGTACGAGTACCTGCCCACCATGGCTGACCGTAGCCAGGGAAGGCGTCCATGGTCTGGACGATTGTGGTGCTCATGAAGGCCATGCCGAGTTGCTCTTCCAGAGTCTTGCGGCACACCGTGATCAGAGCAGTGAGGAACGCATCGTCCGCCGAGGTTGTCACTCGGGCTTGAGCCTTGACATCAGCAAGCGTGACTGGTTCGCTGGCGGGCGGAACTGTCACGCGTGTGCGGCGAACGATGTGCGGCGAACGATGTGAGTTGATCATGTGATCGCCTTAGTGCTTCTTGAAAAAGCGTTCCGTAGAATCTTCACTGACTTCTTCGTCAGGCTCCAAGTCCCCAAGGACCTGCTCAAATACCCCGTCCGGAATGCGCATGTGCTGAACTACAACCCTCATCACACGCGCAAATGCCAGAGTCTGTCGCGTAGCGTTCTTGCGATCTTCCGCGCATTTCTTGCGGTCAGCTTCTAGCTGTTTCCAGAATACCCTTGCCAAGATAGCTATGACACTCGCGAGCACGACCACGACGGCCCATAGCAGGGCGAGCATGTCCGTCGGCATGGATGGGATCTCCATGGCTATTCGGGCTTGGTGATGGTCACAGTGATGGTGATCTGGTCGCCATCCTCGACGCCGATCAGGTCATCACGCAGGGAACCAAGATTCACAGTGACCCGACCGCTGTCCGACTCTTCGCCCGGCCGGAAGGCGATCTCGCGGAAACTGCCGGGGTCATCGACGATAGGGTCCGGCACATCGGTGCGGGAGTCCATGACAGTGCCTGAGTAGGTTTTGACGATGGGGTCAGTCATGATCAGATTTCCTGGAAGACGAAGGTGACACAAAGTTGGCCACCGGTCACGGTGACACCGTTGAGGTTGACGCAGAGCTGCTGCGCCACGCCGTTGAGCGTGACCATCTGGTCACCATCACCGAAGACGAATTCCTTGGTCCCGGGTACACCACTGGCAGCGGTCGGAAACATAATGTACTCGCGACGGACAGTGCCGACTGCAGTGCCGAGGCCACCGGGATTCGCGGTGTATGTCGAGATCGGCGTCGCAGTGGCTGCAGCGTTCGCGCTATCACGCGGCACCGCAGTCATTGCAACCGGAGTACCAGTGGTGTCCGCTGTGCTACGCTTGATGATCAACACTTCCACCGGGGCACCGGTAGTCTGCACACCAGACAGGATGATCTTCTTCACGAAGACAGTCTTCGTGGCGCTACCGCTGATCAGTGCGACGTCCGTGGGGGTTGCCGCGAGCGTGACCGTGGCTGATGCGTCGAAGGTCAGTGCCCGACGCATCAGGTCCTGAACCATAACCTCGTTCCACTTGCCGAGCGCAATGAACCCGTAGTCACCATTAGCAGAGGTGGCAGCAGTGGTCGGCGGGGTATCCTGTCGTACGCCAAGGGCCATCATACCGACATCGCCAGAGGCGTGTGCGGCGTCTTCACCCTTTCCGAGATTTGTGCCACCCGTACCAGGGGTCAGAGTCGTGGTACCAGTCAGGGTCGTGACAGTGGTCACCGTCGTTACGGTGGGGAGCGTGCCACCGCCCACAGTCATGTTCAAGTTCGCGGCTGTGGCCTGGAACACACCGACCGAATTGTGGGCATACGGAAGCTGTGACAGTTCCGCCGTTGCAGCGACGGTACCACCAGTGACACCAGTGCTGATACGGAAGCGGATATATCGCTTGTTGATTGCGAACCGGAATGACTTGGTGGTGCTCGCAGCAAGGGTGAGACTTGTCACGAGGAATGGCGATGTGACCGTGTCGTACGCTGTGAGGATCGTGCCAGCGGCGTTCAACGTGGTGTCATTGGTCTCTTCAAAGGAGACCACGCCAGCGCCGATGCCTGCTGTCGTCACGATGTCAATGCTACCGGAGTTGAACCCCTGCGCATCATACCATCCTGACACAGTGCCAGTCAGCAGGTCCGTGTTGATAACTGACTGGCCGGTGGGGCCAGCCACGTTCAGCCGATTGCAGAAGACAACCGGCTGTGAAGCAGCAGCAGCCGCAATGCCAACCGCAGGGAGCTTAGCCCAGATGCCCTTGAGCAACGCGACAACAGACCATGCACTGGTGCTGTCGCTATTGGCTGCGTCCGCCTTAGCGCCGAGCGTGATCTGCGAACCATCAGGCGCACTGATGGGCGTGCGGCCGTACTCATCGGTCACAGGCATCGTGCCGTATTGGGTATCCACCGTCACGTTCGCGGTGACACCAGCGTTGTTCGTGAACGTGACTCGGAGATAGTTGCCGGCGAGCGGGATGGTGGCACCAAAGTTCGTGCCAGCCACGACCGCGAAGGTAAGCGGGCGGAGCGGTGACGCGCCTGCAGCGTCGATGAACTGCCGGAGGGTCAGCGTACCATTCTGGTCAGTCTTCACCAGAACTGCCACCTCAGGCGCTGCGAGGATGGACGTCGGAGTGCCTGCCACGTTCCACTCGACGCCAGCCCCGACAGTGGTCGCCATGCTGTTCGCAGCGTCCACGACGAAGTTCGTCGGGCCAGACGCGGTCAGCATCGCAGTGGAACTGCCCTGAGCGATACCAGTGAACCGCTCCCACAGCCCCTTCCAGATGCCCTTCAGCAGCGCGACAACCGACCACGCGGTAGTGTCACCACTGGTAGCGGGCGCGTCTGTCGTCGAGCCGAATACAGCCTTATCCTCCGTGGACAAGGCCACCGGCTGTGAGTCGGCTGCAGCGGCACGACCATTGGGATTGATCGTGAAGACCGTGACGTCGTTGCCGTCTTTGTCCTTCACACCGATTGTTGGCTGAGTCATGTTGTCCCTTTAGAAATACGAAATGATTGGGATGTACTGCGAGTTAGCAGCATACCGGAAGTCCAGCTTCAACGTAGGCACAGGCGTGCCACCGGAGACAAGGACCCCCGAACGAAAGATTGCGAACCCGATGCCGATCGGGTGTCTCATGAGAACGCCACGATATCCGAGCCAGCGGTCACCTTCACGCAGCGCACAGGCAGGATCGAACCCGCGGGAACGTTCTTGAAGGTTACGGAAGTACCGTTCTTCGTGGTGACAGTGACGTCACCGGTGGTGCCCACATACAAGCCCTGAGCAGTAGTGGGGAGATCCGAGGCAGAAGGGGTCACCGCGAACGCATCAAGCGCCGGGGCGCCAAGCACGCCATCATCACCTTGAAACTTGTCGGGCACAGGCATGACATCACCTTTCCATTACTAGGATGGGTGCGCTCAGGCAACACACCTGAGCGCACCCATTCACACTTGTTCAGGCCGATCAGCGCGTGGGCGCGAGGTTCGGCTGCGAACGCAGGACCATGGCGGACAGCGGAGTGCCGGTGCCATGGGTACCGCTGAAGTCCGCGACGATGCGGACGTACCGCTTCGTGCCACGGTAGCCAGCGGTCACGATCTGGCTGCCATTGTTGCCAGTGGTGCCGTCCTGCGCATTGCCGAACTCGCCGTTCGTGCCAGCAGCCAGGAGGCCGGAGGTGCTGTGATCGAGCAGATCACCAGCCGCGACTGGAGTGTAGGTGGCGTCGTCGTCACATTCCTCAGCGCGGAACTGGATCTTGTTGGAGGTGGTGAGGGTGATGCCGGGGGCGCCGATCGACGCCATCAGCAGAACACCGCCAGCGGGGAAGTCCCGCAGATCGACGCCGGTGCCATTGGCATCAGCAGTACGCACGGCCGGGAGCAGTGAGACCGCTTCCAGAACCGAGGTGTAGATATCTTTCCGGGAAGCCATGATGAATCCTTTGAGAAGTTGTTGATGCGCCCCTCGCGCACACACGCACGCGAGGGTTCGACTTTATCAGGCCGACAGGACGAGACCCGAGAAGGCCTCGAAGTTCAGCACGTCGCCACCGAAGCGGATGGTGGTGTAGAGCTCGACGTACGGCTTCGAGCTGTAGGGGTCGCGCAGGACGCGCATGCCCTGGCGATCCACGATCTGGTAGGTCTCGGCGATATCGCCGAACACCGCACCGACCGCACCGCTGGCCCAGTCGGGGAGGTCATTGGTCTCGGCCACGGGGTAGCCGAGCACAGTACCATCCATCGAGCCGATGCGCGCCTGACCGTCCAAGTTCAGGACCGAAGGCGCCCAGATGAACTTGCCATCCTGCTTCAGGAGACGGAACTTCTCCATGCCTTCACGGCTGATGAGCCAAGTCGCATTGTTGCGGTACTGCTTCTTCAGCGAGAAGATCAGCGTGACCAGCTTGTCCGCATTGGTCAGGTCGCCGGCCGAGCCGCTCTTGTAGACGTTGAACTGCTGATTGACATGCGCTGCCTTCGACGTGGTCACGATGTTCTGCGTGTAGGTGATGATACCGCGGGGGCCAGTGGTACCATTGCCGTTCACGAACTGCTGCTCGCGCTTGCGGGCCAGCTTGGCCGTGACCTTCTTCTGCAGCCACGCCTCGAGGTCCAGCGCCGAGTCGTCGATCTCGGTCTGGGAGATCTTCGGCTTGGTGTAGCACTCGTGGACCGGGATGCTCCACTTGCCGATGTCCGGGGTGTCCGTCTCGGTACGAGCGGCGCGCTCGCCGACCATCAAGGCTTCAGCTTCGTCCTCGTCGCGCAGACCTTCGAGGACCTGCGTGGTGATGGTCTGCTGACTGGCCAACTGGCCAATGACCGAGCTCTCGAAGATCTTCTCGATGATGCGGCCCGAGGTATCGGTCGGCACCAGGAAGCCACCGCGGGGGCCGTCGTCGGACACCATGGCCTTCACTTCGTTCTCGCTGACACCGTAGTCTTCGCAGACCGCCTTGACTTCGGCGTCAGTCAGGCTCTTGCGGCCGTCGCGGACGTAGGCGTCGAGAGCCTTGCTGTGCAGCGCAGCGCCGGCCTTCTTGAAGCCTTCGGGGTTGCTGTGGCGAGTGCCCTGATTGCCACGCTTCATCGCCGCGTGGATCTTGGACAGCTCGGTCTTGTTCTCTTCGGCGATCTTCGAAATGGCTTCGTTGATCTTCTTCATCTCGGCGTTCGCGAGGCCGTCGTACTTCTTCTCGAGTTCGTTGGCGCGCTTCTTCAGCTCCTCGAACGCGACGCTCTGTTCATCGAGAGCCTTGGTCACGAGGGCGATGCTGCCGCCGTCCGGCTCTTCCTCTTCCTCTTCCTCTTCCTTGCGATTCTTGGTTTGGAAACCACCGCGAGCGGCGGAGCGCTTGAGCGCATTAGACTGATACCCATGATTTACCCTTTCAGGATTTGTGTGTTTTTGTGGATGGCTTTGGCGATCTTTTCCAGTTCAGAGGAAACGTCCCGTTTCGCTCCAACCAGTGCGGCATACCCACCCGCCAAGAGGGTTTTCGCATCGTTGGCTGAGAGGCCAGCTCCATCCCGGAGGACCTCTTCCAACTGGCGCTTGGTCATGCTCTTCACGCCGAGCAGACAAGCCTTTTCATTCATTGGGAAAGTGACAACACTTACTTCGCGGGTCTTCAGCTTCTGCAACCGGCGAATACCTTTGGCGTTGTCGATGACATACTTGACAGCCTTGTAGCCGATGGAGAATCCCTTGGGGCCAGGGTTCTGCAACATCTTGTAGGCTTGTTCTGCATGGGGGATACCGCTATCGACCCAAAGCTTGCCCTTCATCCGCAGACCCTTGGAGTCCTGACCCATGTCCAGCCAGTGGCCGACAGGGTCCTCCGGGTTGTGCTGCCAGAACATGCCAGGGGGCTGACCCTTGGCGAATGCTTTCACGTCGTCGTCGAACGCGCCGGGTTCGATCACATCACCGCCGCCGTCAACGTTGTTGAACGCTGCACCGTAGCAGGAGAACATTCCTGGCTCGGTGTCGTCGAGCTTGAACTCGATCATGGGTACGACAAGTTTCAGCATGGCTGTTTATACCTGTGTAGAAGTTGCTTTGCCACTTCGAATCTACGAGCCGAACACAATCTGGCACCTGCAATTGATGATGTTTTCCGGGCTTCCACTGGGGTCGCCTGGGAACCGAAGCTTCTCTCCGCCTACTGTGAACATCTCTTTTATACCAACAATCTGCCCATTCGCATGGTCGTGGTCCACGCGTGTGCGGTCGTCTTCAGTGGCGACCCATTCCTTGTTTTCCAACACATCCGCATCTGCATGCGCGCCTTCAAGCAAAGCCCCATTCGCAGCGCCATGCACCTCAGTTCGTGCGATCGTCATGGCCCGACGTTTTGCAATGGAGCCACCTACACGGAGCAGGATGTCCTTCGCGATCTGAGCTGTCGTCTTGCCACTGCCCAGTCCTGTCGTGATGGCACGTCTGATCTTATCCTTCGTGGTCTTTGCAATGTCATCCGCAATCTGTTGCGCTCGTGCGCGAGCGAGCTTCACGGCCCGTCGCCGGATCTCATCCTCAGTGTCTAACTTGTACTCCAATACAATGCAGCAGGTTTTCTTCGTACTAAAATAGACATCCAGGAACATGCTGATCGTCGTCTCATATGCGTTGAGCAGGATCAGCCTCAGGTTGTTCGCATGGTGGTGGATGTCCACCACGCCTGCTCCCCCCGACTCACGCGCAACGCGATCAAACTCAGCAGCCAACCTCCGGGCCATCGGCCCTTCAACGGTCCTCATCATTCGGTCGGCTCGCGCAGCCCACTCGCGCTTTGCCAACTTACTCTTGAGGTTGATCACGGTGCTTTCGGGGGCGGAACGACAGCGGGCTTAGGGGGAACGGCAGCAGGGGGTTTCCCGTTGGTGGGCGGCGGAGTGCCACCGGGTGGAATCAGAGTGGGCGGCGGTTTCGGCTTCTCGAAGTTCTTCAAGGGGTCCAGCATGGCAGAGATCGCTTCCGCCGAGATGCTCGGAAACGACGCTTGGATCATTGCGAACCCGGTCTCAGGCGGGATATCCTTGCTCGCCACTGCGTCGATGATCGCCTGCAGACCAGCGATCTGAGCACCATTGAGCGCCGCAGCCTGGACATCAGTAGCAGGCGCGGTATTCACGAGCGTCGTGTCCGTGGGCGGCTTCTTGCCCAGGTCGCCGGCTTCGTCCGTAGCGACATCATCCGGGTTCTCGGGGTCAACTTCTGCATCAGGATTTTCCGGGTCAGTACCATCGGGCGGCGTGCCAGTGTCATCTTCACCACCTGCTTCCATGGGGATAAGACCACTCGGGACCCACAGCATGTCAGCTTCCGGGGTGGGCATCGGCTCAAACCCGGTGGCCTTGCGCTTCTCATTCGGTGTGACAAAGGTCGCCTTGTCGACTGCATCCCACTTCTCTTTGCGGCGGGCCGCGAGCGCGGGAATGGAATCCTCGTCGATCTTGAGCTTGATCCTGTCACCGTACTTGGGGCACAACCAAGAATTCAACTGATCAACGAAGTCCCCGAGTAGGGGGAGCACCGTGTCCTCGTAGAAGGCGAGACGCGCTTCACTGTAGTTGTTGAATGTGCTATCGCCCGGGATGCCAACCATCTGACCCGGGGTGCCGAACGCTTGGCAGATCTCGCGGGCTGAGAGGTTCTTCCCTTCCAGGAAGTCTGCCTCAACCGGGGTGACACCCATGTTCTCCCAGTTCAGACCACTGCTCAGGAGCAGGGGGCGACGGGCATTCTTCGGGCCGCTGAAGTGCTTGTCAATGTCAGCGCGAAGTTCTTCCTTCTGCTTGGGCGTGAGCGAGATCGGCTTGTCAACCGTGCCTGCCCGGAACGCGCCGGGGGGAACGCCCATGTTCTGGAGGGTGTTCATGTTCCATTCGGATGCTGCGTTGTGCTGGTCCACAGACCAAGCAGCGGACTCCAGAACAGACATGCCGAGGTCATTGTCAAGTGGGTTGAAGCTCTTCCAATGGCGGATGGCACCCATGCCAGTGATCGGGTCGATATTCCAGATCTTCTCGGTGCCATTGTTCTTGAAGATATATGCCTGCACCCCATACACACCAGGGATCGGGGCAGTAAGGTCCGGGCGCATGGGCCACAGCTCAGACACGATCTCAGGCATCCCCTCTTCAGTATCGCCAGAACCCTCAGCGCAGAAGTACGAGTTGCCAGCGAGCAGATAGTAGGCGACGCAGTTGCGAATGAAGTCCTTTCCAGACATGGAAGGGTTCGGCTTGGCCAAAAGTACGTTCAACGGGTGGGTCTCTGGCAACTCCTTTTCCCCGTCAAACGCACAGATCTTGATGGACGAGCAGTGGCGTGCGACCGAGTCGATCACACGACGGGCGATCACGTTCTTCTTGTAACCGTCTTCCGTCCACTTCTTGTAATTGATCAGACGCCACTTCGGCTGACCGATGGTAAAGCGATTGTTCGGGGCGTACGTGGGGTCGAACTTCTCTTCGTATCCGCCGCCAGTACTGGCGCGAACGATACCCACCGCTTTCAGCATGGACTCCATAACAGATAAGATCTTCATAGTTCTTCCATGCTGATTTCGTTGTTCTCGTACAGTTCATTCATCGCGCCCGTCAGGCCGTCCACTTGGTCATCCTTGTATCCGGGTGGCGGCTTCACCTTCTTCTCATCTACGAACCCATTGAGCTCGGACAGGAAAGGTTTATTCCACACAGCCTTGACAACTTTCACATGACCATTCTCTGCCTGAGCCGAAGCCGTTCTTGCGCGCACTGCCTTTGCAAGAGTGACCCTATTGACACGAACAACATACCCCGCGAGCAGCGAAGTTAAAGCATCAATGTCTTGCTTGCCCGCTTGACCGGGGTCTTCTTCAAGCCATTGTTCAACTTCCTCTCCATCTTCCTCGGCCGTCTTCTTTATCAGATTACGGACGCCCCTCGGGCGATGCCGCTCACGTTTGACATCGAGAACAATGTACTGTCGGTCTGTCGTTCGTCCGACCTTTACTCCAACTGTCCAGTCGGGATTGGGGTACGCCGGGGTCGGCTCGCTCGCGGCTCGGTCCCAGTAGCGGATCACACGATCGAAGTAAACCTCTTCGTTATCCGGGTTGGCCCAATGGTAGGGAGGGATGTCTTTCGGGTTGAGGACTTCAAACCAATCCTCGTTGAACACCATCCCCGCAGTGAGCCGAACATTCCAGCACCCGCCGAGCAGCGTGGCACGCTCGTAGTGCGGGAGCGCCTTCAGCTTCTTCAGGTAGCTCGGGTCAGTCTTCGTGAGGATAGGATTGTCGGCGAGGAGCGCAGGGATAAAGGTGAAGCTGAGCGGGTCATGGCCGAATGCCTCAAGCTCTTCCTTGCTGTCGCTCCATACCATCGTGTCGCCGTCCATGGCGAACCAGCGGATGACACCTGCTTTATCAGGGTCCGGATAGCCTTCTTCATCAAGCCACCAGCGCACGAGATCATGGACCCAAGAGTCTGGATCAGGGTTGCATGTGGCGCGCACATAAGGGTTGACGCCACACATCGAGCGCAAGCGCGACAACATATAGAAGAACTGTTGCCGGTCAAAGTCGGTGAGCTCGTCCCATCCGATGAACGCCAACTGCGAACCCTTCCAACGCAGGACATCCTTCACGAGCTGCATGTGGGAGAACTTCAGCCATGCGCCACTCGGCCAAGTCCAGCGCATGCCATCGTCGTTCGGCTCAGCACCAGTCTCAGGGTAAAGGTTCAGCGCATCGTCACGGAGGGAACCCGGGGCCGTAATGTCGGGACAGGTCCGACGGAAGATGACACCACGAAAGCCGGGGATGTGGACATAGTGCAGTGGGTCCATCAGGAGACCGCGAGTCTTGCCACCTCCGGCCCCGCCACCATAGATGCAGACATCGGCGCTGCAGCTCAGCAACATGGTCTGAGGACCAGGAAGCGGGCGGATCTCTTCGACCGGCGCGATGTCCACTGGTGCGTTCATGCGTCTTCCATCGGAACTGTCTTGCCCGCGAGCATGTGAGTGCTGTCAGATAGGAACTGAATCTTGCCGTCGTGGATATAGCAGTGGCATACCTTGCCGCCGCGGTTGTAGAGAACGGACGGTGAGAGCGTCGGCTTGTCATAGTCCCCGTTGAAGGACCACTTGGGGGTATATGACCCCGACACCCATGCGGAATGTCCGCATAGACAGCCGGGGCAGAACCATGTCACCATCCCGGGGCGGTGCTCAACGTTAGCTAATTTTGACATGGAGCCTCCCATTGTCGGGCAGATGGACGACCACACGCGGCGCGTCGTTGAGTGATGTTGCCTTTTTCTTCTCAGGCTCGTCGGGCTTCTTCAGTCTGAAGAACTGAGGAGCCATGCGCTCGAGCCACCATGCAGCCGCAACCCAATTCTTCTTTCCTGCCTTGCCGATAGTCTTCACGAACGTTTCAGTCGCGGTGCTGAGGGCTACCTCAAGCTCATCGAAGAACCGCATGCAGTCCATGTCGTCCGGTGTTACGTCCTTCGGCAGTGACCCATGTTCTGCGAAGTGAGTGGCCAGCTCCTGCCCGCGGGCGCGCCAGCGTTTGATGAGGTGGCTGGACACACCGGCACGGCTGGCCACAACGGTCCAGGGCACCCCTGCCTTCACCCCGGCGACGATGGTGCGGCGGACCGCGGGGGACAACCCGGCTGGCACCTTGGCGGCTGCCGGCTTGGGCTTGGGGCGGGTGTACCGCTTGGGGGCTGGGGGCTGCCTACGCACAGGGGCCAGTGTAGCGGGGGGCCACTGCAGGGGGCAGGGGGCATGATGCCTAGAACGAACCGCCTACCCCTGTTTTAAGGGCTACGTAGTGTGGTGGCGTTGCCGGCGTTGCTGTCTGCACGGTTGTACGGGCAAACGCACTGCGTAAGGCAATTTGATAACTAGACCAATAAAAGAACCCCAGCCATTGCGGGCCGGGGTTCGGTTAAGTCACAGACCGCTTGCTACGTCCTCTTTCACAGAGGAGGCGGTTTGTCAGCACAATGACTGACGTCTCAGACTGCGGCCCGGTTACGGTCCCTGTGTCTGGTCATATGGAAAGACAGGGTCCAGTGGGGGTACTCGGCGCATTGGATTCACCAACTGTAGGCCAGAGTCGTCGCCTGCACGTTTCACCCAACAACCCAGTTCCTCTCACTGCCTTACCCCAGCCTTTCAGCCGGGGTTCAGAAGGTAGACTTCAAGTATCGCACCGCGTTCGTTGACACTGTGTGAACCGAGATGAATGACCCGTCAGGCATCTGAACATGCGGCGCCTTGCAGAATGAGCACACTGCTTTGCGAATGGGACGCCCGCCGAAGTACTGACCTGATCGTACTTCAACAACATCGCCATACTGGCACACGAGACACTTCACGGCTGACTCCTGACAAGGAACCCGAGGTAGACCATGACCATCTGTTTGGCAATGTCCTTGACAAGTTGCTCCACCGGGGTCATGGTGTTCTCGTCGACATAGATGGCATGGTTCTGATGCACGTCGGCAGGCAAGAGGGCAGTGTGCCCAATGTGGCTGTGGACCCCTACGAGGAAGTCGTGGTTGTTCATGGTCCGCACAGTGGCAGCCACGATGATACGGTCCCACTTGTCTGCGGGCGCACTGTTATAGGCGAAGTGGTGGACCTCAACAGCCCATTCCCACTTCACCTCACCTCATTCTTCATTGCCTGAGCTGGCACAACGTGAATTCTGTGGTGGAACACCAAGTAGGCTTCGTCTGGCAAGAACAACCGACGGGAGAACTCCGCGTCGATGGCCATTGCGATACTGTAGGCAGTGATAGGCATGCTAGCTCCTTGGGCGCTCGGCCCGGCTGTGTGCTGTATCAATACTCGCCGGTGATCGCAGTGCAAGGGATTCCTTCGGGGAAGCCGAACTTGACCCGGAGCGCCTCAGGTACCGTGAACCACACATGCTGATCGTAGCTCGCCTGCAGGCGCACCTGACCGGGTGCGGTGCCCTGGAAAGTGAACTTGACTCGGGTATACCGCGGGGCGCCCTTGCGCACGAGGCGCCATGGGATAGTGCTGCGGAACTGTTTGGCCCGACGAGTGACCTTGCGCTTGCGCCAGCTCATGGTTCTTTCCACACTACGATGGCCATGTCTTCCGTGATGTAGTCCCGAATGTAGACATGCTTGTGGCATTTCTCACAGATGAACACAGTGCGACACCCCGTGTGGTTTATCTCGTCCCCATATATGTTGCGGTACCACGCCAACAGATGGTGACAGAAAAGGCGTCTGAAGAACTTCCTCATAGCATCACTCCTTCGCAATGGTGGGGTCGTCCAGATACGCCGCAAGCATGTCGTCAAGCTCACGGTCGTTGGCACTCTTCAGGCTCCTGCCTTTGTTCCGCTCGTCACGGAGCCAGCGCAGGTAGGCCAGCCCCGAGTCAGTCCAAGCGATCTTGTCCAGAGCCTGCCCACGGTACTTGCCGATCGGCATGACATAGGCGGCAGCTTGCTTGAAGGTGGCCATGGTACTACTTCTTCACTTCGAAACCGCGGCTGGCCATCAGCAGGACACGGGTATCATTGGGGACTGCCAGCACCATACCGTCGTTCAACACCGCACAGTGAGTAGTGCCTTTCGGCGGGTGGAGCTCTCTGCCTTTCTTCAACACCACCATGATGCGGGGTTCGTTATCAAGGCCGTCGTACTCTTCGCGGTGACTGATAGTCTTGTTGTAATCCTCCTCAGTGATGAAGGCGTCCCCATCACTGAGGGCACCACAACAAACGACGGTGGGTTGAGAAGGGTGGATGTCGGTGTTCATGGTGGCTGACCTTATCAAGCGTTTGAAGGAAACCAAGTGGTTTTCCGGAAGGTGGTGTGAAGGGGCAGGCAAGTGAGAACGGGGAGGTTCGTTGCGACTCGCTTGGCGTTGTACTTCTGCAGGGCCGTCCGCTGAATGCTGATGCCTGCAGGCTTGTACAGCTTGAAGGACGTCGCGGGCATCAGCGAGGTCGCCGGCACGTAACAGACGTAGTACAGCCAAGGGTCGTGTTTCTTCACGGTCAACTCTTAACTTCTGGCTTTAGGCTCCCGGGCCATTCCGCCAGCGGGAGGCTCCACCAATGGCCATTGTCGCCACGATACACGACCTGGGGCGGGTGGCCCGGATGTGAATGGGCAATATTGGTGATGGCAGTCACTTCGTATCCATGGTGCGAGTCCCCGAGTGTCTGAGGCACCTTACGCACCCACCGAGAACCAATTGCTGGGGTATCCATAGTTCACCCTTTCAATGGGTTGTTGACTGACACGGAGACAGGTGGTTGCAGACGAGCCAACACAGTGAGGTAGACCCTACGAGTCTTGATGATGTCCTCGAGCTCCTGGTCGGTAAGTTGCCAGCATGACACACAGCCCGACGCGCCGTCGCCGAACCGGACGTGGGCCACGGGCAAGTCTTCGATGTTGGTTGCGCCAGCGGGTGCCCGGAGAATGGCGTTGGCTTCGGGGAAGTACACGGGGTCCATGACTGTCTTTCTTGAAGGTTCTGCAGACCCACGAGTACACCCACTCGACCACATCGTCGAAGATTGTGCCGCCGCAGGAGTTGGGAGGGAGAAGGCGGTTCATACGCCCTTCGCATGGGCCGTGAGACGGGCCAGAATCTGCTTGCCCTGGTCGTCGAGGCGGTTGTGACGATTCAGCAAGCGGAGCATGATATACTGACTGTGATTGTAGTTCACACCCATTTTGCCCATGCGGACACTCAGATTGGTGCGGCGCGCAACCATGACGAAATTGATGTGGGCCACCATCTCTTCGATGGCGTTGTGCCCGGGTGCATGCAGCTTAGGGATATCGAGAAGGCCGTTTCCGGGGATGTGGCGATATGCCATGATGAGCTCCTTGGGCACTTAGCCCGGCTGTATGGCTGAGTGATAACAGACCCGTGAGAGCCTGCAATACCTTTCTTTCAGGCGTTCCATGCGGTCGTGAAGTGGTGCTGAATGACACGCACCATGTAGTCAAGCTGGTCGGGGTTCTTGCCATACCCTTCATCTACTAAGGTGTCCATGAGGTTCTCTTCCACGGACTCAGCGCTGTAGCCCTGGTCTTTTCCAGTTGAGATGTGGGCGCGCATCATGTTAAGCGCCACCTTACGAATGGCGTCCCACTTAGCGAGTTCAGCTTCCTCCTGCTTGGCTTCCTCTCCCCACTTCGCTGCGTTCGTGCCATTGGTGTTCATGCCTGAAAGATAGTACCCGTCTCACAGAACGCAACAACATTCTGTGAGACGAGCCTAAGTCACTAGAGGATAAAGGTTGCGGAGATGAAGACCGCCATCGCCACGAGCGCGGCTTCTTCATTGGGCACCACTATGTGAACCTTGGGCTTCCCTTCTTCCAGAACCTCAACGTGCCACTCCTGCTTGCCAGCCTCACCGTCCGGGCAATTCTGCGCGACGATCAGGACGGTGTCGTTCTTCTCGTGGACCCACGTTTGGTCATAGGTGATCAGGCCATGCTTTTTGTCGGCATGCTCAGGGGTGACCTTCTTCATGCTCGCTCCTTGGGCACTTGGCCCGGCTGTGTGATACCCAAGTGATAAGCGCCGTCTCACGGAACGCAACACCTTTCTTTCACTGAAGGCTTTCAAACGCCATTTCAAGTTCGTTGTGCAGGTTGTCACCACAGTTCGCTGGGATTGCTGTGGTGGCCCGCTCCATCTCACCCATTTCGCCACAACACAGGGTCTCAATCTCCTGCTCGTCGGGCGCCCACCCGGACCGCACTGCGGGGGCAATCACAGCAGCGATGCGCATGGCGTGCCACAACCGGTCGTCCGGGGTGAGAGTGGCACCGTTGTCGCCACACAAGGAGTTGAGAAGACGAGCGGCAATTTCGTTGGCGTTCATGCCCAAGTGATAGGCGCCATCTCACAGAACGCAACACCTTTCTTTCAGCTAACTGCCTCTCAGGTTTACCCCCATGCCGGGCGGGCGCTGGCCGAACCCACCCACACCCCCTCTTAAAAACCTGGGCTACTGCCTATATAGAATTTTATCTGTAACAGCTTCTACAACTTTTATTGTTAAACTAAGAGTCTTAAAGAGGGGGTAAGTACTATATTTATAAAGAAATCACGGTAAAAACCCACCCACTCTTCTGCCCCCTCTCAATACCCCCTCATATACCCCCGCTGTCCTTCCAAACTGCAACTTTTAGTGACTTGACCCTTTCACTTTCACATCAAAACTGCCACTTTGCCTCGGCCCCCTCTTTGCCCACCCGGCAAGAGGGGGCACATTTGTCACGCAACTACACCCCTCAAATACTCCGCTTTGTGCTTGGTTTTAGCCATGGCATCGAGGTGCTCCCGACGCACGCACCAGTAGCTCTTGACTGTCCCCGGGCGCCCCTTGACTGGCCCAATCTCGTACCGTCCTGCAGGCTCATACCCCATGGACCTGAGCAGCCGACCGAGGTACTGCCCCGATGCCTGCTCGCCCTTGTCCACGAGCAGCCCCTTGAGTGTCTCGATCTCGATGGCAGAGTTGCAGACCGTGGCGCACACCTCGTCGGCGATGATCTCCTCCACTGCCACCTGCAGGTCGCTCTTGGACATCTGCATCATGCGGTTCTTCCCGGCCGACTTGGGGGCACGATTGGGATCGAACCCTGCAAGGTCCACCCCGAGTAGCCACCCACGAAGCGCGCCCGCATAGTCCCGGGCGGCAGCTCGAAGGGCGGTGAAATACTTGGCAGCTTTTCGACCGCCTCCGAGATCAGTGATGAACTCCTCACCAGTCCATCGGGTTTCGCAGACATAATAACGGCGATCTCCAGCAGCAAGTGGGAGAGCGTCGGCGTGGTTCGTGGACATGATGTATGAGGTGACGTTGTCAGCATTGTATTTCGGCCTTCCCTTGGGGTGAATGGACAGCACTTCGTTCGTGATGGCAGGCTTCAGGATGTTCATGACGTCCCACTTGGCCCGGCCCTCTACGTACACCTCTTCTACGATGCAGAGCTGCCGGGAGTCAGCCCACTCGTTGAACTGTGTGTACATCAGTGTGGAGTTGTCGAGGACGTCCACGTTGCTCTTGCCCAGCACGCCGCTCATCAGGTCGTTGACGATCGTCGTCTTGCCACATCCTTCCGGCCCCTTCATGAGGAACGCCCACCGCACACGCTCGCCGGGGTTCTGCACGATATAAGCCAAGAACTTCAGAAGCATGCCACCGTGCTCCTCGCCAAGCAACCATTGCAGATGGTTGGCCCACAGCTCACACGCAGCCGACTCATCAGCGTCATGCACCAGCTCGTCCACGGTCTCAGCCTTGGCAGGCTTCCAACGGTTAAGCATGCGCTGGCCGTCCTGCCCGTCGAAGATCGGCTCTTCACCGGGTGTGTAGCGAGTGCTATGGACCTTCTCCACAAGGTCAGCATTGACCAAGAGATCGCTCGGCAGGACGTACGGGTGCAGCTTGCCCTGAGCCTTCATGACGTCGGTGATCAGGTGCGACGAGTAGCACATATTGAATGCCTTGGTGCCCGTCACCGACATCGTGTCCACACAGACGAACGCACCCTCTTTCTCGCGGCAGAACACATACGGTGCGGCCCACTCGGGGCATCCGTTCTTGGTCACCTCTCTGGAGTAGTTGTAGGCCGTCAGCTCATCGACAGCCTTCTTGGTCATCTTCTGGCCGTTGCTCAGCTCCTTGTACTTGGCCTGGAACGCCTCGATCATCGTCTCGCGGCTGCTGTCGTAGAGCTCGAACTCGGTGATCTTGCGTGCGGTGTCGCCTGTCAGCTCGGTGACCGACGATGCCTCAGCGATGGCAGCGAGCGCGTCCTTCAGCATGCGGGCATCAGCCCTGGCGATCTCCTTGCGCTTGGCTTCGCTCAGCCCTTCACTGGTGCCTTGCTCACGCAGGAGCGCACCAGTCTGGAACCCGGCGTCCTTAGCGCGCTTGATGAGCGAGCGCAACGTGACGTCCTCCCCAGCACCGCGCTTGCCGAACGAGTCCCACTTCGCCTCGCAGTCATCGTCGCTCTGCCAGTTATCGGGCGGGTCACCATGCCACAGCAGGCCACAGGACCAGCTCTGGAACAACTGTAGCGCATCAGGCTCCAGCGCCGAGCCACCCCACTGAGCATGCAGGGCCATGCCGATGTTCATCCAATCCTCGTACGAACAGCTCGGGTCAAGCACCGTGAGCATCGCCTCACAGTCCTCCAGCTCGACACCGTTCACCACCTTGTCCAGATCACCGAGTAGCTCTTCGGCGCTGCGGTCCTCCTCAGTCTCGCCCTTGGCTGCCTTCTCACGCTTCGGCCCCGGCTTGGCCATCAGAGCAGTCACCTCGTCAGCCACGTACATCTTCGGGTCAGTGGACAGATAGCACAGACGAGAGCAGTCGCTGCCACTGGTGTCCAGTTCAGGCCAACCCTGCGTATGGGCATAAGCCTTGCAGGTGCGATAGGCGTCCTTGTGGTTCGTGCCCTTGGGCATGCTCACTGCCATCAGCACCTTCAGGCCAGACGCCCGGGGGCTGATGAACGCAGCGACCACATGCGGCGACTCAGCGACTTGCTTCTTCAGGGCACGGGCATCAGCAGTGGTCATCTCGTCATAGTCGAGCACGACCAGCCCACTGTGCGCGACGATGCCGTTCGCCTCGCGGCGCTCGAACTCACCGGACCATGTTACTGATGGGAGGTTCTTCTTGAGCCGCTCCTGGTCGCTTTCAGTTGCGGTGCGGATCCGGCCGATCGTTCGGGCCAGCGCGTCATCCTCTTGTATGCGCTCCAGTGCCTCGCCGACCGTAGTGCGACTGCCCGTTGTGTCACTGGCTCGGCTGTATTCGGATATAACAATCTGCTTTACATCGTTAATGTCAAGGATATTTTTCATTCGTGCCCTTTGTGCGGGGTGCGGTGACAACACGGCCCAGGGCTTTAAGTAGCTCTGGGCCGTGTTGTTTAGTGGGTGGTACCTTGCAATATGCAAAGCCGGCCCAAGCCTGCCACTGCTATATGTAGTGGTATGCCACCCCCGGCCCAAGGGGTGCCCTGCAAAATAACACTTGTACTCCTAAACGCGCTGCGTATAGATGTGTCCATGCTGCCACCAAGCACCCTGACCGCCCTCTGCGCCTGCGCTCTCCTGGTGGTCCTCATGGTGCTTGCGTGTGAGTATGTGAGAGGGACGTTCAGCCCTCAGAGGTCCGTCCGGGAGAAGAGGCACGGCAGTCACGACCCGCCGAAGCCGACCGCGGTTCCCGATGCGCCACCCAATCACAGCCCTGATAAGTCTCCTATAGATCTGGCCTATAGACAATGAGACGAGACACCTCCGCCGACGAGTGATCGGCACCAAGCTCTTTCACTCTGCATGCAGAGTGGCCCAAGTCCTGCAGACGGTACAGATGCCTCGACGGGCCGGATTAGACACCCGGCAGCAAACCGATCGAGAGTTAAGGGACGCATGCAGGCTTCCGATGCTGTGATGTCTAGTACTCGCCCCGGGTGATAGGTTGCTCCTGTGTGCCGGGATGGGAAACGCTCATAGCAAAACACTGACACTAGGTGGTGTCAGCTACACGTGACGGGAAGGTGCATGGGGTCGCTCCCATCCACAACCTACACGACCGATCTCCGCTTGCGGTTTGAGGTAGCCTAGGTCGCACTTGTGCCAGCTCGTGGCCCAATGATACGAGTAAAGCCCACCCGGTGATCGGTGGCACTTCTTCTCACCCTGACCAAGGACACATCATGCACGCAGCAATCGGCCACACCTTCACGGACTGCATCAGCGGCTTCCGCGGGGTCTGTGTGTCACGGACGGAATACCTCGATAAGAGTGTTGCGCTTGGGCTGACTGCCCAGCACGACACAGGCAACGTCAAACCTGAGACACACTTCTTCAACGAGGCGCGCTGTGTTCTGGACAAGGACGTCGACTGCTTCGATACCCTGTCCTGCGAGAAGTGCGATGCTGAGCGGCTCGAGGACAGCGCCGTCAAGCAGGCCAAAAAGAAGCACAAGAAGTAAGTCTCTCCCTCTGGTGTCGCACGTTGCATCAGGCTCCCGGGTCCCGGGCTGGAGAGGGAATGGGGTGTGCCCTAGACGTGGGCAGGCGCAATAAGATGCTGTCTGATGAGGGGTCTGTCCCCGAAACCGAAGCCGTGGGTTCCTTGGGGATAACATCCCAAGCAAATGCGGTGACGGTCACAGCAAGCTCTTTCGGCGGTTGAAGAGATGTTCAGCGTTCTACACAGATAAGCCGTACTCGTTGGCCATGGCGTTGCTGTGGTCTGCTCCGGTGTAATGTGGTTCACTGAATAAGGGTAAAGCGGGAGATCCCCGTGAGTGGAGGAGAACACAACTCCAAAGCACCTAGAGCCCAAGTCCGGCTAAATGCCGGCGAGCAGGCTAGACCGCACGTTCAAGGGCCGACACAGTCGGCATGACTTAACCCCGCGCTCTATGGTGGCTCGCGGGGTTAGGCATTGCACAACACCAACAGGCCACAGGCCGAAGGAATCCCAATCATGGGTATCGAAGCTGCACTCACTGCTCTCACGGAAGCCCTCGAGGCCAACACCGCCGCTCTGACGGCTGCGCTCGCCGGTGACGAAGAGGTGGAGACCAAGGTCAAGAAGGGCAAGACGCCCACCAAGGGCAAGGCCAAGAAGCCGGCCGAGGACGACTCGGCGGACGACGAAGGCGACGACTCGGCGGACGACGAAGGCGACGACTCGGCGGACGACGAAGGCGACGCTGACGAGGGTGAAGGCGATGACGCCGACGACCTCACCGAGCAGGTGGCTGCCGCTGCCAAGAACGCCATCAAGAAGGACCGTGACGCGGCCGTCGCCGTGCTCAAGAAGTTCAAGATCAAGAAGGTCAGCGAGATCCCCGAGGCCAAGCACGCCCTGGCGATCAAGCTGTTCAAGGCTGTCAAGTAACAACCCCCTCGGCGACCTGAGAACACAATGACAAAGAGCAGCGGTTCCAACTTCTACGCAGACGAAGGGACCGCTGCTCATCGCATCTTTGAACGGTGCATGCGGAACGCCAAGCTCGCATCCGACAAGTTTGTCGGCAAGGTGATAGACACCTCGTGCGAGCGCACCCACGCACCGTTCGCCCCCTCCTCAAGCAAGCGATGGCTGTCATGTACGGCCAGCGTAAAGCACCTCGAGCTCGCCGGCATGAACGCTGGCGTGACTCAGCAAGGCAGCAAGATCACAGTCACTAATGAGATGGCAGAGGCTGTCCAAGTGGCTGTAGACTATGCGCGCCAGTTCATTGACAAAGACTGCAAGGTCTATGTGGAACACGAAGTCTACATATCCGCGACCAAGGATAAAGGGCATGTAGATCTTGGTATCTACGATAAGAAGACACAATGGCTCCATGTCTTCGACTACAAGCACGGTGCTGGGATCTTGGTTGGCGCCAAGCGCAATACTCAGATGATGATGTACGCCCTTGGACTATTGGCTGAGGTCCGGAACGAAAGCAATTACATAGACGGAGTCCTCGGCATCACCCTCCACATCATGCAGCCCCGCTGTGAGCGACGTGAGTCCCCATTCGATACGTGGGACCTGACGCTTGCCATGCTGCAGGAGTTCGGTCAACTGGTCAAGCGTCAGGTGGCTGAAGCGAAGAGCGCGGCACCGAAGTACGTGGTGTCTGACGAGTGCAGATATTGCGCCTCAGCCACCTGCCCCGAGTTCGCGAAGAAGGCGCTCAGCGTGGCCCAAGCGGAGTTCGACCAGTTCATGGACAAGCCCCCCAAGGGCAAGCCGACTATGCGCGTCATCAATGACCGCGAGCTGGCGCATATCATGAACAACCTTGGCTACCTGAAAGCGTTCTGCGAGGCTGTCCCTGCTGAGGTGCAGCGGCGCATCGAAGCCGGCAAGAAGGTAAAGGGCTGGGGCATGGGGCCGGGTCGGGCACAACGCCAATGGAAGAATGAAGATCTCGCCTTCGCTGCCATGCGCAAGATGGGCATTGACATCGATGAGCTCTTGCCCCGCACCTACATCGCCATGACTGCCGCGGAGAAGCTCCTACCGAAGACCAAGCGTGCCGCCTTCATGGCCAAGCACACAGTCATCAAGACGGGGAAGCCTACCCTGCTCCCCGAGCACAAGATCAACTCCGCCGAGAAAGACTTTGAGGACCTCCTATGAGCCAGCCACCCAAGATCAGCTACAAGAACCTTCCGACCCGTCCAATGGGTCTGTTCCATTTCCTGTTCATGTGGCTTCTGCTGGACCGGCTGCAAAGCCCCGGATGGGTGTGGGGCGTCTGCTTCACCATCCTGGCTCTTTGTGCTGTCGCAAGCTGGACCCTCTGGTGGAAAGAAGACACCAAGTTCATCGACGTCAGCAAGCTGCCGTTCAAAGGTGGCACGCCATGACCACCCCACTCCTCAAGCAAGCACTCGCGAGGCTGATGATCGAAGGCGCGGCAGTCATCTACAATGGCCCGCACCGCGAGCGCCCACTGCCGCCGGCTCAAGGGTTCAGCGCGGTGCGGACAAACAAGAAGTCCACGCGCAACATCGGCCGGAACGAGCCGTGCCCCTGCGGCAGCAACCTCAAGTTCAAGAAGTGTCACGGCAAGTAATCACACTTATCCAAGGAGGATAACCATGGCTGAAAAACTCATGACCCCGGAGTTCAGGGGCAGTTACTGCAATCTCATCAAGGCCAAGCATCGGAAGAACCCGAAGCCCGGTGACGAGCCGAAGTACAGCATCCTGATTGTCATCCCCAAGAAGAAGTACCCCAAGTGGATTGCTTCCTTGGAGAAGAACATGCTGGCGGCGGGCCAGGAGAAGTTCGGCAAGCCCATCCCCAAGAACAAGCTGAAGCACTGGCCTATCCGCGACGGCGACGAAGAGAACGAGGACGGCGAGGTTGACGAGAATCACGCCGGTTGCTGGTGCATCAGCGTGTCCACTCGCCGCAAGCCCAATGTCATCGACAAGAAGAACCGCAAGCTCATCGATGAGGAAGAGGTCTACTCAGGTGCGTGGTACCGTGCCACGATCCGGCCGTGGGCGTGGGACAATCCCGAAGGCGGGAAGGGCATCAGCATCGAGCTGCACAATGTCCTCAAGACCAAGGACGACGACCGTCTCGGCGGTGGCGTGAGCAAGGCTGAAGATGACTTCGCCGACGAGCTCGACGATGACGCCAGCGAGGCGGAAGACGACGAAGACGACTTGATGTGACATGAAGGATTGCATCCGCATTGACTACGAGACCCGGAGTCTTGTGGATCTCAAGAAGGTAGGCGTGTGGCGCTACGCACAGGACCCGTCCACACGGGTCCTGTGTTTCGGTTACAAGCTCCCCGGGTTCAGCAGTGTCAAGCCCTGGCGCATAGGCCAGCCCATCCCCCAGGAACTGATCGACGCCATTAACAGGGGGGTGCCTGTCAAGGCGTTCAACGCCAACTTCGAACGGGCCATCACTGAGTGCTGCATGGCCAAGCTCGGCATGCCAATACCGAAGGCATCGCAGTGGGTAGACACGCAAGCGGTCGCCCTGATGTGCAGCCTGCCACCGTCCCTGGAGCAGTTGGCTACTGTGCTCGGGCTGGAGCAAGAGAAGGACAAGGAAGGCAAACGGCTCATCAACAAGTTCTGCAAGCCGAACCGCAAAGGCGAGTTCACAGAACCTGAGGATGACCCCGCGGACTTCACGAACCTTGTTCGGTACTGCATGCAAGACGTGCGCACCGAAGAGGCTGCTGATCTTGCTATGCCAATCCACTCCCTCGGCGTTGAAGAGCAGCGCGTGTGGACGATGGACAGCAATATCAACCGCCGCGGCATCCCAATGGATATGAGCCTGCTGCGGGGCGCCATCAAGATTGAGCAGCGTGCTCAGATAGAGGCGCGGCATCAGCTCACAGAGCTTACCAAGCGATGCAAGATCAAGGTCACCACGCCGGGGCAGACAGCCCGCATCGTGGCCCTGTCCAAAGAGCTTGGGTACGAATCCCTGCACGACACCAAGAAGGAGACCATCACAGTATGTCTGAAGGATAAAGACCTTCCGCCATTGCTGAAGAAGGTCCTTCGCATTCGTCAAAGAACCGCTCAAGCGGCGGTGAAGAAGTACCATGCGGCAATGTACGCAGTTTGTCGTGACGGACGAGTACGGTCCATTCACCGCTACCATGGAGCGCACACTGGCAGATGGACTGCGAAGCTCCTACAGACGCAGAATCTTGCTCGGCCATCCCGTAAGCTGGATGACTTCGACAATGATCTCATTCGTCGCGGAGACTACGAAGCAATCGAAGCGTTATATGGAGAACCCATGGGGGTTCTTCGAGACGCAGTACGACATATTGTTCGAGCGATTCAAGCCGAGAAGCTCATCGTATGTGACCTCGCTAGTATTGAGGCGCGTGTCCTGGGCTGGCTGGCTCAAGATCCGAAATACCTCAAAGCCTTCCGAGAGGGACTGGATCTTTATAAAGTCACTGCTGCAGAGATCTTTGGAATTGGATATGATGATGTCGACGATGACCAACGTTGGGTTGGAAAGCAGGCGGTCCTCGCGCTCGGCTACTCAATGGGAGTCGATACTTTTTACAGACAGTGCGTCAAGTCAAAACCAGATATCAAGAGAAGTCTACTTGAGCGAGCTGTCAAAGCGTATCGGAAAACTTATCGACGGATCGTTAAGTACTGGTCCCTCATTGAAACCGCTGCTATCAGTGCGGTGGCATCGGCAGGCACTGTTACGAGAGCCGGAGTAGTCGCGTTCGAGATGGTCAAGGGGTACCTCACCATGATTCTGCCCAGTGGGCGGCGGTTGTGGTACCCTGAAGCCAAGCTGGTTCAGCAGAAGACATCCTGGGGCGAGCTCAAGACGGTCGTCGCGTACAAGACTCTCATCAAGAACCGGCTGTGGGTAACGAAGACCACGTATGGTGGTCGGCTCACAGAGAACGCGGTGCAGGCCATCGCCCGTGACGTGCTGGTGTTCGGCATGCACAAGATGGAAGCCCAGAAGCTGCCTATCGTGTTCCACGTCCATGACGAAGTGATCACGTCTGTGCCGAAGGTCCGCAAGGTCGAGGAAGTCGTGTCGTGCCTGACGTCCTGTGCGCCATGGGCACCCGGGTTGCCACTCGGCGCCAAGGGCTTTGAAACACAATACTACAGGAAGGATTGAGCCATGGGTTCCCTCGCGCTGTTAATCTGGTCGCTCGACCCGATCTTCGGATGGGTGGCTTTCGCAATAGTTGTGGCATGGGCCGCTGCCTGTGTGTATGCTTCCGGTGTATTTAGGAAGGACTGACTATGAAACTCGCTTGGCTCATCCCTGCCGCGGACATCACCGATCAGGACCGCGAACGCCTGGAAAAGATGATGGGGAACTATGGCGCCTGGAGCAAGGCCAAGGACACCATCACCACTGAGGAAGACGCGCTCAAGCTCTTGGCCTTGGAAGTGGTCGGCCGCCATCGTCCGCTCATGATCGAACGGTTCAAGCACAAGTTCAACGTCCTCCGCCATCAGAGAGAAATGCATGAGCTATACACCTCGCCTCTATTCCGAGAAGGATATAGAAAAGTACCTGATCAAGGAAGTGGTGAAGCTGAACTGCCTGTGCCTAAAGTTCACAAGCCCGGGAAGAACCGGCGTGCCAGACAGGCTCCTGCTGTTCCCTGATGGGAAGCACGCGTTCGTGGAGCTGAAGAAGCCGGGTGAAGAGCCAACCATCCGGCAGATGCGTGAGATGGATTCTTATCTGGCACTGGGACACCTGTGCTTCGTTGTTGACAGCCATGAAGGGGTGGACCAGTGCGTTGGATTCCTCGCAAATATCAATCACACGCAGTCCGTTTCGGTTGCGACAAAGAGGTTTGCGCTCTCCTCCTGGACATGGGCTTGGGTAAGACAGTTTGTGTCCTTACTATCGTCGCAGAAGAAGTGGATAAATGTCTTACACCCGGTATCTGCGTCATCGCACCGCCCAAAGTCGTTGATGAAGTCTGGGAAGCTGAAGCTCAAAAATGGGACCATACTAAACATCTTAAAGTCGTCAAGGTCCGAGGGCCGGCTGCGAAGCGCGACGGAATCTTGCGGCGAGGAGGTTTCGATGTTTACCTAGTGAGCTACAGCAACCTCCTGTGGCTTTGTGATTGGATGCTTGAGAATCAACCACCGTTTGATGGCATGGTGTTTGACGAATCATCCATGATGAAGTCATCATCATCCAAGCGGTTCAAGCGCGTGAAGCCGTTCATGCCCTTCATGCGGCGGCGGATGATCCTGACTGGCACCCCAGCGTCTGAGAGCCTCGTAAATCTATGGGCACAGTACTACCTCCTCGACCAGGGCACTCGGCTCGGCAAGTATGTCACACACTTCAAGGCTGAGCACTACCGCCAGCTCGACCGCATGGGGTACAACCTTCAGCTCCTGAAGGGGCATGACGAGTTGATCTACAGCAAGGTCCGTGACATCACGTTGAGCCTGCGCGCCAAAGATCACCTTGACATGAAAGAGCCAGTTGTCAACATTATCAAGCTGGACCTCGGCGATCGCCTCTTGGACAAGTACAAGAAGTTCGAGCGCGAGATGTTCATCGAGATGGAAGAAGAGGAAGCTGAGATAGAAGCTGTGAACGCCGCGGTGCTCAGTAACAAATGCCGGCAGTTCACCAGTGGTGCTATATACAACAAAGCGTCCTGGAAGCGGCTGCACGATGTCAAGATCAATGCGCTGAAGGAAGTTATCGAACAGATGAATGGCCAGTCGCTGCTCGTGGCATATGAGTTCCGCCATGAGGCTGAACGGTTCCGCAAGCTGTGGCCCAATGCACCCATCATCGGCGGTGGGTCCAAGCCCAAGGAGACGAGCGCCGCCTTCAAGGCATGGAACGCCGGCAAGGTGCCCGTGATGTTCGTGCAGCCGCAGTCAGTGGGCCACGGCATCAATCTGCAGTATGGTGGGCACCATCTGCTCTGGTATACGACCACATGGAGCGGTGAGCGGCACGACCAGACCATCGCCAGACTGCAACGCCAGGGCCAGCCTAATCTCGTGACGATCCACTACCTTGTCTGCCGGCACACAGTGGACCTCGTGGTGCTGGCGGCTCAACGTCGTAAGGGCAGAACTCAGGCAGGGATGATGGAGGCTCTCGCCTCGTATAAAAAGAAAGTCCTTGCAGCCTGAAACCCCGGGGTTATCACATCAGTACAACCGAGCCAAGCGCTCACTACAAGGAGACCCATCATGGGTAAGAAGAACGACGTCGACGACCTGATCGGCACCCCCACCAAGAAGACCGCCAAGAAGGTCAAGGCAGCCCTGCCGGCGCCCAAGGGCAAGAACAAGGCCACCGCGAAGACCGGCCGCAAGCCCAAGCTCGCTGACGACGCCAAGCTGAAGGGTGGCAAGACCGAGCCGCGTGAAGGCAGCATGTTCGCCATCGTCCGCGCCGCGTTCGGCGGTGCTGGTGCCACCCTCGAGACCGGCATGGGCCGTCTGCGCAAGACACTGAAGCAACCCCGCGGCACCTCGGCCAAGAGCAACCCCGACACCTTCATCCGTGGCTACATCCGCGGCGCTCTCGCTGCTGGCGTTCTCGCCACCGCCTGATCGGCACCTTCGCTTCACCGCACAAGGGCACACATGAGAATCTTCATCCCGACCCTCGGACGGGTCCAATCACAGATCACGTTGAGCATGATACCTACGAGGTGGCTCCCTGAGACGTATCTGGTGGTGTACCCGTCCGAGGCAAAGGCGCATAAGGACCTCGGCCGCAATGTGCTGGTCAGCGACCAGAAGTGGCCCGGCATTGGTCACAAGCGCAACTTCATCTGGAAGCACTGCGAGAAGATCGGCATCAAACAGTTCATGATGCTGGACGATGACCTGACCTTCTTCGTCCGCGGCCCCAAGCGCAAAGCAGAATCTGCATCCCCTTTCAGCCTGTACTTGGCCACCCCGAAGAACATGGACACCATGTTCCTCAAAGCCAAGTATGAGCTCCTCATCAACGAGATCGCCCAAGTAGGCATCGTCCCCCCG
>Ga0268264_10001000_pt1 | contig 28759 bp, 18 predicted proteins | sample KBSSwiS32_FD_190357 | JGI IMG/M metagenome (GOLD analysis project Ga0268264, IMG submission 190357) | Switchgrass rhizosphere microbial communities from Kellogg Biological Station, Michigan, USA - KBS Switchgrass S3-2 (SPAdes) (version 2) | ecosystem: Host-associated > Plants > Roots >...
GCCCTTCGCACCCGCCCTATAGCGGGATGTACGAGCCGGTCGGTTCACCTCCGACAGACTTCCTCCTGCAAAACGGCACGGCGCCATTTTGCAAGTACAGCGCACCAGGAGCGACCGCGGTAACGACCGGTCCGGGATGCTTCGCCTGGGTGGCCGATGAGTGGATGACGTTTCAGATGGCGGTCACGCTCGGCCCGCGCGTCAACGATGAATTTTCGAACAGCCGGGTCAGGCTCTGGGCAGCGCGTGCGGGACAGCCCTCCCAATTGTTGATCGACTGGAAGCCGGGCGTGCAAGGCTACTGGCCTCTGGCCGCGGGTCCGCTCGCAGAGAATCAGCGGTTCGGGAAGATCTGGCTGCTGCCGTACATGACGAACAAGGATGCAACGCAGGCGCACGCCCTTGCTCAGACGTGGTACGACGACCTGATCATTTCGGGGCAGCCCATTGCCGACCCCAGTGGCGTCGCGCCGGCGCCGGCTCCGGCGCCGGCTCCACCTCCGGCTCCGGCGCCGCCTCCGACCCTCTCAAACTTGCCGAGCAATACCGCACTCGATCTGGGCCGATACGTGTGCAAGCAACCTGTCGACAATCCAACCGGGTGCGAGCGGATTTCCGAGTACAGCGGTTTCCGTTACGACCCTTACACCCGTCGGATGCTGCAATTCGGCGGCGGCCACGCGTCAACGACGCGCACGGACATCGGGTCATTCGATCTCTCGTCGATGACCTGGCGCAGCCTCTACAATTCGACGCCGTGCACGGATCAGGTATTTGCAAATGCTGATCTAAGCGTGATGCGTTGGATTAGCACGAACCAGCCCATGGCGCGGCATACCTACGACATGCTGGTAGTGGGCCAATGGGGTGGCGGTCGGCAGAGCTTGTTCATGATGACCACCGGAGGCCTGAGCCTCGTCGAGGGCTGCGGCGGAACTAACCTTGGCGGCGCCGGGGCGTCGCAACCGAGGATCTCGCGCTATGATTTCTCCACTGGAACCTGGAACTATTCCAAGATCAATATTCCGTGGTATTACGCATCAGCGGCTGCGTACGACCCGATAACGCAAAAGATCGTCGTCGTCGGCTACACAAGCAATGTCGGCCCGGGCTATGTCTGGGTCTATGATCCCGCAACGGATACCGTGACGCAGGGTGGGATGGCGCCGGTCAACATCGGCTATGCGAATAACCTGGTCTACTACCCACCAAACCAGAATTTTTACTTGATCTCGAATGGAACCGTGCCGAATGGCCAGGCCGTTTTTGAAGTTGCGCTCAATCGCGGCAACTTGAGCCTTTCGACGGTCACGCAAGTTACCGGCATCGGCGGTGCAATCCCGTCAATAATCGAAACGGGGTTTGCATATGACTCCGCAAATCAAATAATCGGAGGAGGCGTCCAGAACGGGCTGTTCTACGCCTATGACCCGGCCACGAAACTGTGGAGTTCCAAGGTGATGCAGACATCTCCCGCCGGAGGATCGGTGGGAACCGTGGCGCACCACTCCCTGGACTATGATCCCGTAAACGATGTATTCATCATTCTCACTGATTACGCGTCAGGCTTCCGAACGTGGGCGTATCGCTATAAATAGTGAACCAACCAGGCTCTGTTGGACTGTCGGTTTTCGTTTGTCGCCGGTGATTGCTCGGACGCAGGAGGTCAGCATTTGCAGTGCTCTGGATGCGATGAGCGCCTTGTTTTTCCGGTCAAGCGCGTCGCGAATCGATGACGATTCCGATCGCAATCGGTAGAAAAAGCAGAAAAGTCTGGGGATCCAACCTTAGCTGCAACCGTAGCGCCTGATAATCCAGCGACCGTCGGTTCGATAGTCGACTCAGTATGTCGCGCACAAAGGTCTGTCGGTAACCTTTGATCACGCCATCGTTGTCTCTCGTTTGCTGTTCATTGAGCGGAAAAAGACTTTTCACGGCTTTACGATATTTCATCTCGTAATGAAGCCGAATCATCGATCGCTCCGTACCCCATCCTGATCCAGAGAATACGTTCACTCCTTTGCCGTACGTGCATTCGATCCGGGAAGAAAACACAAACTTATCGGTTAACTTGGCGAGGGACATCCAGAACAGATAATCCTCCCCGGCATAGACAAACTCGTCACGAAAACGCAATTCTTGAAACTTTTCAAATCGATAAACGACTGTGGAAGTGCCAATGATATTGCCACGCAGTATCTGATCGAACATGTCGCCGCGGTATTCATGCAGGCCGGTTTCTGGCAATACTTCGGGAAATTCTTCAGGCCGAATTCTGCCTCGACGTGAAAACGCACCAACCGTTTGCCCGAGCTGATAAAGATCCGCGAAATACAAGTCGTAGCCGCATTGCAAAGCCTTTGCGGCGCGCTCGATATGGTCATCCGCCCATTGATCATCGGAATCCAGGAACGCCACAAATGTAGTGTCCGCAGATACCTCGTTCAACGCTCGATTGCGCGCGGCGGCCGGGCCGCCATTTGCTTGGTGCACAACTCGCACCGGGTAACAACAGGAACTACCCAACGTGCGCAATTCCTCTTCTGCCGGAACAGGAGATTCGTCGTCGACGACAATGACTTCGATATTCCATGCGCCCTTTTGCTTGAAGATGGAATCAAGCGCCTTGGATAGGATTCCCCGCTCCCGCTGATAGTACGGAATGACAATAGAAATTCTTGATTCCATTTTGTCCAATCAACTTGAATCTTTGATCTTCCTCAGGTCCAAAATCGACTTCTCCCCGCAGGGTTTGGGAATTGTAGAAACGAGCTCAAAGAGGCTGGCGACACAATTGTAAATTTGTTTTCAGCCGCGCGGCTCAACCGGCGGATTCCTGCGCCAAACGCCTTGTTGGAGCGCTCGCCATGGCCTGTTTGCGGGAACGGCGCGAACGGCGTGGCGAGGATCGGCCAAGTTGGCGGCGGCAGGCGCGAGGCGCATCTACAACGCGCCGTGGCGGTGCGCTCGGGCGCCCGACTACCAGGCAATGTGCTGATCGAAGACGAGGGCCGGTTCCTCGCGCGCCTGCGGCGCGTTCAGCGTTTCTGTTCCGGGCCGATCGCGAAGACGTCGACGTTGGCCGTCTTGCCTTTGAACTGCACCGGTCCGAGCGACTCCGCGACCATGCGTTCGCCCAGGCGGTCGCGCGTCACCTGGTCGATCAGGATCGCACGCTGCGCGATCTTCGTGTGGGCTTCCAGCCGTGCCGCCAGGTTAACGGTGTCGCCGATGCACGTGTAGGCCGCACGCCGATTCGTGCCGGCGTAGCCCGCCACCATTTCCCCGGATGCGATGCCGATTCCCACGGCGATCGGCGGCTTGGCGGCGGATGCAAGCTCGACGTTGAACAGCGTGACGAGCTCGATCATCTCGAGCGCCGCACGCACTGCGCTTTCGCTGTGATCAGGCAGCGGCAGCGGCGCGCCGAACACCGCCATCAGTCCGTCGCCCATCATCATCGTGACGATGCCTCCGTGCCCGCTGATCGCGTCGAACATCAGCGCGTAGTAAGTGTTGAGCAGCTCGATGGTGTCCTCGGGGGACTGCGATTCCGCGAGCGTCGTGAAACCTCTGATGTCGCAGAACAGCACCGACGCATCCACCCGCTTGCCGCCCAGCGAAAACCCCGAATCCTGCAGGTCCTGTGCGACCTCCGGCGCGGCGAAGCGGCGCACCATCTCCTTCTGCTGGTCGCGCAGCCGCTTCTTCTCGAGGCTCGCGCCGATGCGCGCCTTGAGCAGCACGGGATTGACGGGCTTGGGCAGATAGTCCTCCGCGCCCAGCTCGATGCAGCGGACGACGTGGTCGATGCCTTCCAGCGACGAAGTGACGATGACCGGCAGGTCGCGCAGCTGGAGGTCCTTCTTCAACTCTGCGAGCACGGCGAAGCCGTCCATCTCCGGCATTTCCATGTCGAGCAGCAGGAGGTCGAAGCGGTCGCGCCGCAGCATCTCGAGCGCGATGCGGCCATTTTCGGCGCATGCTACCGTGTGCCCCTGCAGTTCGAGATTGCGCGAGAGCAGCAGCCGGTTGACCTTGTTGTCGTCGGCCACCAGCAGCCGCGCGCCGGTGCTGGCCGCCTCACGCATGGCGCAATTCGGTCAGCGCGGTCGCGACGCGCGCGTATTCGAGCCGCAACGCTTCGAGCGACTGCGCATTGAGCGCCGGATCGAGCCCCGACAGCTCCAGGTCGCGGGCCAGCGCGCCCAATACCAGCGCGCCGAACGTGTTGCTGTTCGACTTCAGCGAATGCGCGGCGCGGCGGAATTCGCCCGCATCGCGCGCGGCGAGCGCACGGTCGAGGCTCGCCAGCATCAGCGGTGCTTCCATGAGGAAGGTGTCGATCAGCTCGCGCACGAACTCCGTGCCCGCGGTCTGCTGCAGCTCCTCGAAGGTGATTGGATCGATCGCCCGTTGCGCCATCTCATCGGTCCTCGCGTACACGCGCCAGCGTCAAGGCTTCGACCAGCCGCTCGACGCGAATCGGCTTGGTCAGATAATCGTCCATGCCGGCGGCGAGACACAGGTCGCGGTCTCCCTGCATCGCATTGGCCGTCATCGCGACTATGCGCGGCCGCTCGTCGGAACTCCAGCGTGAGCAGATTTGCCGCGTCGCTTCGAGCCCGTCCATGTCGGGCATCTGCACGTCCATCAGCACCACGTCGTACGCCTGACGCCCCACCGATTCGACCGCTTCGATGCCGTTGCTCGCGAGATCGGCGCGGTAACCCATCTGCTGCAGGATGCGCAGCGCCAGCTTCTGGTTGACGACGTTGTCTTCGGCCAGCAGGATCCGCAGCGGATGACGGGTGGCCATCTCCGGATCGAGTCTCGGCTTTGCAGAGGCCGCCACGGCCGCCTTGGGGGCATCGTCTTTCGCGAGCAGTCCCACCAGCGTGTCGTGAAGCTGCGACTGGCGAACCGGCTTCGCCAGGTACGCGTTGAACAGCCCCTCGGCAGCGCCGGCCTCGTGCCGTCCGAGCGAGCTGAACAACACGAGCGGCAGAGACGGATTTCGCTGCCGGACCTGCGTCGCCAGCGCGACGCCGTCCATTTCAGGCATGTGCATGTCGATGATCGCGACGTCGAAGGCCTCGCCGGCTTCGAGCCAGCGCAACGCTTCATGCGGCGACTCGGTCGCGCGCGACTGCATGCCCCACTTGTTCGTTTGCAGTCCGAGCACGCGCCGGTTGGTGGCATTGTCGTCGACGACCAGCACTCGCTTGCCCGAGAGCTCGGGCTGCACGCCGACGAACTCGCGCTGCCGGGCCGGCGGCAGGTCGGCAATGGGCACCTCGATCGTGAACAGGAACGTCGATCCCTTGCCTGGACCCTCGCTCTGTGCCCACATGTGCCCGCCCATGAGCTCGGACAGGCGCTTGCTGATCGCAAGGCCCAGCCCCGTGCCACCGTACTTGCGCGTCGTTGATGAGTCCGCCTGCGAGAACGACTGGAACAGCCGGCCCATCGCTTCGTCCGACAAGCCGATCCCGGTGTCGTGGACGGCGAAGGTCAGCTCGACCCGGCCGTTGGCGCGGGCTTCCGAATTCACAGTCAACACCACTTCGCCGGCCTCTGTGAACTTCACCGCGTTGGAGAGGAGGTTCAGGATGATCTGCCGCAATCGCGTGACATCGCCGCGAATCGCCGCCGGAACGTCGCCCTCGAACACGTAGGCGGTGTCCAGATGCTTCTCGACGGCGCGCGGGGCCACGAGGTCGAGCGCCGATTCGACGCATTCCCGCAGGTCGAACGGCTGCGCCTCGATATCCATGCGGCCGGCCTCGATCTTCGAGAAGTCGAGGATGTCGTTGATGATCGTGAGCAGCGAATCGCCGGATTCGCGAATAGTGGCGACGTAGTCGCTCTGCTCGGCATCGAGTTTCGTATCGAGCAGCAGGCCGCTCATGCCGATGACGGCGTTCATCGGCGTGCGGATCTCGTGGCTCATCGTCGCCAGGAAGGAGCTCTTGGCCTCGTTGGCGGCCTCGGCAGCAGCGCGCGCTTGCTTGGTCTCGTAGAACAGCCGCGCATTCTGGATCGCGATCACGGCCTGGTCGGCGAAGGTCTTGAGCAGCGCGTTCTCGCGCTCGCGCAAACTGCCGGCCTCCTCGCGGAACATCGTGAGCGAGCCGATGCCGCGGCCTTCCCACATCAGCGGCGCGATGGCCACCGACGTGCCGAGATTCATGCGTATCGCCGCCTGAACGGCCGGTTGCGATGCGTCGGCGGCGCCCCGCAGGTCGCGGATCTCGAGCAAGCGTCCAGTTGCAATGACCTTTTCGGTCAACGTGCCGGCCAATGGCCGCGGAAACGCGGCGCGCATGCGTGATTCGATCGCTGCGGCCTCGGCGCTGCCGAGCCGCCGCCGCGCGCTCTCGGTCAGGAGGAACACCGGCAATGCCACCCGTCCCTCCTCGTCGACGATGCCCAGCGCGAAGGCCTGCGCCGAGAACAGCCGCTCGCAGCGTTCGACGATTTTCTCGAACACCGGCTGTGCATCGGCCATCGAGCCGCTGATCACCTGCAGCACTTCGGCAGTGGCGGTCTGGCGTTCAAGTGCCTCCTTCGTCTCGTTGAACAGCCGCACGTTCTCGATCGCGATCACCGCCTGACGGGCGAACGTTTGCAAGAGGTCGATTTCCTTTTCGGCGAACTGTCCGACCGCCGCGCGTGAGACCGTGATTACGCCGAGAATCTGGTCGTCGCGCTGCATTGGCACGGTGAGGACGCTCCGGTACCCCGCCAACCTGGCGATCGACTTTACGCCGGCGGCGTACATCGCGTCGTCTTCGGCAAGTACATCGGCAATGTTCACGACCGTGCCATCCCGCACCGCGCGCGAGGCGGCCGACCCGTCGCCCGGACGCATCGGAAACGCCCGCTTCGACGCCTCGATGCCTTGTGCATTGACGCCATAGAAACTGGCCACATGGATCAGTTCGCCGTCGAACGGAAGCACCCAGCCGTAGTCCGCCTCGGTGAGTCGCGCCGCACGCGCGGCGATGATGTCGAACACCGGCTGCACGTCGGTCGGCGACTCGCTGATCACGCGCAGCACCTCGGCGGTCGCCGTCTGCCGCTCGAGCGCGTCCCTGGTTTCGTTGAACAGCCGCACGTTCTGGATCGCGATCACCGCCTGGTCGGCGAAGGTCTGCAGAAGGCTGATCTCCGCGGGCGTGAACGGGCGCACCTCGTTGCGCAACACCGCGATTACACCCAGGGCCTCTCCCTCGCGCAGCAACGGCACGTTGAGCACCGTTCGGAATCCGTGGCGCTTCTGCAGCTCGCGAATATCCGGATATTCGGATTCGAGGTGCGGCACCACATCCTCGACATGCACATAGCGGCGTTCCAGGACCGCACGGCCTGCGACCGAGCTCCTGCGCAGCGGCAGCGATTCCAGATCGGCTTCGTACGCCGGCCCATAGCTCGTCATCGCGCGCAGTTGTCCGTCGCTGACCAGCCAGACGCGGCTGCCGTCGGCCCGACACAGAATGCCGGCGCGCTCCGCCACGGCCTTCAGCACCGGTTGCACGTCGGTCGGCGACTCGCTGATCACGCCCAGGACCTCGGCAGTCGCCGTCTGCCGCTCCAGCGCCTCCTTGGTTTCGTTGAACAGCCGCGCGTTCTGGATCGCGATGACCGCCTGGTCGGCAAAGGTCTTCAGGAGCGCGACATCCTTGTCGGAGAAGGGGCCGGCGTATTCGCGGCCGACAAAAATCACGCCGATGCCTTTTCCCTCCCAGATCATTGGCGCGAAAATGACGGCCTTGTAGCCAATCGCTTCGCATGCCCGGCGCGTCTGCACGGGCACGCTCTCGGCATCAACGTCCGGGTAGTGGATGACGCGTCGCGCCACGATCGCAGCGCCCGACCCGCTTTCGGCGCTGACCGGGAGAGGAAAGACCCGCTCGAGCGCCTCCCGGCCCGGACCGTGGTAGGCCCGAAGGTGGACGAGGCCGTCTTCGCCAACCAGGTTGATCCCGGCCACCTTGCCCGCGAACAAACGTTCGCAGCTTTCGAGAATCTTGTCGAAGACTGGCGCCGTGTCTGCGATCGAGCCGCTGATGGCGGCAAGGACTTCCCCCGATGCGCGCTGCTGGTCGAGCGCCTCCTTCGTTTCGTTGAACAGTCGCACGTTCTCGATTGCGATCGCCCCCTGGTCGGCGAACGTCTTCACCAGCGCAATCTGCTGGTCGGTGAACGGCCGCGCCTCCCTGCGCCACATGACGATCGCGCCGGTCGCGCGGTCCTCGCGCATCAACGGTACGGCCAGCAACGCGCGGAACCCATATTTCTCCTGATTTACACGCGCTTCCGGATATTCCGTGTCGAGCAGAGGAACGATATCGGGGAGATGGATGGTCGTGCGGTCGATCGCAGCCCGACCGACAACCAGGCTGCGATTCAAGGGAAAACTGTCGTTCTCCTCGGGGATCGACATGCTGCCGACGCCGGCGGCAAACCGTAGCCTGTCACCTTCAATCAGGAAGATCGCGGCCTCCGCCGCATCGCAAAGCCCTAGCGCGCGCTCGGCGACGGCATTCAGCATCGGCCGCACATCGCCCGGCGAGCTGCTAATCACACGCAGAATGTCGGCAGTCGCCGTCTGATGGCTAAGCGCCTCCTGTGTCTCGTTGAACAGCCGCGCGTTGTGCAGCGCGACGGTGGCCTGGCGCGACAGGCCGACGAGGAATTCCAGGTCGCGGGCGTCGAACAGCGCACCGCCCGTGCGCCACACCGCCATCGCGCCTTCGACCGCGCCGCCGGCGAGCAACGGCACTACCATCAGGCGCTCGTCGTGCTGCGTTTCCGTGCCCGGAATCTGTACTCCGCGCGGATCGGCCTGCGTGTCGTTGATGAGCTCTGGTTCGCCGCTCTGGAGCAGCGTGCCGATGATTCCAACGCCGCCTTCGATCACGGTGGTCTTGATGGCGTCGGCTGTCTCTCCGACCGCGACGATCGCACGGTAGGTAGTATTGCCCTGGTCGGGCAGGAAGATCGCGCTGTTGCTGGCGTTGAGCAAGTTCTTGGCGTGGGTCGCGATGCGGTCCATGACCGTGGACAGGTCGAGCGTGGACGATAGGTCGCGTCCAACGTCGGACAGCGCCGACGATTCACGCGCGCGCCGCTGTGTCTCCTCCAGCAGGCGCGCGTTTTCCAGCGCCACGCCCATCGACGCGGCAATCGTGGACAACAGGTGCACCTCGGCGTCGTCGAACGCATGCTCGCGCTCGAAGCTCTCGATGGAGATTGCGGCGGTCAGCCGCTCGCCTACCATCACGGGAACGAACACGCACGACAGGCTGGGGTCGGTTCCTTCTACTGTCTTGATGCCGATGGCGTCCATCGCCGTGCGGTCGCCCAGTACCACCGGCTGCCCAGTCTGCAGCGCCTTGTTGATCGCTGCTTCGGGCTTATATATCGACGTGCGCTGCGGAAGGCGATGGCCGTGCTCGTAGACGTAGAGGTGATGAACGATCTTGGTCTTGTCGTCGCGCCAGTGGATCGCGAGGTCGCCGGTGGCGAACAACTCCCGCAGCTTGTCGCCGACCAGGTCGACGATGGCCTGGAAGTTCAACTCCTTCGCCATGCCCTGCTGAATGCTGTTGATCACCGCGAGCTCGGACGAGCGTCGCTCGGTCTCTTTCAGCAGTCGCTGCGTCTCGTCGAAGAGGCGGGCGTTCTCGAGCGCCACGCCCATGCTGGCAGCCACGGTGGAGAGCAGGCGCACGTCGGCGTCGCCAAATGCGTTGTCCCGTTCGTGGTTCTCGAGCGATATGAAGCCCAGAAGGCGCTCGGTCGCGAAGATCGGGGTCACGAGGCCCGAGCGGCTCATGTCGGTGCCTTGGGCCACGAAAAGTTCCCAAGATTGGTAATCGGCTCGGCTATTCCAAAGCACCGCCTGGCGCGACGCGAGGGTGTTGTAGTAGCGCTTGCCGGCCGCGACCGCGGCGATCTCCACCGGCGGCAGTTGCAGCCGCTGGCCGTGCTCGACCACATACAGGAACCGCATCAGGCCGGCTGGCTCTTCCAGCCAGACGATGCCCAGGTTTGCGGAGCTGAACAGTTCGCGCAACTTGTCGCCGACCAGATCGATGATGGCCTGAAAGTCGAGTTCGGCGGCCATACCCTCCTGGATGCTGTTGATTACGGCCAGCTCGGCGGCGCGCTGCTCCGTTTCCTTCAGCAGCCGCTGCGTCTCGTCGAAGAGCCGCGCGTTTTCGAGCGCGATGCTCATGCTGTTGGCGAGCGTCTCAAGCAGTCGAATGTCCGACTCGGAAAACGCGTGCTCGCGCTCCAAATCGTTCAGCTGCAGAATGCCGCGCACTTCGCTGCCAACCAGCAGCGGAACCATCACTTGCGTCTTCGGCATGCTGAGGCCGCCGTCCAGCAGCGTCGAGCCGAATTCGGCGACCCTGGCCGGCAGGTTCTCGTCGATCACGAGCGTCTCGCGCGTCCGGATTACGTGGGCGGCGAAGCCGGTCGTGCCGAGCGGACGCGACTCGATGTGGTACCGCTTCTGCGTGTCGTGCATGTACGGGTAGTGCTCCAAACCCGTCTTCGGGTCGTAGATGCGAATCGACACGATCGCGCCTTGGAAAACTTCGCGTATCTTGTCGCCCACCGCATCGTAGACGCCTTGCATCGACAATTCGCCGGCGAGCGCGCGCTGCACGCTGTTGATGATCGCGAGCTCGGCGGCGCGTTGCTCGCTTTCCTTGAACAGGCGTTGCGTTTCGTCGAAGAGGCGGGCGCTCTGCAGCGCCATGCCCATTGCGGTGCAGACGGTCGTCAGCAGGCGCACGTCGTCGTCGCCGAAGGCGTTCTCGCGTTCAAAGTTGTCCAGACTCACCAGGGCAATGACCCGGCCTGCGGCGACGACTGGCGCCCGCACATCGGACTTCGGCAGGGTGGTTCCCGGATACGCCACGGCCCCGGTGGGCAAAGCACTCTGCGCCACGGTTTCGCGGTTCTGAACGACGCGCAAGTTCCGCTCGGAGCGTCTCAGCTCCATCGGTGGGACGTCGGTCAGGCGCTGTCCGTGCTCGTAGGTGTAGACCGGTGTGACGACGTAGGTCTGCTCGTCGAACCAGGCGATGCTCACGTTGCCGATGTCAAACACCTCGCGCAGCTTATCGCCCACCAGGTCGATGATCGCCATCAGATCGAGCTGCGCCACCAGTCCCTGCTGGATGCTGTTGATCACCGCCAGCTCGGCGTTGCGCTGCTCGGTCTCCTTCAGCAAGCGCTGCGTCTCGTCGAAGAGGCGCGCGTTTTCGAGTGCTACACCCATGCTCGCTGCGACGGTACGCAGGAGTCGGACTTCCGCTTCGCCGAACGCGTGCTCCCGCCGATAATTCTCGATGGTGATTGTGCCGAGCACCCGGTCGCTGCCCACGATTGGGACGAGAACGCTCGATTGGCTTGCGTCGGTGCCGGGGAACACCTTGATGCCAAGCGCCTCCGCTTCCGCGCGCGTATTGATGACGAGCGTCTCGCGCCGCGATATCGCCTGGTACACGGGAGTGTCGCGATCGATTGCCGTGGCCGGCAGCGTGAGCCGCACCCCGTGCTCGTATTCGTACAGGTAATGGATGAGGCCAGCATCTTCATCGCGCCAGCGGATACCCACGTCGGCGGAATCGAACACGTCGCGCAACTTGTCGCCGACAAGGTTGACGATCGCCTGGAAGTCGAGGCTCGCGGCGATGCCCTGCTGGATGCTGTTGATGATCGCGAGCTCGTTCGCGCGCTGCTCGAGCAGCGCGTTCGACGATTGCAGCTCTTCCGTGCGCTGCGCCACTTTCTGCTCGAGGCCTTGCGACCACTGTGCGTTGTCGAGCGCAACCGCGGCCTGACTCGCTAGCATCGCGAGCAGATCACGATCCGCTTCGTGGAAGCGGCCGTACGCACCGTCGATGTCGGCGTACAGATGGCCGACGACCTCGTTGCGTACGACGAGCGGCGCGACGATGCGCGAGCGCTGCGCGAGCTCCGGCGCGCCGGGGGGGTCGTGCGAAAGGCTCGCTGCGCGGGTCCGGACCGCATTTTCGAGCGTGGGCACGATGTCTCGCAGCAGCCGCGATGCATCTTCGTCCTTCGGCACCAGCGAGCCCGCGAGTTGCGGCCCGCGATCCGTTGCAAGCACCAGCAGCACGCGCTCGGCGCCCGAGAGCTCGGTAGCCTCGTCGATCAGGAATTCCTGCAACTCTTCGCGGGAGCGCAGCTCGTTCATGCGAAGGCCGGTGTCGACCAGCCGCTCGAAGGGTTCCTGGAGCGTCGACCTGCCGGCGAGGTGCGCGGGACGGCGCTTGTCGGAGCGCTTGCGCTCCGCGAGCGTCGCCTCGACGATCTTGCGATGGCCATCGGGCTTGTTGAAGTAGTTGCGCCGCAGCCCCTCGTCGGTGAGCTTGCTGACCCGCTCGACCAGGAATCGATACGCCGTGGCAAGCGCGTGCTGCGCCGCAGCGGTCTTGCCGTTGGCACGCAGCGCGTCGTAGTGCCGCCACCACAGATCCGTGCTGCTGATCCCTTGGATGTCCGCGAGATCGTGCGCGCGATGGATCGCGGTCGCGCGTTCCGAAGCCCGGAGCGCGGCGGCACGGTCACCGGCGGCGAGGTGCGCTTCGCTAGCACCGATCAGCGCGTTGATTCGCAGCGCGACTTCGTCCGAGTCGGCGCCGAGGCGCACGCTCTCTTCGAACAGGGCCACCGCGGTTGCGGGATCGTTCTCCCACAGCGCGAGCTGTCCATAGGCGGCGGGCCGATACGCCGCTCCCGCCGACATGCCCGACGCTTCCCAGATGGCGGCCGCCTCCTGCAGCCGCATCCTGGCGGCATCGAGATGTCCGAGCGCGTGCTCGGTGTGCGCCAGCATCCAGTTGGACGTGCCCAGTCCTGTGCCGACCGCTCCTGCGCGCCGATAGGCATCGGCGGCTTTCGAAAGCAGCCGGCGGGCGCGGCGCTCGAGGCCGAGCTCGTGGTAGAGATTGCCGAGGTTATGAGTGATAACCGCCTGGCGCTCGACGTAACCCGCGGCTTCGAACGCGGCGAGCGCCTGTTGCAGCACTACCTTGCGCGCCGCGATGTCGGCCTCGTGGAACGTGAGCATGTTGAGCGCGTTGCCCATGCCGTACAGGTCGCTTCTGCGCCGCGCGAGGTCCAGGGCTTCCCGCGCCGCGCGATCCGCTTCGGCGACCCGACCCTGACCACTTCGCGCGGCGGACACCCCCCATCGCGCGCGCCCCTCGTACACGGCCATGCCGAGCGCCTTGAACATTCGCGCCGCCTGCGTACAGGTCTTCACCGCCTGCTCGTTGGCGCGCTGCCGGAACTGCGCCTCGCCCAACCGAAGCAGGGCCATCGCTTCGAGGGCGGGCAGTCCGCTCTTGCGCGCTGCCTGCAATGCCGCCTCAGCGGTCGGGATCGCGTCCCGCGATCGACCGTTACGGATCTCGACGTATGCGCGGCGAGTCAGCGCCTGAGCAATGAACGCGGGCTTCCGCGCGCCACGCGCCGCCGCGAGCATCGTCTCGGCGTCTTCGGCTGCGCGCGTCACGTCGCCCATCGCGATGTAACTCTCCGCGCGGAGGTCGAGGAGATCGAGACGTTCGGACAGGGCCAATCGGGCCGCGCCAAGGCCGGCCGTGGCCAACTCGATGGCCTTGGCGTGCTGACCGGACCTCGCGAGTTCGCTCACCTGTTCGGTGACGGAGGCGGAAGCAGTCCCGGCACGCCGGGATGCCGTTGGCTTTAGCGACCTCGAAGGACGCCGTGCCGTGGCCTTTTTCTGCGATCCGGGCATGAGTCGTTCCGGTGTGTTCCAAGCGGATGCGGGTCCGCATCTCCCCGGGCGCTAGTCTACAGACCCGTGGCGTCATCAGGCCAGCGCAATGCGGCGATTTGACAGCCGGCGAGCGAATGCAGTAGCCTTGGAATTGCGCCGATTTGAAGCTTCAGCTTGCGGGCGCTTAATAAATTCCGCTAAAGCGAGGTTCCGCTCCAGCTGGGAGATACCCGGCGGAGCACACGAAACCCGTCCGGCGGAGGCTCGACGGGTTTTTTGTTGGCTACTTCTTGCATGGCAGGCGAATCATGGACAAAGAGCACAAGCGCGGCTTCACGACCGCGATCCTGCATTCCGACCGCGACACCCCGATCGAGCACGGCGCGCTGCACAAGCCGCTGCATCTGTCGGTCGCCTATGGCTATCGTGACGCGCGGGAGCTCGCGGCGGTGTTTCAGGGCCGCGCGACCGGCTACGCCTACGGGCGCCAGGGCAATCCGACATCGGCCGCGCTCGAGGCCAAGATCAATGCAATGGAAGGAGGCGTCGGCACAGTCACCTTTGCGACCGGCATGGCGGCGATCGGCGCGATCATGATGGCGCTGCTCAAGGCCGGCGACCACGTCGTGTCGAGCCAGTTCGTCTTCGGCAACACGACGAGCCTGCTGCAGACACTGGAAGCGCACGGGCAGCCGGTGACGTACGTGGATGCGACCGATGCTTCGCAGGTCGAAGCGGCGCTCACGCCGGCGACGCGCATCGTGTTTGTCGAGACCATCGCCAATCCGCGCGTGCAGGTGGCGGACCTGCGCAAGATCGGCGAGCTCTGCCGTGCGCGTGGCATTGTCTACATCGTCGACAACACGATGACGTCGCCGTGGCTGTTCCGGCCGAAGGACGTCGGCGCGTCGCTGGTCGTGAACGCATTGACGAAGTACATCGGCGGCCACGGCAACGCGCTGGGCGGCAGCATCACGGACACCGGGCTTTTCGACTGGACGCGATTTCCGAATATTGCGGATCCCTACAAGTCGCAGCCACCGCGCAACTGGGGCATCCAGCAGCTGCGCAAGAAGGGATTGCGCGACTGGGGCGGAACGCTGGCCGCGGAACAGGCGCACCACATCGCGGTCGGCGCCGAAACGCTCGCGCTGCGGATGGAGCGGATCTGCGCCAACGCGTTGGCGCTCGCGCAATGGCTGCAGCAGCAGAAGCAGGTGCGCACCGTTTACTACCCGGGGCTCGCCACCCATCCGCAGCACGAGCTCGCCAGGGAATTGTTCACCGGGTACGGCGGGCTCCTGTCGTTCGAGCTGATCGACGGTATCGATCCGTTCGACTTCCTCAACCGGCTCGCGATCGTCGTCCTTTCGTCGAATCTCGGCGACAACCGGACGCTGGCGATCCCGGTCGCGCACACGATCTTCTACGAAATGGGGCCCGAGCGCCGGGCGGCGATGGGCATCACCGACTCGCTGATCCGCATTTCGGTGGGCATCGAGGACCGCGACGACTTGATCGGCGATTTTCGGCAGGCGCTGGCGTAGCGGGAATGCTTCCGGCTCAGCCGCCGATATCGCGAACGTGCACGCCGGTATCGTCGACCGCGATGTAGTGGCCGCGATCGTGCCAATCGGCGAGCACGAAGCGCTCGCGCACCGAGCCATCGACCTGATGCTCGTGCCGGGCCGGCCGATGCGTATGGCCGTGGATCATCCGTCGCGCGTCGTGGCGGGCCAACGCCGCCACAACGGCGGTGTCCGCGACATCCATGATGGACTCGGGCTTGAGCGCCTTTTCGTTGCGGCTTTTCCGCTGAAGCCACCAGGCGATTGCGCGGCGGACGAAGTAAGGCAGCCGCAGCAGTCGCGCCTGCGTCTGCGGATCGCGCATCCGCGCGCGGTACGCCTGGTACTCGGTGTCGTCCGTGCACAGCTCGTCACCGTGACACAGCAGCGTGCGCGTGCCGTGGAGGTCGACGACGACGAAGTCGGGCAACAGCGCGGCACCGGTCGCCTGTGCAAAACGTTCCCCCAGGAGGAAATCGCGATTGCCGTGGGCCACGAACAGCGGAATGCCCGCAGAAGTGATGCCGCGCAGCGACGCCACGACGGACGCGACGAACGGATCGGCGATCTGGTCGTCGCCCACCCACCAATCGAAGAGATCACCCAGGATGTAGACGGCCGCGGCGGCACGCGCCGGGCCCGACGCGAATGCATGGAACGCGGCGAGCGCGGCCGGCCTCTCGGGTGACAAGTGCAGATCCGACAGGAACAGCGTAGGACGTGTAAGCGACGACTTTTCCCCTGCACGTTCCGGAAAAGTCGTCTCGCTTGCCACGTTAGCTTGCGACTTCCTCGGCCTTGAAAATCACCACGTCGTCCTTGGGAACGTTCTGGTGGAACCCGCTGTTCGCGGTCGGCACGACGCGGATCTTGTCGACGACGTCCTGGCCGGCGACGACCTTGCCGAACACGCAGTACCCCCAGCCGTTGGCGCTCGGCGCCTTGTAATCCAGGAAGTCGTTGTCGCCGACGTTGATGAAGAACTGCGCAGTGGCGGAGTGCGGCTCGGAGGTGCGCGCCATCGCGACGGTGTACTTCTTGTTCTTGAGGCCGTTGGTCGCTTCGTTGGCGACCGGCGCGCGCACCGGCTTCTGTTTCATTCCCGGCTCCATGCCGCCGCCCTGGATCATGAAGCCGTCGATGACGCGATGGAATATCGTATTGTCGTAGTGGCCATCGCGGACGTACTGCAGGAAATTGGCGACCGTCGCGGGTGCGCTCGAAGCGTCGAGCTCGAGCTTGATGTCACCGTGATTGGTTTTGAGGACGACCATGGCTCTCTCCGGATAGGGCGGACATTCAGCCGCCGATGACCTTGGCGGACTTGACGACGACCAGCGTCGCGGGGACGTCGGCGGGGTTGATGCCGGGTCCGACCGGACCGGTCGCGCCTTTCGGCGCCTTCGCGATCTTGGTGACGACGTCCATGCCGTCGATCACTTTGCCGAATACCGTGTAGCCGGGGTTGCCGGGCGTGAAGTTGAGCCGCTCGTTGTTGTTGACGTTGATGAAGAACTGGGACGTGGCGGAGTTCGGATCGCTGGTGCGCGCCATTGCCAGCGTGCCCGGCACATTCTTCAGACCAGCCTTGCTCGATGCTTCCGATTCAATGGGAATCGGCGGCTTCGTGGGTTTTTCCTTGAAATCCGCCGTAAAGCCGCCGCCCTGGATCATGAAGCCGTCGATGACACGGTGGAATTGGGTACCGTTGTAGTGGCCGCTTTTCACGTAGTCGAGGAAGTTGGCGACGGTCTTGGGCGCGGCGTCCGGATAGAGCTCGACCTTGATGACGCCCGCCGTCGTGTCGAACTCGACCTGCGGATTGGCGGCGAGCGCCGTGGTAGCCGTCAGCGCAAAGGCGGCGGCAAGGAAAACATTGCGCAACATGGGAAGCCTCCTGTGAGTGAAACGAACAATGGGCGTCAGCGTGGCGCCGCCGCGGGCGGCACCGATTTGGTCGTCGCGGTGGTCGGAGCATCGGGCGCTGCAGACATTGGCGCGGGGGGCGCGGGCGCGGGAGCGCCTGGCGTCGCGACGGGCGCCACCGCGGGCGCGGTGGTCGCCGTTGCCGTCGGCGCGAGCACGTCGCGCACCAGCTTCAGCTTCAGCGGTGCCGTCCGGTTGCGCGCATCGCGCGCCACGGCCTTTTCGTAGTTGAGCGCGGCGAGGCGCGCATAGACGTCGCCCAGGTTTTCATAGGCGATCGTGTAGTCTGGCGCCGCGCTGATCGCCGCCTCGAGCTCGTTGCGGGCGAGCTCGTAGTCGCCCTTTTGCGCATAGAGGACGGCCAGGTTGTTGTGCGGCTCCGGCAATTCCGGGTAGTCGCCCAGCACCGACTGGAAAATCGCGATCGCCTCGTTGGTCTTCCCCGAGTCGGCGAGCGCCAGGCCCTTGAGAAAGCGCGCCTGCGGCTCGCGCGGGCGCTCGACCGACAGCTTGTCCAGCGCGGCGATGGCGTCGGCGTATTTTTTCTCGGCGATCAGCGTGCGTGCGTCCCGGAGCGATTGCGCGTAGACCTTGCGCGCCGCTTCGCTGAACTCGCGCGGATCGGTGGTCGCGTCGGATTGCGCCGACGCCAAGGGCGCTGCCAATGCGGCGACCAGCAACATGAGGAATTTGAATGAACGCATCGCGGAAGCGAAGACGATGACGGGGAGGGCCGCCACCAAAGCACGAATTCTAACAGCCTGCCTTTCAGGCATCCCGCAGCCGGGCCGCGGTCGCGTCGATCAGCCGGCGGGCGATCGACACGCTGGGCGGCAGGTAAGGCAGTGCGTCCGCCGGGAACCAGCGCGCCTCGGCGATCTCCGCGTCGTCGAGCCGGATTTCGCCACCGGCGTATTCGGCCGTGTACGCGATCATCAGCGAGTGCGGAAACGCCCAAGATTGGCTCGCGAAATACGTGAGCTCCCCCACTTCGACGCCGACCTCCTCGCGCACCTCGCGCCGCACGCAATCCTCGATCGTCTCGCCCGGTTCGACGAACCCGGCAAGCGCGCTGTACATGCCGGGGGCGAAACGGTGAGCGCGCGCCAGCAGGATCTCGCGGCCACGGGTGACCAGCGCCATCATCGCCGGCGAAACGCGCGGGTACGCGACCAGTCCGCATGCCGGGCATTCCTTCGCGCGCTCATTCGAGCGGTCACGCGTAGGCGTTCCGCAACGGCCGCAAAAACGATGCGAGCGGTCCCAGTCGACGATCTGGAACGCGCGCGCGGCAAGTGCGAGCAGCGGCTCGGGCACCTTGAAGAACAGCGTGCGCAGGCCGACGTAACGCATGCCCGCGGGCTCGAGCGCATCGTCGGCGAGATTGACCGCGACGCACGGGGCGACGCCGAGTAAACCCAGGTAATGCCGGACGCCGGCCACGCTGGACTGCGCGAGCTGGTCGAGCGTCGGGACCGCATACGACTCGTCGGGCCCCGCATGGACCAGGATACGGTCGCCGCGGAACGCGAACGCATGTGCGTTACCGGGGAGTACGGCGGGCAGCGCAGAGGAGGGTTCGAAGCCGGTAGGGGTATGCATCGGGGCTGGCGTTCCTTGAGGGTCGATTATCGAATCTCGCGATCTTCCCCGCTAGTGTTCTGTTCCGTAGGTTCCAACGATAAAAGCGCGGATGAAATCGGGTGTCGGGCAAGGCGCGAGGCCGAAACCGTTCCCCACGGTACGGCGGGGCCAAGCAACGCGGCGTGGCGCCCGTCATTTTGGAAGCTGAGCGCCTCGAGCTACCTGTGAACCTGCGGAACAGGACACGCCGGGCACGGGGTTTGCGCTAGTCCCCGCGCAACCCTGCCGCCCGGCTGCGCGTGCCTTGCATCCGCCGCTGCGCGTCGAAGTCGGACGCGCAGCGCGCTCGCGCGCTGCCGAGGGTGGCAACCTTTGCCAAAGGACAGTATGTGGCTCACAAAACCAGGGAAGCCGTAGGCGCGACGTGCGAGGATGGCTCCGCGCCCCGCACCTCCCGCCTGTAGTCGATCATGGTCCGTCTTCACTCCGCCCGCCTGCTCCGGTCGCTGTGGCCGTACGTTGCGCTATGGCTCGTGGTCGCCGGCGCGGTCGGCGGCTATGCGTGGTACGAAATCGCGTCGTCGCGCGAGCGCGAGCTGGCGGCGGGTCGCATCGAAGCCGAGAATCTCGCGCGCGTGCTGCAGGAACAGGTGGCGCGCGGCTTCGAGACCTTCGACCGCACGCTGGCGCTGGTCAAGATCGTCCACGAAAAAACGTACGGCGCCATCGCGCTCTCGAACTTGACGGACGCCCTCAGCGGCAGCGTCAACTCGGAGCTTGAGCGCCGCGTCCTTCGGTTCGATCGGGAAGGCCAACTCAGGGACTCGTCGGATCCTGAGGCGCTGCGATCCGGAGTGTCGATCGCTGACCGGCCATTGTTCCGGCGGGCCCGGGAGCGGCCCGAACACCGGATGCTCGTTGGCGAGCCGACGCTTGGCCCCATCTCGGGGAAAATGACCATTCCGCTGGTGAAGCGCCTCGACACGCCCGCGGGAGAGTTCGACGGCGTGCTGGTCGCCACGCTCGACCCGGAGCGCCTGGTGCACCTGTTTCGCGCGATCCGCGTCGGCGAGCGTTCGGTCGTCGGCATCATTCATCGCGAAGGCCGGCTCTACGTGTGGTCGACGTCGACCGATCCGTTGCCGGCCGCGATCTCGACCATCGGGATTCCACGCTCCGCGACGACCTTGATTGGCGACGAAAAGCGCACGCTGCGCGACGTAGTCGACGCGCAGGGCGTCGTCGCGTTATCGGCGGTGCCGGGGACGGATCTGCTGGCGTTTGCCGCGTTGTCCGAGGAGCGGCTGCTCGCGGATCAGCGCCGGTACGCACGCGGGATGATCGGGTTCGCGCTGCTGACGCTCGCCGCACTCACGCTGCCCATCGTGCTCGTCGCGCGCCGGGCGATGCACGAAATCGCGCGCCGGAGCCGCCTGGAAATCGGCATGGCCGCCGAGCGGCAAATCGCCCGGACCGATGCGCTGACCGAAGCGGCCAATCGCCGGGCGTTCGAGGACGCGCTCGCGCGCTGCCATGCCGAGCTCAACGATGCGGGGCGTCCGTTCGTCCTCGCCATGGTCGACGTCGATCGCTTCAAGCGCCTGAACGACACGCGCGGCCACGCGATCGGAGATCGCGCGTTGCAGCGGACGGCGCAGACCCTCATGGGTGGCGTGCGGAGCTCGGATCTGGTGGCGCGTCTGGGTGGTGACGAATTCGCCGTGCTGATGCCGGGTGCCAGTGCGCAAACGATGCATCGGCCATTCGACGCCATGTTCACGGCGCTCACGGTGGTGGTGGCGGGCGAGGGATGGCCCATCAGCTTCAGCATGGGCGTGATCGCGTTCGAAGGGCCGATCGAGCAGGCGCAGGACGCGAGCGCCCTCGCCGACGAGCTCATGTATGCGGTCAAGGCCTCCGGGCGCAACGGCGTCCGCTTCGCGATCTATCACGATCGGCGGCTGCATCCGGAACCCGATCGCGGCGAGGCGAACGAGGGCATCCGGATCACGTAGCTTGCTGGCGCAACCGGATCTGGTTGGGCAACGGCACCGAACGGCGCAACACGTCTTCCGACAGCCAGATCGCCGAGCGGCGCGCGCGCGCCGCTACCGTGGGCAGCGGCAACTGGCTGTAATCGTCGTTGAAGACTTCGAAGCTGTAGTCCCCGCGATAGCCCAGCTGGTCGAGCCGGCGCACGAGCTCCGCCAGCGCCTCGCTGTGCACGCCTTCCCCGGGAAAGACGCGGAAGTGGCGGGCGGTGGCGATCCGCTCCTCGTCGGTGCGCGTCTCCTGCCACATGAAATCGGCGAGCTGCACGAGGAAGATCTTGTCCGGCGAGAGCATGTCGAGATCGTCGAGCGAGGACTTGGTCGCGAACGCGTGGAACGAGTCGATGCCGATGCCAAGATTCGGCGCGTCCGCGCGGCACACGATGTCCCACGCGGCCGTGAACTCGTTGATCGTGCGGCCCCACGACAGGCCTTCGTAGGCGACCCTGATGCCCAGCGGCAATGCGAGCATCGCGAGCTTGCGCAGGTCGCGCGCCAAGACATCGGGATCGGACGTCGCGTGCGCGGACGTCGACGAACAGACCAGCAGCACGGTCGCGCCCAGCGCGTGCGTCATTTCCAGCATCGATTTGGCGATGTCGATCTTGTATTCGTGAAGATGCCCGGACAGCCCCTCGAAATCGCGCAACACCTGGAACCCCGTGACGCGCAGACCGCTGGCGCGCACGTCCTGCACCGCGGCCTCGATGCCGTCGGAGTGCCCGACGATGTCGCGGGCCTGCAGCATGATCTGCGAGAATCCGGCGTCGCGGACCGCCTTCAGCTTGGCCGGCAGCGTTCCGGCGAGCGAAATGGTGTCCATCCCGAAGTCGTCGATATTCACGTGCGACGTGTTCATCGGCCGCCTCGCTTCGGCGTCAGGTGCGCTCGTCGTGCACGAGCTCGAACATCACGCCGCCGAGGTAGCTCTGCGTCAGCGCGCCGCGTGTATCGGAATGCACGCCCTGCGACTCGACGAATCCCACCCCGCGCTCGCGCAATGCCTTGACCGCCCGCAACACGTCCGGGGTGCCCAGTCCGACGCGCTGCAGCGACTCGTTCGGCTCGACGTCAAAAATGCCGGGCTTGGGCTCGATCAACTGGAGGAAAAAGCTACCGCACGGGCTGCGCAGGATGCGGCCCTTGGGCAGGATGCCGTAGCGTTGCTCGTCGGGCAGCGCGTTGAATCCGAACAGCGTCGCATAGAATTCGGTCCAGTCTTCCGTCCGGTCGTTGCCGATGTACTGGACGACCCCGAACCAGTGCATGCCAGCCAGCGCCGGCGGATGCGGGTCGACGGTGGGAATGGGCGTGAAATCGACGTCGTAGATCGAAAAATCACGATAGCGGTCGACGAAATAGACGCGGCTCGCGCCGACGCCGTGGATCGCCGGAATGTTCAGCTCCATGACTTCGACATTGGTGGGGACGACCCATGCGCCGCGGTCGATCGCATGCCGATACGCAGCGGCCGCATCGCGCACGCGAAAGGCGATGGCGGCGATGACGGGCGCCTCGGCCGGCTGCACCGTGCGCGGCAGGCTGCTCACGTGCGCGTTGACGATCACGTTCATCTCGCCTTGCCGGTACAGCAGCACTTCGCGCGACCGGTGCCGTGCGATCGGCCGGAAGCCCATCATCTCCAGCACCTGCCCCAGTGCCTGCGGCTTGCTGGTCGAATACTCGATGAACTCGATGCCGTCCAGGCCGAGCGGGTTGTCGGCGTCGGCGATCAGTTCGCGGTCGGAAGTCTCGGTCATGGCGTGCTCCGCTTTTGGCTATTGTGGCACGCAGCGCGGCAAGCGGCGAACGGCGCCGCCGGTTATCGCACGATCATTGCGCGTCAAGCCAGGGTCAGCGGCAAGGTCCGCAGGCGCTTGCCGGTCGCCGCGGCCAGCGCATTGGCCACCGCGGGCGCAATCACCGGCACGCCGGGCTCGCCGACGCCCGACGGCTTCTCGGTCGATGGGACGATGTGCACTTCGACCGCCGGCATTTCATTGATCCGCAGCATCGGATAGTCATGGAAGTTGGATTGCTCGACGACGCCGTCCTTCAACGTGATCTTGCCGTACAGCGCCGCCGATAGCCCGAAGCCGATGCCGCCTTCCATCTGCGCCCGGATCACGTCCGGATTCACGGCGATGCCGCAGTCGACCGCGCACACGACCCGATCCACCTTGAGCTTGTTGTCCTTGTCGATGGTGACTTCGGCGACCTGCGCGACCACCGTGCCGAACGACTCGTGCACGGCGACCCCACGCCCCCGCTTTTCGCCGGCCGCAGCGCCGGCGAGTGGCTTGCTCCACCCCGCCTTGTCCGCGGCAAGCTCCAGCGCGCCCAGGTGGCGCGGATGCTTGGCCAGCATGGCGCGGCGAAATTCGACGGGATCCTTGCCCGCGGCCACGGCGAGCTCGTCGATGAACGTCTCGGTCGAAAACGCGGTGTGCGTCGAGCCGACCGAGCGCCACCAGAGCACTGGCACGCCTTGCTTGGGCGAATGGAGCTCGACCGACATGTGCGCAATCGTGTAGGGCAACGTCGACGCGCCTTCCACGCTGGTCAGGTCGATGCCGTCCTTGACCATCACCGATTCGAACGCCGTGCCAGCGAGGATCGATTGGCCGACGATGCGATGCTGCCAGCCGACGATGGTTCCGTTCGCGTCGAGACCGGCGCGCAAGGTGTGCAGGTAGATTGGCCGGTAATAGCCGCCCTTCATGTCGTCTTCGCGCGTCCACACCATCTTCACCGGGACGCCCGGCTTGCCGGCGCGCACGAGTGCAACCGCGATCGACACCGCCTCGAGCACGTAATCGGACGCCGAGCTCGCGCGCCGGCCGAAGCTGCCGCCGGCGTACAGCATGTTGAGCTTGATCTGCTCGGGTTTGAGTCCCGTGTATTTCGCGATGGCGAACAGATCGCCGGTCTGGAATTGCTCGCCGTTCCAGACCTCGCAGCCGCTTTCGCTGAGCTTCACCACGCAATTCAGCGGCTCCATCGGCGCGTGTGCCAGGTACGGAAACTCGAACGCGGCATCGAGTTTTTTCGCTGCGCCATCGATCGCCTTGACGGCGTCGCCTTCGTTGCGCGCGGGTTTGGCCGGTGTGGCCGCAAGTTGCTTGTACTCGGCGATGATGTCGGTCGACGAGGACTTGAAGCCACTCGCGTCGTCCCACTCGACCTTGAGCGCGTCGCGCCCTTTTTTCGCTGCCCAGAACGTGGTGGCGATCACGGCCACGCCGTTCGGGATTTCGACCACGTACCGCACGCCGGGGATGCCGGTCACGGTGGCCGAATCGAAGCTTTTGATCTTCTGGCCGAAACGGGGCGCGTGCGCGACCACGGCGGTCAGCATGTCGGGCAGCTTGACGTCCTGCGTGAAGCGCGCGGTGCCGTTGGATTTTGCCTTCGAGTCGGTGCGCGGCACGTGCTTGCCGATGAACACGAAATCCTTCGCGTCCTTGACCTTGACCGTGGTGGGCACCGGCTGCTTGCCGGCGGCGTCGGCGAGTTCGCCGAAGGTCGCCTTCCTGCCGCTCGCGTGCGACACGACGCCGTTTTTCACCTGCACGCTGTCGGCCGGCACCTTCCATTGCTGCGCGGCGGCGCCGATCAGCATCGCCCGTGCGGCGGCACCCGCCTGCCGATACTGGTCGAACGAATTCGCGATGGCCGTCGACCCGCCCGTGCCCTGCGCTTCCCCCCACTTGAGGTTGTTGTAACGCTTGGCATCGGCCGGCGCGCCCTCGACGCGCACTTGCGACCACGAGGCGTCGAGCTCCTCGGCGATCAGCGTGGGCAGGCCCGTGTAGACGCCTTGCCCCATCTCGAGGTGCTTCACGACAACGGTCACCGTGTTGTCCTTGCCGATGCGCAGGAACGCATTCGGCTCGAAGGTGCCCGCTACCGTTTCGCCGGCGGTCCTGCCTGGCCCCGACATTTGGGCGACTGCGTCGCCGAAGTAAATGCCGAGCGAAAGACCGGCGCCCGCGGCCGCCGTCGACTTCAGGAACATCCGCCGGGACATCGCGGCGGGCTGACTTGCTTCGCGTGGACGCATGCGCATCGGATTCATCGTCGTCTCCTTACCCGAGCGCCTTGGCGGCTTCCTTGATCGCCGCGCGGATGCGCACATACGTCGCGCACCGGCACACGTTGCCCGCCATCGCCTGGTCGATATCGGCGTCGGTCGGCCGCTTCTTCTTCGTCAGCAGCGCCGTCGCGGACATCACCTGTCCGGATTGGCAGTAGCCGCATTGCGGGACATCGAGCTTTTCCCACGCGGCCTGCACGGCGCGACCTTCCTTCGACGTCAGACCTTCGATCGTGGTGATTTCCACGCCGGGCTTCAACGCCGACAGCGGCGTCACGCACGAGCGCGTCGGCTGGCCATCGAGATAGACGGTACAGGCGCCGCACAACGCCATTCCGCAGCCGTACTTCGTGCCGGTCAGATTGAGGTTGTCGCGCAGGAGCCATAAGAGCGGCGTGTCGCCGGGCACGCCGGCGGCAATGTCGACGCGCTCCTTGTTGACGAAGAAAGTCGCCATGAAAGTTCTCCGGATGAGTGGGGCTGCCGCGAGTCCTAAGCGACGCCAAAGATTCATTCTACCGTCGGTGAACGAGGCCAATGAGTCCGCGTCATGTCAGTTGCAAGGCGCCGGTCAGGGCGATCGGATCCGCGCTTGCGATCGCCGCGCCTGCAGCGGGTACGTCGCGTATAATTATTTGTTTCGCTTAGGGAAATCATCATGGAAGCCGAACAGGTCAATCTCATCGCCAACACGCTCGCCGACCTCGCACAACGGACGAACGAGCTGCGGAGGTATCTTTGACTTCGACGTGAAGTCGGAGCGCCTCGCCGTCGTCGCACGCGAGCTCGAGGATCCCAAGATCTGGGACGACCCGCCGCGGGCGCAGGAGCTTGGCAAGGAAAAAAAGCAGCTCGACGGCATCGTCGGCACGATCACCGGGCTCGATGCTGGCTTGGGGGACAGCCGCGAGCTCTTCGAATTGGCGCGCGCCGAAGGCGACGACGCGACGCTGTCCGCCGTGCGGGACGACGTGGCCAAACTGGCGAAGACCGTCGCCGATTTCGAATTCCGCCGGATGTTCAACAATCCGATGGACCCGGCCAACTGCTTCATCGACATCCAGGCTGGCAGCGGCGGTACCGAGGCGCAGGACTGGGCGTCGATGCTGCTGCGCATGTATCTGCGCTACTGCGAGCGCAAAGGCTATCGGGCCGAAGTGCTGGAAGAGTCGGCCGGCGAAGTCGCCGGCATCAAGAGCGCATCGGTGAAGGTCGAGGGCGACTATGCGTACGGCTATCTGCGTACCGAGATCGGCGTGCATCGGCTGGTGCGCAAGAGCCCGTTCGATTCCAACGCGCGGCGCCACACGTCGTTTGCGAGCGTTTTCGTTTACCCCGAAGTTGACGATTCGATCGAGGTCGACATCAATCCGGCCGATTTGCGCATCGACACGTTCCGGGCCTCCGGCGCCGGCGGCCAGCACGTCAACAAGACGGATTCCGCCGTGCGGATTACGCACTTGCCGACCAACATCGTCGTCCAGTGCCAGAACGACCGCTCGCAGCACCGCAATCGCGCCGAAGCGATGACGATGCTCAAATCGAAGCTGTACGAGCTCGAGCTGCGCAAGCGGCAGGAGGCGCAACAGAAGCTGGAAGACGCGAAGACCGACATCGGCTGGGGCCACCAGATCCGGTCCTACGTGCTCGACCAGTCGCGGATCAAGGATTTGCGGACCAATTACGAGACCGGCAATACGCAAGCGATACTCGACGGCGATCTCGACGACTTCATCGCGGCGAGCCTGAAGCAGGGAGTGTAGGAATGTCCAATAACGATAACCAGGCACCACCGGCGGCCCCGGTCGACGAGAACCAGATCATCGCCGAGCGGCGCGCCAAGCTGACGGCGCTGCGAACGCGTGGACACGCCTATCCCAACGATTTTCGCCGCGATGCGCTCGCCGCCGACTTGCATGCGCGCTACGACGCGTTGGCCAACGAGGAATTGGAGGCCAAGGCGATCAACGTCACTGTCGCCGGCCGCATGATGCTGAAGCGCGTAATGGGCAAGGCCTGCTTTGCCACGCTGCAGGACATGTCGGGACGCATCCAGCTTTATGTGACGCTCGATGCGGTCGGCGCCGGCACGCTCGACGACTTCAAGCACTGGGACCTGGGCGACATCGTTGGCGCCGCCGGGACGCTGTTCAAGACCAAGACCGGCGAATTGTCGGTGAAGGCGACGCAGATCCGTCTGCTGGCCAAGGCGCTTCGGCCTCTGCCGGAGAAATTTCACGGCATGACGGACCAGGAGCAGCGCTACCGGCAGCGCTACGTCGACCTGATCACGAACCCGGCGGCGCGGGACGTGTTCGTCAAGCGCTCGCAAATCGTGCAGGCGATCCGCGAGTTCTTCGTCCAGCGCGGCTACCTCGAGGTCGAGACGCCGATGATGCATCCGATCCCGGGCGGCGCGGCCGCGCGGCCGTTCGTCACGCACCACAACGCGCTCGACATGCAGCTGTTCCTGCGCATTGCGCCGGAGCTGTATCTGAAGAAGCTGGTCGTCGGCGGCCTGGAGAAGGTCTTCGAGATCAACCGCAACTTCCGCAACGAGGGGATCTCGACGCGGCACAATCCCGAATTCACGATGCTCGAGTTCTACGAGGCGTACCGTGACTATCACTACCTGATGGACCTGACCGAGCAGCTGGTCCGCGAGGTCGCGCAAAGCGTGCTGGGCAGGACGAGCATCGAGTACCAGGGCGCGGCCATCGACCTCGGCAAGCCGTTCGACCGACTGACGATGGCGCAGGCGATTCACCAATACAATCCGCAGCACCCGCTACCGGAGCTCGCGAACGCCGACTATCTCAGGACCGCGCTCGCGCCGTTCACCGTCGACGTCTATCCGACCGACGGCCTCGGGCTGTTGCAGCTCAAGCTGTTCGAGGCCACGACGGAGGCGAAGCTCGTCCAGCCGACGTTCATCATTGCGCACCCGACCGACGTCTCGCCGCTGGCCCGCGCCAACGAGGCGAACCCGGCGGTCACCGACCGCTTCGAGCTGTTCATCACCGGCCGTGAGATGGCGAACGGGTTTTCGGAGTTGAACGATCCCGAGGACCAGGCGGCGCGGTTCCAGGCGCAGGTCGATGCGCGCGCGGCGGGCGACGAGGAGGCGATGTATTTCGACGCCGATTATCTGCGCGCGATGGAATACGGATTGCCGCCAACGGCAGGCGAGGGAATCGGAATCGATCGCCTCGTGATGCTGCTGACCGATTCACCGTCGATTCGCGACGTCATCCTGTTCCCGCAGTTGAAGCCCGAAGGCTGATCGTCGGCAAGGTCGCCATGGCCAAATCGTACGCGTCGTTCGCCGAGTTCTACCCGTTTTACCTGTCCGAGCACGCGAACCGGATGTGCCGGCGGCTGCATTTCATCGGCACGTCGCTTACGATCGGATGCCTTGTCGCGCTGGCGCTGACCGGCAATCTGGCGTGGATCGCCGCGGCGCTGGTCTGCGGCTACGCTTTCGCCTGGGTCGGCCATTTCTTCTTCGAGCACAACCATCCGGCGACGTTTTCGCATCCGCTCTACAGCTTCGCCGGCGACTGGGTGATGTACCGCGACATGCTCGTCGGGCGGATCCCGTTCTAGCGCCCGCCCCGAGGTACCCCCCACCGGTATTTTGACATATACGGTGCCCGGGTATATGCTGGAAGCGTGAATCAGTCCGCCATCGCCCCGTACAGTCGCGTCGAGCTCGGTCTCACCGGGATGACCTGCGCGG
>Ga0268264_10001001_pt1 | contig 28672 bp, 27 predicted proteins | sample KBSSwiS32_FD_190357 | JGI IMG/M metagenome (GOLD analysis project Ga0268264, IMG submission 190357) | Switchgrass rhizosphere microbial communities from Kellogg Biological Station, Michigan, USA - KBS Switchgrass S3-2 (SPAdes) (version 2) | ecosystem: Host-associated > Plants > Roots >...
TCGTGCCAGCGGTCGTGGCTGTTGAAGTCGCGCAGCACCGCCCAGACGCGATCGATCGGCGCGTCGATCACGGTCGAGCGAACGACGTGCTGCAGCACGAACTAGCGACCGGCCTTCCGCCGGGCCCCAAAGAAGGCCGAGCCCCCTCGGGGGGCAGCGACCGCCAGGGAGCGTGGGGGCGTCATTTCCTGAAGTGCGCCTTGAGGGCGTCGAAGCCGCCCTGGAAGACGCGGTCGCCGATCGTCTCGACAAGCTCGTGCTCGCGCGCCTCGGCGCAGTCGAATTCGGCGCTCCACTCGGCGAAGCAGCGCGCGCCGTCGGTCACGGGGGTCAGCTTGAGCGTGGCGACGTAGTTCTCGACGCCCATCGGGCTCTCGAGGATCTCGTAGACGCACGAGTAGTCGTAGTCGGAGAGCGCGAGCAGGCGCTCGCGGATCGTGCCGCCGTCCTTGGTGTGGAAGTGGCGGATGCAGCCGACCCGGTCGCTCGCTTCGCCGTTCTCGATCCGGCTGTCGGCGATGCCGGGATGCCACTGCGGCATGCCGTTGAAATCGCGGATGCGCGACCAGACGGTGTCGGCGCTGGCGTCGATGACGCTCGACGTGTAGACGCGGATCATCGCGCCCGCCGCCGGGCCGCCCCAAGGCGGGCGAGCGCCCCCTCGGGGGGCAGCGAACGACGTGAGCTCGGGGGCTTCATCTCATTCCTTCTTCGGTGTTCCCGGCGGCAGCGCGACCTGGGCGCCGCTGACGCCGCCGACGAGGCGCTGGATGTCGCCGCCTTCGATGCCGATCTCGCGCAGGAGCTGGTCGACGAGCGGCGCCTGGGCGCGGTAGCGGAGCGCCGAGTTCACGAGCCCGTCGGAGAAGTTGCCGCCATGACCGGCGTCGCCGTTGCTGGCGTGGCCCCCACCGCCGCCGAGCCCGTCGACGTGCAGGATCTTGATGCCCTCGATCCGCTCCATCGGCCGCACCGACTCGCGGATGATCCCCTCGGCCTTCTCGACCAGTCGCATGCGCAGCGCCGACATGCGCGCTTCGGGCGACAGCATGTTGTGGGCGTCGTTCATCATCCTGAGCGCCTCGGCCTCGATCTCGGCGCGAACGCGCATCGCCATCGACTTGATCTTCTCGGCGTCGGCGTCGGCTTCGGCCTGCGCGCGCACCGCCGCGCCGCGGTCGGCGCTCGCGTCCTTCTCGGCGCGTGCCGCGCTGGTCAGGCGCAGCGCCTCGCGCTCGGCGACCTGGCGCGAGCCGATCAGCTCGATCGCCTTCTTGCGCTCGGCCATCTCGACCTCGCGCGCGGTGAAGACCTTCTCCTCGGCCGTGACCGCGTCGGCGCGCGCCGCGTCGGCCGCCGCCTGCGCGTTGCTCTGCGCCTCGCTCTCCTTCGCGACCGCGATCGCGCGCTTCTGCTCGGCGAGCTCGATCGCCATCCGGCGCTCGATTTCCGCCGACTGGATCGTCCGCTCCTTGCCGATCCTCTCCTGCTCGATCGTCTGCTCGGAGCGGATCCGCGCCGCGTCGATCGTCTGCTTGGCGGCGATCTGCGCGCTCTCGCCCTGCTCCTCGCGCTGCGCCCGCTCGGTCATCAGCTCGGCACGCTGGCGCGCGCGCGCGATCTCGACTTCGCGCTGCTGGCTGAGGCGAGCGTATTCGCCCTCGCGGTCGATCTCGAGCGAGAGCTTCTCCGCCTCGAGGTTCTTGTTGCGGATCGCGATCAGCGTGTCCTGCTCGACGTCGTTCCGCTGCTTCTTGCGCTGCTCGATCGTTTCGGTGAGTCGCGTCAGGCCCTCGGCGTCGAACGCGTTGCTCGGGTTGAAGTACTCCATTCCGGTCTGGTCGAGCTGGGTCAGCGACACCGACTCGAGCTCGAGGCCGTTCTTGGTCAGGTCCTCGGCGACCGTCTCGCGAACTTTTCTGACGTAGGCGCCGCGCTTCTCGTGGAGTTCCTCCATCGTCATCTCGGCCGCCGCCGTGCGCAGCGCGTCGACGAACTTGCCCTCGACCAGCTCCTTGAGCTGCTCGGGCTCCATCGTCCGCTGGCCGAGCGTCTGCGCTGCCGCGGCGACGGCGTCCGGCCGCGCGGCGACGCGGACGTAGAACTCGGCCATCATGTCGACGCGCATCCGGTCGCGCGTGATCAGCGCCTTGTCGCGACCGCGCGTCACCTCGAGGCGCAGCGTGTTCATGTTGACCGGGATGACGTCGTGGACGATCGGCAGCACGAACGCGCCGCCGTCGAGCACCACCTTCTGGCCGCCGAGCCCGGTGCGGACGAACGAGCGTTCCTTGGAGCTGCGCAGGTAGAGCCAGTGGAGCAGCCAGACCGCGATCGCGACGACGGTCGCGACCACGATCAGGCCAAGGATGAAGCTGCCGAACTGGGAGCCGGTCATGGTCTGTCTCCTGAGATCTGGGTGAAGCGCCGCGTCGTCTCGACGAGCGCAGCCTCGACAGGCAGGCGCTCCATCGAGCTCGCGCCGTAGAAGCCGTGGCACGACGGGCAGTGCTCGAGGATGTAGGCCGCGTCGTCGGGCGTCGCGATCGGGCCGCCGTGGCAGAGCACGATCACGTCGCCGCGCACCGTCTTCGCGGCGGCGGCGCGCGCCTCGATCAGCGGCACGCAATCGGCGAGGGTCAGCGCCGTCTGCGCGCCGATCGCGCCGCCGGTCGTCAGGCCGAGGTGGCAGACGACGATGTCGGCGCCGGCCTTCGTCATCGCCGTCGCCTCGGCCTCGCTGAACACGTAGGGCGTCGTCAGCAGGTCGCGCGCATGCGCTCGCGCGATCAGCTCGACCTCGAGGCCGTAGCCCATGCCCGTCTCCTCGAGGTTGGCGCGGAACGTGCCGTCGATCAGGCCGACGGTCGGAAAGTTCTGCACCCCCGAGAAGCCGAGCGCGATCAGGCGCGGCAGGAACTCGTCGGCGATCATGAACGGGTCGGTACCGTTGACGCCGGCGAGCACCGGCGTGTCCTTGACCACCGGCAGCACCTCGCGCGCCATCTCGCAGACGATCTCGTTGGCGTTGCCGTACGCGAGCAGGCCGGCGAGCGAGCCGCGCCCGGCCATGCGGTAGCGGCCGGAGTTGTAGATGACGATGAGGTCGATCCCGCCGGCCTCCTCGCACTTGGCCGAGAGGCCCGTGCCCGCGCCGCCGCCGATCAGCGGCCGGCCGGCGGCGATCTTGGCGCGGAAGCGCTCGAGCAGGGTCTTCCTAGCGATGCGGGGCATACGAGCGGGCCGGCGAAGCGGCTTGCGGGCGCGACGCGACGTCGCGCCAGGCGGAGACCAGCGCCTCGATGAAGGCGTCGTCGTTGATGTGGTTCGGCAGGCGAACGAGCTTGCGCTCGGCAGCGGGACGAAAGCCTTCCTCGAGCGCAGCGAACAGCGCGCGGTCGGCCTCGGGGTCGTGGAACGGCTGGCCCGGGCGGTCGATCGCCGAGACGCCGCCTTCGGGGATGAGGAAGCGCACGGGGCCGCTCATCGCGTTGAGCTTCGCGGCGATGAACGTGCCGATCGCGCGGCACTCGTCGACCGTCGTGCGCATCAGCGTCACGGTCGGGTTGTGGCGATAGAGGTTCCTGGCGCGAAAGCGCTCGGGAACCGTGTCCCAGGCGCCGAAGTTGATCATGTCGAGCGCGCCGCACGAGCCGACGTACGGCAGCGGGTGGCGCGCGAACACGTCGAGCCGGGTCGGCCCCGCCGAGAGCACGCCGCCGCCGATCTCGTCGGCGATCTCGGTCGTCGAGACGTCGATCGCGCCGGCGAGCAGCCCCGAGGCGGCGAGCTTTTCCATCGACTGGCCGCCGACGCCGGTGGCATGGAAGACGAGGCAGTCGTAATCGACCTCGAGCCGCTTGACGACACCCTGCACGCACGCCGTCGTCACGCCGAACATGGTCAGCCCGAGCGCAGGCTTGCTGGTCGCCGAGATCGCCGGCGGGTGGGCGATCATCCCCGCCAGCGCGTGCGCCGCGTTGGCGAGCACCTGCTCGCTGATGCGATGGATACCCTGCACGTCGGTGACCGAGTACATCATGCAGATGTCGCTCGGGCCGACGTAGGGGCGCGTGTCGCCACTGGCCATCGTCGAGACCATCACCTTGGGAACGCCGACCGCCAACGCGCGCATGCCGCTGGTCGCGAGCGTCGTGCCCCCCGAGCCGCCGGCGCCGATCAGGCCGCCGAGGTCGCTTCGCGTCGCGACGAAGCGGGCGAAGGCGACCGCCATCGCCGTCACAGCGCTGCCGCGGTCGCCGCTGAACACCGCCGCCTCGCCGTCGGGGTGATGGCGCGCGACTTCGCGCGGATGGATCGCCGCGGTCGACGGCTTGCCCGATGTCGAGAGATCGACCGTCACGACGCGCAGGCCGAGCCGTTCGAGGCACTGGCGCAGGAAGTAGAGCTCGCGGCCCTTGGTGTCGAAGGTGCCGGCGACGTAGGCGGCGCGCCCGGTGCTGGCGGCGACCGGGAAGTCGAAGACTTGCGCCGAGCCGGGCGATGCCGGCGCAGCGGTCCGCGCGGTCGTTCCGGGGCCCCCGCGCACACTCGATTCCGAAGGCGGGCTGGTGCGCGGCGTCGCGTTCGGCGCGTTCGGCGCGGGCGACGACGGCGGCGCCGCTGCGCCGCGCGCGATGTCCGCGACCTGACCCGCGGTGCCTCCGGAATTCCAGCGATTGAAGCCGCGCACCGTCCTCGGCGCGACGTCGTCGAGCGATGGCGCGCCGTCGCCATGGGCGCGCCGCACGGTGAACACCTGCGTCGGCATCTCCTCGGCCGGCGCAGGCGCGGCCACGGCCTCGGCATCGTCGTCGCCCGCGTTCGAGCGCAGGCCGAGGAGCCGTTCCTGAAGATCGCGGTCGGCGCCGAGCTCGGCGGCCGACAGCTCGTGTGCGATCCTGCCGTTCACCATCACGCCGACGCGGTCGGCAACGTCGATCGCGACGCCGAGGTTCTGCTCGATGAGCAGGACCGCGATCTCGTTCTCAGCCGCCAGGCCGCGCAGCGCCTCGACGACCTGCTCGACGATCATCGGCGCGAGGCCCTCGGTCGGCTCGTCCATCACCAGCAGCTTCGGCTGGAGCAGTAGGGCGCGGCCGATGGCGAGCATCTGCGCCTCGCCGCCCGACAGCTGCGCGCCGCCGTTGCCCTTGCGCTCGGCCAGGCGAGGGAACATGTCGTAGATCCGCTCGACGTCACGGCGGTGCGGCGCGACCAGGCGCAGGGTCTCGTCGACGCTGAGCGAGGGCCAGACGCGCCTCCCCTGCGGCACGTAGGCGATGCCGCGCCGGGTGATGCGGTGCGGAGCCAGGCCGCGGATCTCTTCGCCGAACAGCCTGATGCTGCCGCTGGCGGGAACCAGCCCGGTGATCGCGTTGCAGAGCGTGGTCTTGCCCATGCCGTTGCGGCCGACGATCGCCAGCACGCCGCGCTCGAGCGCGAAGCCGACGCCTTGCAGCACGTGGGCGTGGCCGTAGTGGACGTCGAGGTTCTCGACGGCCAGCGCCGGTGCGCCGGATTTGCCGACGCTCTTTCGCTCGCGCCGGGCCATCAGTGCTTGCCTCCCATGTAGATCGCCTGCACCTGGGCGTCGTCCTCGATCTCGTCGGGCGTTCCCGACTTCAACACTCGCCCGTTGTGCATGACGGTCACGCGAGTCGCCGCGCGCATCGCGATCTCGAGGTCGTGCTCGATCAGCAGGTAGCTCATGTGCGGCGGCAGCGAGCCGAGCAGTGCGACGAGCTCGCGCCGCTCCGCCGGCGACAGGCCCGCGGCCGGCTCGTCGAACAGGATCAGGCGCGGGGCGCCCGCCAGCGCCATGCCGATCTCGAGCTGGCGTTGCTGGCCGTGCGCGAGGTCGGCGACGCGCTTGCCGGCGATGTGCGAAAGACGCGCGCGCTCGAGCAGGTCGTTGGTCGCCACGGTCGACGCGTTCGCCGGACCGGCGCGCCAGAAGCTGAAGCGGCCGTTGGCGACGCCGCGCACGGCGAGGAAGAGGTTGTCGCGCACCGTGAGGTCGCGAAAGAGAAGCGAAGACTGGTACGTCCGCCTGAGGCCCTTACGGATCCGCTCGTGCGGCGGCAGGTCGGTGATGTCTTCGCCGAAGAAATGGATCCGCCCGGCGGTGGGCGGAAAGTCGCCGGTGATGGCGTTGAAGAGCGTCGTCTTGCCCGCGCCGTTGGAGCCGAGGATCGCCGCCTTCTCGCCGGCCGCCACGGATAGCGACACGTCGTCGACGGCGCGCAGCGCGCCGAACACGCGCGTCACGCCGGCGAGGACGAGCGCGTCGCCGGACAGCAGCGTGCCGCCCTGCTTCGACGCTGCGCCGAAGGCGGCCCGCGCGGCGCTCTCGCGGCCGCGCGGGCGAAGCGACGTGATCGACGCCATCGCTCTTCGTTTCCTGCGGCGTTCCGCCTACTTGCGGCAGTCGGGGACGTCGCGCGAGCCGAGGCCCATCTTCTTGAAGTCCGCTTCCGGCAGGCCGAGCGTCTGCGAGATGTTCGGCACGGTCTTGACGACCTTGTTGTAGAACGAGCCGTCGGGTGCCTTCGTCACTTCCGTGATGTAGGTCGTGCCGACGCCGTTGCGGTTGGCGTCGATCTTCACCTCGCCGGCCGGACCCTTGAAGTTGGTCTTCTGCAGCGCTTCGCGGTACGCCTTCTGGCCGTTCGAGAGATCGCCCTTGACCGTATCGAGCGCCTCGAGCGTGGCGCGGGTGTTGATGTAGTACAGGTAGGCGAACAGCGACGGGCTCGGGAAGCCGTCCTTGAACTGCGCCTTGTAGTCGGCGACGAACTTCTTCCACTCGGGCGTGTCGATCGAGTCGGCCATCGGCCCGGCCGACATCGTTCCGAGCAGAGACTCGCGCCGCTTGCCCTTGTAGTTGAGGACCGTCTGGTCGACCGTGATCGAGCCGCCGATCATCGGCTTGTTGCCGCCGGCCTGTTCGTACTGGGTGAGGAAGTTCACCGCGTCGGAGCCGCCGAGGACGACGACGAGCGCGTCGATGTCCTTCGGGATCTTGGCGATCACCGAGGCGTAGTCCTTGGTGCCGAGCGGCACCCACGCCTTGTCGATGACCTTGCCGCCCTTGGCGCAGTAGCTCGCCATGAAGCCCTGCACCTGCGAGTACGGGAAGCCGTAGTCCTCGGAGATCAGGAAAGTCCGCTTGTAGCCCTTCGAGAGCGCGTGCTCGCCAAGGCCGACCAGCCACTGCGCGCCTTCGGTGTTGAAGCGGTAGAAGTTCGGCGCCGGGTCCGTGAGCGTCGTCGCCTGCGCGCCCGACGAGCCGTTGATGAAGGTGATGTCGGGCTTGGTCTTGGCGTAGTTCTTGACCGCGATGCCCTCGTCTCCGGAGAGCGGCCCGATCATGATCTGGACCTTGTCCTGCTCGACCGCCTTTCTCGTCATCGCGACGGCCTTGTCGGGCGTCGCGTCGGACGAGACCTTGACGAACTCGATCTTCTTGCCGCCGGCCATGCCGTTCTTTTCTTTCAGCGCCATGTCGGCGCCGCGGTAGCCGTCCTGGCCCGGCACCGCGAACGGCCCTTCGAGGTTGGCGAGCAGGCCGATCTTGAGCGTCTCCTGGGCCCACGCCGAGCCCATCAAGGCGGTAGCCGCAGCCGCGCCGACAACCGTGCGAATCCAAAGTCTCTTCGTTGCTTTCACTGTGGTCTCCTCTTCTGGTGGGAAATTTCGGGCCGGCCCAGGCTGGAGCGAAGCTTCGCCCACAGCCCGAGCAGACCGTCGGGGGAAAACAGGACGATGGCGAGGAACACGCCGCCGATGACGAGGTTGAAGCGTTCGCGAACGAACAGGTCGATCGCGAAGTTCTGCAGCAGTACGTAGACGACGGCGCCGACGAAGGCGCCGATCGGGTGCTTCATCCCGCCGAGCACGGCGATGACCAGGATCGAGATCATCTGCGCGAGGTTGACGGTGCCCGGCGAGATGCGGCCGTTGTACCAGACCATCAGCACGCCGCCGACCGCGGCGAGCAGGCCGGCGACGGCGTACGCGGCGACGCGGTGCGCGGTGACGTGGTAGCCGAGCGATTCCATGCGACGCGGGTTGTCGCGGATGCCCTGCAACGCGACGCCGAACGGCGCGCGCACCAGGTGCTTGACGAGGAAGTAGCCGGCGAGCGCGCAGCCGAGGGCGACGAAGTAGAAGCCCACCGGCTCGCGGAAGTCGATCCCGGCGAGCTCGGGAGCGGCGATCTTGCTGAGGCCCTGGAAGCCGTTGAAGACGGTGTAGTTCTGCTGCGCCAGGTAGAAGAACGCGACCCCGATCGCAAGCGTGATCATGATCGTGTAGATGCCCTCGGTGCGCACCGAGAGCCAGCCGACCGCGGCGGCGAACACCGTGGCGCCGAGCAGCGCGAACGGGACCGCCAGCCACCACGGCCAGCCGAGGCTGATGCTGACCATGCTGCTGGTGCCGAAGATCGCGACCAGGTAGCCGGCGAGCCCGGCGATCGTCATCTGCGCCAGCGACACCATGCCGCCGTAGCCGCCGAGGAAGGTGAGCGAGAGCGCGATCAGGCCGAGCGCAAGCGACTGCGCGCCGATCTGGTAAGTGAAGAACGGCGAGGCGACAAACGGATAGAGGACGACGGCGGCGAGGACGACGAGGTGGCGCAGGCGGATGCGCGCGGCGAGGCGGGAGAGCCAGGTCGGCGTCGCGATCACGTCGACGCCGGGCGCCGACGGCGACGCCGGGCGCGCCGAGGGCGCCGGGCGCGCCGTCGTCGGCGCCGCCGCGGTCGCCGCCGAGTTCATCGCCCGCCGCCACTGTGCAGCGCTCATGCAGCTCTTCCCATGATCCCGCGCGGCCGGAACGCGAGCGCGACGACCATGATCACGAAGGTGAAGACGACGCTGTAGGTCGGCGCGTAGGCGAGGCCGAACTGCTCGGCCAGGCCGATGAGCAACGCACCGATCGAGGCGCCGACGACGCTGCCCATGCCGCCGACGATGACGACGACGAGCGACGCGAGCAGGTAGCGCGTGTCCTCGCCGGGCGAGATCGACAGCGCCGTCCCGCCGACGACGCCGGCCAGGCCGGCGAGCCCGGCGCCGATCGCGAAGGTCACCGCGAAGATGAGCTGCACGTTGACGCCCGAAGCGGCGAGCATGCCGCGGTCGTCGACGCCGGCGCGGATCATCATGCCGATCCGCGTCCTGGCGAGAAAGCTCCACAGGCCGATGCCGATGACGATCGCCGCGAGCAGCACGGCGATCCGATAGGTCGGGAACTTCTCGACCACCGGCAGCACCGTCGAGCCGTAGATCCACGCCGGCGGATCGAAGGTGTAGATCTCGCCGCCGAACGCCCAGAGCATGAGGTCGGCGAAGACGATCGCGAGGCCGATCGTCACCAGCGTCTGGCGCAGGTCCTGCCCCTCCATGAAGCGGAAGATGAAGACCTGCATGAGCAGGCCGAGGACGGCGGCCGAGAGGAACCCGGCGGCGACCGCGAGCAGCCACGAGCCCGTGTTCTCGCCGACGATCCAGCCGACATAGGCGCCGAGCAGGTACAGCGACCCGTGCGCGAGGTTGACGTTTCGCATCAGGCCGAAGACGAGCGTGAAGCCGCTCGCGACCAGGAAGTAGAGCGAGGCGAGCGTCAGGCCGTTGAGCAGCGTCTTGAAGTAGAGCGGCGCGTTGTCGACGACCGCCCACACCGAGAAGACCGCGATCGGCCCCGCGAACAGGAGCCAGAGCGCGATCTTCTTGCGCTGCTCCCTCACGCGGCGTGCTCCCAGCGCCGTTGCGCCGCGATCTCGGGCGACTTGGCGAAGACGCCGTCCTTCATGACGGCGAGGATCCTCTTCGGGTCGCGCAGGATCGAGAGATTCGCGAGCGGATCGCCGTCGACGAGGAGCAGGTCGGCGAGGTAGCCGTCCTTGATCACGCCGAGCTCGTCGGGCTTCATCATGATCTGGCCGCCGTAGAGCGTCGCCGAGCGGATCGCCTCCATCGGCGTGAAGCCGAGGTACTTGACGAAGAACTCGAGGTCGCGCGCGTTCTGGCAGTGCGGCGTCATCGCGAAGCCGTAGTCGCCGCCGGGCAGGATGCGGATGCCGCGCTTGTGCATCGCGCGCAGCGACTCCTGCGCCGCGTCCCACTCGTGCTGGTAACCCATCGCCACCGCCTTGGCGTGGGTGATGCCCCAGGGCTCGGCTTCGTAGAGCATCGCCAGCAGGATGGCGATGCCTGGCGCGACGAAGATGCGGTCCTTCTTCGCCTCGAGCATGTCGAGCGTCTCGCTGTCGGTGTAGCTGGCGTGGTAGATGACGTCGATGCCGTGGCGCAGCGCCTGCTTCACCGACGCGGCCGAGCGCGCGTGCGCGGTGCCGCGCTTGCCGCGCACCCTCACCTCCTGCATCGCCGCGTCGACCTCCGCGTCGCTCATCCAGTTGGTGTCGGCGGGCGAGTCGGGCGTGAAGTTGTCGCCCGAGAGGTTGAGCTTGATCGAGTCGACGCCGTACTTGAGGAACATCCGCACTGCCTTCCTCATGTCGTCGGGCGAGTTGACGTTGACGCCGAAGCTGAACTCGGGGAACGGCAGGTGCGGCAGCGTCTCGTCGCCGAGCGCGCCCGGAACGGTGATCTCCTGGCTGGCGGCGAGGTAGCGCGGCCCCGGGATCTGGCCCGAGTTGATCGCGTTGCGGGTGACGACGTCGAGGCGCGGCTTGGCGCACGCCGCGCCGACGCACGAGGTCCAGCCGGCCTCGAGGTACTTCTTCGCGATCTTCGCGCACCAGAGGACGTGCTCCTCGAGCGGCATCGTCTGGATGCCGGCGAGCGTCGCCGAGTCGTTCCACGAGAAGTGCGTGTGCGCCTCGCACATGCCCGGCATGAGCGTCGCGCCGGCGCCGTCGATCACGCTCGCTCCGTGCGGCGCGAGCGCGGCGCTCGAGCGGCCGACGGTGCGGATGCGGTTGCCCTGCACGAGCACGCTGCCGCTGTAGGGCATCGTGCCGGTGCCGTCGAGGATGCGGACGTTGGTGAAGAGGGTGCTCGTGTCCATGGCGTTCTCCTCAGGCGGCCCAGCGCGTCGTCGTCCGCGCCGAGCGAACCGGCGGCGCCCGGTGGAACTCGCCGCCCTTCATCACCGACAGGATGCGCGACTTGTCCTGCAGGATCGTGATGTCGGCGAGCGGGTCGCCGTCGACCAGCAGCAGGTCGGCGTAGCAGCCCTCGCGCACGTAGCCGATCGACTTGCCCATCTTCATCATCGGCCCGCCCCAGGCGGTGGCCGACAGCAGCGCTTCCATCGTGCTCATGCCGACGACCTTCACGAAATACTCGAGGTCTTTGGCGTTGGTGCCGTGCGGCGTCCAGGCGAAGCCGTAGTCGCCGCCGGGGAGGATGCGGACGTCGCGCTTGCGCAGCGCCTTCATCGTCTCGACCGCCGCCTCGAGCTCGCGGTGGTAGCCCATCTTGCGGGTGACTTCGGGCGTCAGGCCCCACTCGCTCGCGTGGTGGCAGGTGTTGATCAGCCAGGCCAGCCCGGGAGCGATGAAGTGCTCGCGCTTGTGCTGCTCGAGCAGGTCGAGCGTCTCGGTGTCGGTGAAGCTCGCGTGATAGATGACCTCGATGCCGTGCCTGATGCAGCGCTTGATCGAGTTGCACGATCGGGCATGCGCCGCCACCCGCTTGCCCCAGGCCTTGGCTTCCTCGACGCAGGTCGCGATCTCGGCGTCGGTGAACTGGCAGCGATCGCTCGGCATGCCGGTGATCGATTCGCCCGAGAGGTTGATCTTGAGCGAGTCGACGCCCCACTTGACGAACATGCGCACGCACTTGCGCATCTCATCGCTGCCGTTGACGATCGCGCCGAAGGCGAAGTCCGGCTGCGGCAGGTGTGGCTGCGTCGTGTCGCCGAGGCCGCCGGGCACGGTGATCTCCTGGCTCGCGGCCAGGTAGCGCGGGCCGACGATCGTGCCGTCGTTGATCGCGTTTCGGATGACGACGTCGAGGCGCGGCTTGGCCGCGGCAGCGCCGACGCAGCTGGTCCAGCCCATGTCGAGGTAGCGCCTGGCGACCTCGGCGCACCAGAGGATGTGCTCCTCGGGCGGCATGCGCTGGATCGCGTCGAGCGACGGCTGGTCGTTCCACGAGAAATGGGTGTGCGCCTCGACCATCCCCGGCATCAGGAACGCGCCGGCGCCGTCGACCACGCGTGCGCCGCCGACCGGCGCTGCGCGCACACCGCTGGCGCTGCGGACGACGCGCGCGATCTTGTCGCCCTGGACCAGCACTTCGCCCATGAACGGCGCCTCGCCGCCGCCGTCGAAGATGCGCACGTTGGTGTAATGGATGTCAGCCATGAGCGGCTCCTTCAATTCGCGTGGCTATCAGCTGAGACCGATTGCGCCCTGTGTCGAGCGGGCGAAGCCGAACCACCGAGTGGTGCCAAGAGTCTGGTCGCAGAGTTCGGTTCAGCTCGCAAAGGCGTGGCCGGGCAGCGGGCGCAGCGACTTTGCGGCGCCGAGGAGCGCAGGGCTTGCGGCCGCGCGCGTCAGCGCGCTTCCACATCTGACTTGCCGTATCTGTTTGAGCGCAGTGAACGAAGTGAACGTAGCGAGTTATGCGGCAGGCCGCAAGACCGAGCACCACAGGGGAGTCGCCGCGCAGCGGCGACCGCCGCAATCGGAACGGGGAACGCTGTCCGGCCGCGCCTTTGCGCGCTCGGTGCACAAGAGGGAGAGCCGGTGTGCGCATGAAAGGTTCAGCGCTGCGTGGCGAGAAAGTCGCGCAGCTCGCGGGCGCAGTCCTCGGGCCGCTCGATCGGCGTCCAGTGGCCGCATTTGGGCAGGACGACGACGCGCGTGCTGCGCGCGGCGTGCAGCTTGTCGGCGAACGCACGGACTTGCTGCGGCGGGGCGACGCCGTCCTCGTCGCCGGTGACGAGCAGAACGGGCGCCTCGATGCGCTCGACGGCCGCCGCCGGCGCCTCGGCGAGCGCGTCGCAGGTGCGCGCGTAGCCGTCGGCGTCCTGGCGCATCAGGCTCTCGCGGACGAAGGCGACGGCGAGCGGCGAGCGCTGGCGCGTTTCAGCGGAGACGGCGGCGTTGACGAGGCCGAGCGCGATCTCGTGCATGCCGGCCGTGCCTTCGGCGCGAGCCTTGGCGGCGCGGGCGCGGATCGCCGTCCGTGCCGCTTCCGGCGGCGCGATCAACGGGCCGAACAGGGCGATGCTGCGCACGAGCTTCGCTGCCGTCACGGCGACGTGCTGGCAGACGATCGTGCCGAGCGAGTGGCCGACCCAGTGCGCCCGCGTCACGTTCAGCCGGGTGCACACCGAGAGCAGCGTCTCGACGAAGCGCTCGATCGTGAGCGGCCCCTCGACGCGTTGCGAGCGCGCGCTGCCCGGCATGTCGACGCGGATGACGCGGTGACGCGCCAGGGCCGGCATGAGCGGCGTGAAGGTGTTGGTGCTGCCGCCGAGGCCGTGCACGCAGACGACAGTGTCGCCCTCGCCTTCGTCCTCGACGACGGTGCGATCGAAGACGTGCAGGGTCATGGCGCCGCTCTTCTCACTCGAAGCGGTTCTCGATCGCGCCGAGGCCGTCGATCTCGATGCGGACGACGTCGCCGGCGACGAGCCAGCGCGGCGGCGAGAAGCCCATGCCGACGCCCGACGGCGTGCCGGTCGCGATCACGTCGCCGGGATAGAGGGTGATGCCGCGCGAGCACGTTTCGATCAGGGTCGGGATGTCGAAGATCATGTCGCGGGTCTGGCCGTCCTGGCGCAGCTCGCCGTTGACCCAGCCGCGAACGCGCGTCTCCCGGCCGTCCATCTCGTCGGCCGTCGTGATCCACGGGCCCAGCGGGCAGAAGGTGTCGAAGCTCTTGCCCAGGTCCCATTGCTGGTGGCGCACCTGCACGTCGCGCGCGGTCACGTCGTTGACGATCGTGTAGCCGAAGACGTGGTCCATCGCCCGCGAGCGCGCGATGTCGCGGCCGCCGCGGCCGATGACGACCGCGAGCTCGCTCTCGTAGTCGATCTGGCTGCTGATCGCCGCGCCCGGCAGGCGCACGGTGTCGTGCGGGCCGATGACGCACTCCGGGAACTTGGAGAAGACGATCGGCCAGGCGTGCTCGACCGGCAGGCTGGCGCGAAAGACGCTCTCGGCGAGCTCGGCGGCATGGGCGTGATAGTTGCGGCCGACGCAGAAGAGGCTGCGCAGGGGCCGCGGCAGCGGCGCGCGCAGCTCGATCGCATCGACCGGCAGGCGCGCGCCGGCGGGCGGCGGCAGCGGTTCACCGCGTGCGAGGGCCTCGATCAGCGGCAGGGCGCCGCGCGTCGGGTCGGCGACGGCCAGCGGCGTCGCCTCGCGTCCATCGGCCGCGATCGTGCCGACGTGGAGTCGGCCGCCCCAGCTCCAGCTGGCGATCCGCATTGCAGTTGTCTCGGTTGCGTCTCGTGGTCGTCGCAGTGGCTCCGCGATCGCAGCGAGATCGAAGGTTCAGTTTGGGACTTGCGTCTCAAATCGTGATCGTCGCATCATAGAGGCCGGTTCGATCCCCTCACAAGCGCCCTGGCGGCGCCGCTGCTCCGGACAAACCCTCATGGTGCGCCTCAAGCATAAGCTCAGCGAACCGCCGCCTGCGCCCGAGCGAGGGATCAAGGCCGCCACCTTCCGCTTGCTGCTCGAGACGGCGATGGCGCTGATCCAGCAGGGCGGCCACGTGCCGTCGGTGGCCGAAGTCGCGGCGCGCGCGAAGGTGTCGCGAGCGACGACCTATCGCTACTTCCCGAGCCGCAGCGCCCTCGTCACCGCCGTCGTCGACTCCTCGCTCGGGCCGGTGCGCGCCTTCCACTCGAGCCAGGCCGACGGCCGCGCGCGCGTGCACGAGCTGTTCGTCCAGACCTTTCCGCGCTTCACCGAATTCGAGCCGCAGATGCGCGCCGCGGCGCAGCTCGCGCTCGAGCAGTGGGCGCTCGAGCGCGCCGGCCTGCTCGAGGAGGAGCCGTACCGGCGCGGCCACCGCGTCCGCATCCTCGAGCACGCCCTCGCGCCCCTCGCCGAGACGCTGCCGGCCGCGACCCGCGACCGGCTGCACCGCGCCCTCTCGGTCGTCTACGGCATCGAGCCGTACATGGTGCTCAAGGACATCTGGGGCCTGCCCGACCGCGAGGTGGAAAGGATCGCCCTGTGGATGGCCGACGCGCTCATCGAAGCGGCGCAACGCGACGCGGCCGCGGCGAAGAAGCCGCGCGTTCGTGCTTCGGCCGCGCCGTCACAGCGAGCGACGCGGGCGCGGGCGAAGCGAGCGCCAGCATGAGCGCGCCTGACTTGGGCGAGCTCGGCGCGACCTCGGCGGGACGACCGGCGCCGGAATGGTTCGACGCGCAATACAACAACCGCGCCCGCATTCCCGAGCACCTCGCCATCCTGCGCGAGTGGGACGAGCGCTCGCACCACGCGCGCGCGAGCCAGTCGTGCACGCTCGACGTCGCCTACGGCAGCGCGCCGAGCGAACGCCTCGACGTGTTCGCGCCGCGAGCGCCGGGCGCACCGGTGCTCGTCTATGTCCACGGCGGCTACTGGCGCGCCCTCGACAAGTGCGACCAGTCCTTCGTCGCGCCGCCCTTCGTCAGCGCCGGCGCGATGGTCGTGCTGCCGAACTACGCGCTCTGCCCGGCGGTGCGCGTCGAGGACATCGTCCTGCAGCTGGTGCAATCGCTCGCCTGGGTCTGGCGCCACGCGGCCGAGCACGGCGGCGACCCGTCGCGCATCGTCGTCGCCGGCCACTCCGCGGGTGGCCACCTGGCGGCGATGATGCTGGCGTGCGAATGGCGCTTGGTCGCGCCCGACCTGCCCGCGGATCTGGTGCAGAGCGCGCTCGCCGTCTCGGGCGTCTTCGAGCTCGAGCCGCTGCGCCACGCGCCGTTCCTCGCCGCCGACCTGAAGCTCGACGCCGCGTCGGCACGCCGCCTCAGCCCCGTCCTCATGCCGGCGCCGCGCGGCCGCCTCGTCGCCGTCGTCGGCGCCGACGAAAGCGAGGAGTTCCGGCGCCAGAACGCGGCCATCGCGGCAGCGTGGGGCTCGCGCGCGGTGCCGGTGTGCGAGGAGGTGCCTGGCCGCCACCACATGAACGTGCTGCACGAGCTCGCCGAGCCCTCGTCGCGAACGCATCGCCTGGCGCTGCAGCTGCTCGGCCTCTGAGGCCGGGCGCAGCGTCACGGCCGCTCGCGCGCCGCCAGTCGGACCAGCAGATAAGTGAGCGCCGCGTACGGCCACAACCAGCCGACCCACTGCGCCGCGCCGTGGAAGCGAATGAAGCGTCCCTGCTCCCACCCTTGCACGCTCTGCGCGAAGTAGGGGTCGGCGGGCGCCTGCGCGACCAGCATGACCAGGGCCGTGAGGGCGATCAGGCCGAAGCCAGCAGCGACACGGGGTGGCACGAGACTGAGCAGCATCGCCGCGCCGGTGCCGACGGCGAGCGCCTCGAGCGCGAGCGGCGTCGTCCACGAGAACGCGTGCGTCGGGCCGAAGTTGAGCGCCGTTGACAGCGTCGTCGTCGCCGCACCGATGAGCGCGGCACCGATCACGAGCATGGCGCGGCGCCAGCCCGGAATCGCGATCGTGAAGGCGACCAGGCACGGCGCGAGCAGGCCGACGACGATGATCGACAGCTCGGTCGTCGACGTCAGCGCCGGCGGCGGCGTCTCGAGGATGGGGGCGACAGGGACGGCCCAGCCTTCGGTCCACGACGCCGCCGGCGTGCCGGCCAGCAGGTCGATGACCAAAGGCTGGATGCGCCCGAGCACGTGGCCGAGGCCGAACGGCACCGCCGTCGGGAAGAGCAGGCCGATCGGCCACAGGACGAGCAGCGCGAATCCGCCGGCGCTGCGCGCGACGAACCAGCGGTCGCGCAGCTTCTGCCACCGGGCGATGCCGCCACGCCAGTGCAGCAGCGCGCCGATGGCGACGCCGATCGCCGTGCCGGCGGCATTGAGGACGAGGTCGACGTTCGACGAGACCCGGTGCGGCAGGTAGTTCTGCAGCATCTCCATCAGCAATGACAGGAGCGCGCCGCCGGCGACCGCGAGCACGGCCGCGACGCCGGCACGCCGACCGCCGCGGACGAGGGCGACGAAGAGCAGGAAGCCGAGCGGCAGATAGCCGAGCAGGTTGGCGACCAGGTCGAAAGTCGTCCAGTAGCGCGGCCAGCCGAGGAGCAGGAAGTCGAGCGGGCCGACGGCCAGGATGCGCCAGCCGACGAAGGGATACAGGCTCGCGTAGACGATGAGCCCGCCGTACAGCCAAGAGAGCGGCACGGCGGAGCTGCGGTGGCGAGTCATCCCCTGATGCGCATCACGAGAACGGCTTGACGACGACGAGGACGACGATTGCCGTGAACAGCAGCACCGCGCTCTCGTTGAAGACGCGGAACCAGCGCTCGCTGCGCGTATTGGCGAACTCCTCGAACTTGCGCAGCAGCGAGCGGCAGGCGTGGTGGTAGCCGATCGCGACGATGACGAGCACGATCTTGGCGTGCAGCCAATAGCTGCCCGGCCCCTTGCCGACGCCGTAGCCGAGCCAGAGGACGAGGCCGAGCGCGATCGCGATCACCATCAGCAGGCCGGCGAAGCGATAGAGCTTCCTCGCCATCATCAGCAAGCGCTCGCGCTCGGCGTGGCTGTCGGCAGGCACGGTGGCGAGGTTCACGAACAGGCGCGGCAAATAGAAGAGGCCCGCGAACCAGCTGCTCACGAAGACGATGTGCAGCGCCTTGACCCAGAGATAGCCCATCGACACGATTATCGACGGGCATGCGCACGAGTTCGCCTACTCGAGCGCGCCGGCGTTCCAGCATGCGCTTTCCGTCGAACTCGCCACGGCCGAGCGCGGCACGCGGCCTGGGCATGCGTTCTCCGGGCCACGCTCGCGGTCGACCGCCGGGCAACCCCGCCGGTTCCCTCTTCAAGACCCAACCCCTCTATCCCACCGCCAGGGCCACCGCGAATGGACCCTGCGCCCGCACGCCCGAACCGCCTGCCCAGTGGCACCGAATCCGGCGAAGACGCTGTCCTCGGTGTTCTGCGCACCTCTCATCGTCACTGCAGGGTGGTGGTGGCGTCCGGGTGCGCAGGTCCCAGTCGCGGTGGCCCTGGCGGTGGGGCCGAGGGGTTGGGTCTTGATGAGGAAACGGTTGCGTTGCGCGGTGGTCGACCGCGAGGCGGGCCGGAGCGCCCGGATGCCGCCGCCGCCCTGGCGCTCGGCATAAACACGCAACCATGTTCTTCCTTGCTCCAACGGTCTGTGCGCAAACAGGGCCACATGTCGCTTAACGCGCAAAGGAATGCAACCCGACTCGACGCGCGCCTGCCACCCCCGCCGCCTAGAATCGCCGCCGTGCAAACGCCGCCTCCCTATCCCGCGAGCCGCCCGCGGCGCCTGCGCCGCGACGCCTGGAGCCGCGAGCTCGTGCGCGAGTCGCGCCTGCACGCGAGCGCCCTGATCCTGCCGGTGTTCGTCCTCGACGGCCACGACGTCGTCCAGGACGTCGCCTCGATGCCGGGCGTGCAACGGGTGACGCTCGACCGCCTCTATCCGGTCGCCGAGGAGTGCGTCGCCCTCGGCATTCCGGTGCTCGCGCTGTTCCCGGTCCTCGAGCCGTCGCTGAAGAGCGACGACGGCCGCGAGGCGCTCAATGCCAAGGGGCTCGTCCCGCGCGTCGTGCGCGAGCTGAAGAAGCGCTTCCCCGGCCTCGGCGTGATGACCGACGTCGCCCTCGACCCGTTCACGAGCCACGGCCAGGACGGGCTGCTCGATGCGACCGGCTACATCGTCAACGACGAGACCGTCGCCGTGCTCGCCAAGCAGTCCCTGGTGCAGGCCGAGGCCGGCGTCGACATCGTCGCACCGAGCGACATGATGGACGGCCGCATCGGCGCGATCCGCACCGCGCTCGAGGGCGCCGGCCACATCCACACCAAGATCATGGCGTACAGCGCCAAGTACGCGAGCGCCTTCTACGGCCCGTTCCGCGACGCCGTCGGCTCGGCCGCGAACCTCGGCAAGAGCAACAAGAAGGTCTACCAGATGGACCCGGCGAACAGCGACGAGGCCCTGCGCGAGGTCGCCCTCGACATCGCCGAGGGTGCCGACATGGTGATGGTCAAGCCCGGCCTGCCGTACCTCGACATCGTCCGCCGCGTCAAGGACGAGTTCCGCATGCCGACCTACGCCTACCAGGTGAGCGGCGAGTACGCGATGCTCAAGGCGGCGGCGCAGAACGGCTGGCTCGACCACGACGCGACGATGATGGAAGTGCTCGGCGCGTTCAAGCGCGCCGGCGCCGACGGCGTGCTCACGTACTTCGCGCTGGACGCTGCGCGCTTGATCAGGCGCATGCCCTAGCGCAAGCCGGCCATGCCGCAGCCGGTGCGCTCGTTCCACATCGTCGGCGACCAGTTCACCGAGCTGAAGGAGTTGCCCGAGACGCTGCCGCCGCTCGGCTACCTGTGGGTCGCGACGACGCGCTCGGCGCTCGAGGCGGCGCTGCCCGACGTCCAGGCCAGGCTGCAGGCATGGGCGGGAGCGCAGCTGTTCGACCTGCACATCCTCGACCTGCTCAACAAGCAGCGCCCGTCGAGCTACGACTACACGTCGGCGTACGACATCCTGGTGTTCAGGCGCCTGGCCGCGGGCGCGGTCTCGGCGATCGACGAGGACGGGCCGCCGTCGCAAGGGCGCCAGAACGCGATCGCCCTGATCGACACCAGCCCGGTCGGCTTCGTCGTCTTCGACCGCGTCCTCGTGACCGTCCATCCGACCGATTGCCAGGTGCGCGAGTTCTTCGCCAACCGGCTGCAGAACCAGACCTCGTCGACCGCCGAAGGCCGCACCAGCGCGCGCATGCCGACCAGCCCGGCCGACCTGATGCTGCGCATGGTGAACTACATGGTCGACAGCTACCTCGAGCTGCGCCGCCTCCTCACCAAGCAGCTCGACGAGCTGCAGGAGCAGCTCTTCGCCGAGCGTCGCGTCCCCGGCGGCTGGCGCCTGCTGCTCGATTCGCGCAACGCCCTGCACCTGCTCGAGGACACCTGCGAGGACCAGCGCGCGGCGATCACCGAGTGGCTCGACGCCCTCGAGGAATGGCCCGCGCCGAACAACGAAGCGCAGCAGCGCGAGCGCGAGCAGTTGCGCGTGCGCTCGCGCGACGTCCTCGAGCACATCGAGCGCGTCATCGCCCACGTGCGCCGTCTCGAGGCGTCATCGGAGACCGCGGTGCAGCTGCACTTCGCCGAGCAGAGCAACCGCACCAACAACATCATGCGGGCGCTGACGGTGCTGACCGCGATCTTCCTGCCGCTCAACCTCGTCACCGGCTTCTTCGGCATGAACTTCGAGGGCCTGCCGCTGATCCACAGCCCGACCGGCTTCTGGATCGCCTTCTCGATCATGCTGGCGCTCGGCGTCGGCATGAGCGTCTTCTTCTGGCGCAAACGCTACCTGGGCCGCCACTGAACGCCACGTCCTCGCATCAATTCGCCTTCAGCCGCCAGCAGTACGGGCTGCTGGTCTTCCTCACCCTCGTCTGGGGCCTCAACTGGCCGGTGATGAAGCTGGGCGTCAGCGGCTACCCGCCGCTCGGCTTTCGCGCCCTCTCGATGTGGCTCGGGCTGCCGGTGCTGTGGGCGGTGCTGCGCTGGCAGCGGGTCTCGTTCGTGATCCGCAGGGACGACTGGCCCGACCTCGCCAAGCTGGCGGTCAACAACATGATCATCTGGCACATCCTGGCGATCCTCGCGGTGCAGGCGCTTTCGTCGGGGCGGGCCGCGATCCTCGGCTACACGATGCCGATCTTCTCGGCGATCTACAGCGTCGTCGTCCTCGGCGAGCGCCTTCGGCCGCGCCACGTCGCCGGCATCGTCGCCGCCGCGCTCGGCGTCTCGCTCCTGCTCTGGCACGAGTTCGCGACCATCGCCGGCAAGCCGATCGCCGCGATCGGCATGTTGATCGCCGCCGCCTTCTGGGCGGTCGGCACGCAGCAGATGCGGCGCACGACGATCGCCGCGCCGACGCTGGCGATCGTCTTCTGGATGACCCTGGCATCGACGCTCGTCATGACGACGGCGACGGTGCTGTTCGAGCGCGAGCGCTGGGCGGTGCCGAACGCAACCACCTTCGCCGCCGTCGGCTACAACGCCGTCCTCATCTTCGGCCTGGCGCAGCCGGTCTGGCTGATCCTCGCCCGCGCCCTGCCGCCGATCGCGTCGAGCATGTCGGTGATGATGATCCCGGTGCTCGGCACGGTCATCGGCGCCTGGTGGCTGAAAGAGCCGCTGCATTGGCAGGACGGCGCGGCGATCGTCCTCGTCCTGCTCGCGATCGCCTCGGTGATGTGGCCGACGCGATCTCCGCCGCCGGCGCGCGCGGCCGAGGTCGGCAACCTCTGACGCGACGGGTCAGGCCGGGTAAGGGTCGGCGAAGCCGAGGCCGACCAGGATCTCGCTCTCGCGCGCCTCCATGCGCTTCGCCTCGGCGGCGCGCTCGTGGTCGAACCCCTGCGCGTGCAGCGTGCCGTGGACGATCAGGTGCGCGTAGTGGGCGACGAGGTCGAGGGCCTGCGCCTTCGCCTGGGCCTCGACGACCGGCGCGCACAGGACGAGGTCGGCGGCGAGAGTCGGCGCGTCGCCGTAGGGAAACGTCAGCACATTGGTCGCATGGTCCTGGCCGCGGAAGTCGCGGTTCAGGGCCAGGCCTTCGTCGCCATCGACGATCCGCACCGTGATCTCGGCCGGCACCGCGAGCGCGGCACGGATCCAGCGCGCGACGTCGGCGCGGCGGAGCGCGGCGCGATGGCGCGGATCGGCGAACTGCAGCGAAAGGCGAAGCGCCGGCCGCACCGGGTGGCGCGCTCGCTGCGAGGGATCAGCGGCCCTGTGCGTCGGCCGCGTCATACGCCTCGACGATGCGCGCGACGAGCGGATGGCGGACGACGTCGGCCGACGTGAAGCGCGTCGTCGCGATCCCCTTGACGTCGCGCAGCACGTTCTCGGCGTCGATCAGCCCCGACGTCGATCCCTTCGGCAGGTCGACCTGGCTGGTGTCGCCGGTGACGACCGCCTTGGCGCCGAAGCCGATCCGGGTCAGGAACATCTTCATCTGCTCGGGCGTGGTGTTCTGCGCCTCGTCGAGGATGACGAAGGCATGGTTGAGCGTTCGCCCGCGCATGAAGGCGAGCGGCGCGACCTCCAGCATTCCCTTCTCGAACGCCTTGCCGGTGCGCTCGAGGCCCATCAGCTCGTAGAGCGCGTCGTAGAGCGGGCGCAGGTAGGGGTCGACCTTCTGCGCCAGGTCGCCGGGCAGGAAGCCGAGGCGCTCGCCCGCCTCGACCGCGGGCCGGGTGAGGATGACGCGCTGCACGGCGTTCCGCTCGAGCGCATCGACGGCGCACGCGACCGCGAGATAGGTCTTGCCGGTGCCGGCCGGGCCGATGCCGAAGGTGATGTCGTGGCCGAGGATGTTCTTCAGGTACTGGACCTGGTTCGGCGTCCGGCCGGCGAGGTCGGCGCGGCGCGTGCGCAGGCGAAGGTCGACCTCGGCGGGCTCGCTCGCGCCGGGCGCCGCTGCCGCGCCGTCGCGGCCGGTGTCTTCGTTCATCGCCTCGAGGATCGCCAGCTCGATCTCCTCGGCACCGATCGGCCGCGCGGCGCGGCCGTAGAGCTGCTGCAGGAGGTTGACGGCACGCTGGGCATGCCCCTTCGTCCCTTCGACGCGGAACGACTCGTTGCGGCGCTGGATCTTGACGTCGAACGCCGCCGCGATGGTGCGCAGGTGCTCGTCGAGGCTGCCGGCGAGGTTGGCCAGGCGGGTGTTGTCGGGCGGGATGAAGGCGTGGCGAAGGATCACGAGCGGCGTGTCGGCGAGGGGATGGCGATTGTCGCCGCAAGGTGGCAAGCGGCGCGCCGCGATAATCGCCGCCCATGATCGGCCGCCTCACCGGAACCCTCGCCGCGAAGACGCCGCCGCAGGTGCTCGTCGACGTCGGCGGCGTCGGCTACGAGGTCGACGTGCCGATGTCGAGCTTCTACAACCTGCCCGCGCTCGGCGAGCGCGTCACGCTGCTCACCCACTTCGTCGTGCGCGAGGACGCGCAGGTGCTGTTCGGCTTCCTCAGCCAGGAGGAGCGGGCGACATTCCGGCTTCTCGTCAAGATCTCGGGGGTCGGCCCGCGCACGGCGCTCTCGATCCTCTCGGGCCTGTCGGTCGACGAGCTCGCGCGCGCCGTCTCGCTCCAGGAGAGCGGCCGGCTGATCAAGGTGCCCGGCATCGGCAAGAAGACGGCCGAGCGGCTCCTGCTCGAGCTGAAGGGCAAGCTCGGCGATGCGGTCGCCGCGCCGGCGAGCGTGACGTCGAGCGCACAGGCCGACATCCTGCAGGCGCTGGTCGCGCTCGGCTACAGCGACCGCGAGGCGAGCGCGACGCTGAAGACGCTGCCGGCCGACGTCGAGGTCGCCGCCGGCATCAAGCAGGCGTTGCGCGCGCTCGCGAAGTGACGAAGAGCAGGTAGATCGCCGCTCAGTGCATGTGGCCGCTCGCCGCCGCCGCAGCGGGCTTCGGCTGACCGACGATCACCTTGACCTCGACCTTGCCGGCGCGCTCGAACTCGAGCGTCATCGGGAAGGTCGCGTCCTCCTTGAGCGGCTCCTTGAGGCCGATCAGCATCAGGTGCAGGCCGCTGCCGGGCTTCATCTGCACCTTCGCCTTCGGCGCGAGCGCGATCCCATCGATCTCGCGCATGCGCATGACGCCGTTCGCGTCGAGGTTCATCGAGTGGATCTCGACGCGCGACGCCATCGGCGTGCTGGCGTGGACCAGTCGATCGGCGGCCGCGCCCTTGTTCTCGAGCGACGCGAGGTAGGCCGCGCCGTTGCTCGTGCCGGGGATCGACGGCGTCGCAAAGGGATGGCCGATGGCGATGTCGCCGACGTGCGCGCCGTGCGCGGCCGCGGCCAGCGCGGCGGCGCCGAGCGCGGCGGCGATGGCGGCGCGCAGGCCGCCGTGGAAGAGCTTGTGAGTCGTCGTCATGAGAGTCTCCGGTTCGAGTGCGCGGCCGTCAGAGGTCGAAGCGCAGCTCGGCGTGATAGGTTCGCTGCGGATAGGGGTGGAACGCCCAGTAGCGATCGTTGTTGACGTTGTCGATGCCGAACGAGGCGCGCCACTGGCGGTCGAAGCGGTATTGCAGGCGGACGTCGGCGACCAGGAAGCGGCTGAAGCCGGTGAAGGCGAAGCCGTTCGTGTCCGAGTTGTCGAGCTGGCCGTATTGTCGGCCCGAGTAGCGAACGCCGAGGCTGCCCGCCCAGTGATCGTCGGGGGAATACGTCGCGAGGAGACTGGCCCGCCACTGCGGCACGCGCGGCTGCCATTTGCCGACGCTGGCCGGGAACTTGTCGTTTCGCGTCGTCCGCGAATCGGCGTAGGTGACGCTGGCGCCGACGTCGAGGCCGCGCCAGCCCCAGCCGCTCGCCTGCCCGGCGACCTCGACGCCGGTCGTGCGCACCCGATCGACGTTTTGGATCGTCGCGACCGTCCCACCGTCGGCGACGTTGACCTGCGAGTAGAGCGCGTCGTGCGTCTCCTCGTGGAAAAGGGTCGCACGCAGGCTGGCGTCGGCGAAGCTGCGCTCGGCGGTGAGCTCGCCGGTCCACGATTTCTCCGCCTTCAGGTTCGGATCGTTGTTGACGATCGCGTTGCCGACGATGGTTCCCTGGAAGAGCTCGCTCACCGTCGGGTTGCGGACTGCGCGGCCGGTCGACGCGCGCAGCTGCCAGGCGTCGTTCGGCTGCCAGGCGAGCGCGGCCTTGGGCGAGACCGTCCATTCCGAACGCGACGCGAACGTCTGCGTCGTCGTCGCGTTGGCGAGCGAGCCGTCGTCGGCGCGCCAGTGCTCGAGGCGAGCGCCGAGCACCGCGCGCCATCCCGGCGCGACTCGCCAGGCGTCCTGCGCCCAGGCGCTGACGAGCGAGGTGTGTCCGGCGAACGCCGAGAAGAGCGCCGCTGGCGCACCGCCCGACCAGTCGGGCGTGTCGTAGACGCTGGTGCTGAGCCGGAACGCATCGCGCTGCAGGCCGCCCTCGACGACGTGCTCGCCGCCCGCCCCCTGCGGCCGCCAGATTCCTTTCAGCGCCAGCGTCGACCAGCCGGTGCCGTGCTGATCGGTGATGCGTCCGGCACCGGCGCCCGCGTTCGGCGCCGCGACTTCGGGCATCTGCGAGCGAACGATGTCGTGCGCGAACACGTACTGGCTCGCCGTGCCTTCCCAGTCGAAGCTGCCGCCCGCGTGCGAGTTCAGCGTCAGCCCGTGCATGACGTGCTCCATCGTCGTCGCGGTGCGCGCGAAATCGCTCGACAGCAGCGCGTAGGCTCGACCGTCGATGTTGACCTGGCGAGCTGTCGCGCCGCTCGTGACGACGGCGCCGGTGGCGTCGCGCAGGAACGAGTCGACGCCGCGGTCGGCGTCGTTGCGCCAGCCGCCGAGCGTATACGACGCGCGCAGCGTCGGCGTGAAGTCGTAGGCCAGCTTCAGCTTGGCGTGGTCCTGGACGGTTCGCGTCTGCCCGGTCGTGCCGAGGACGACGCCTTCAACGTTCTTCGGGTTGCGATCGGGCACGGCGCCCGTCACCGGCGTTCCCGCCGTGCTCGTCGTCGCCGGCAGGTTCTTGACGACGAAGCCGATCGGCTGCGCGTCGCTGACGAGCCGGTTGGCATCGATCCACCAGGCGAAGGCGCCGGCGCGGCTGCCGATCGACGCGCTGCCTTCGCCGCCCGAAAAGCGCTCGTCGGTTCGATAGAGGCTGTAGTTCTGGGTGAAGCCCTGCAGCTTGGCGTGCGCTTCCAGCCGGGTCGGCATGCGTGTCACGTAGTCGACGATCGCGCCCGCCGAGTTGCCGGGGTACGCCGCCGAGAACGGGCCGTAGAGGACGTCGACGCGCTCGATCTCCTCGGGCGTGACGAGCGCCCATCTCGGCGTGAAGCCGGCGCCGTTGCCGAGCAGGTTCGAGAGCAGGATGCCGTCGGCGTAGACGAGCGAGCGCGCGCTGTTGCCGGTGCCCGAGGCGCGCGTCGCCAGCACGGCGTGGTCGTAGTCGCCGATGTAGCGCTTGCGCACCGTCAGGCTCGGCAAATACTTGAGCGCGTCCGACGCGTCGGTCGCGTTGATGCTCTTCTCGACCTGCGCGCCGGTGACGCTCTCGATCGTCGTCGGGATCTCGACTGGCATCGTCGTCGGGCGCCCGGCGGTGACGGTGACGCGCTCGAGCTCCGCGGCGGCGACCGTCGCGGGCGGATCCGCGGCACGAGCGCTTGCCGCGGCGGCGGCGAGCGCGCAGAGGGCGCAGGCGCGGCTGCGGGCGCCGCGCGCGGGCTCAAGGGGGGACATGGCTTCCTCCAGGACCGACGCGAGCGCGGGCGCGCTCCGTCGATAGATGGACAGCCGCGCCGACGCGTTCCCGCGAGGGACGTCAGCGCGACGACAACCGTGTGGTCAGGAGGAAGCGGGAGGGGCGTGCCGGAGTTGCGCCGCCCAGCGCGCGGCAGCGTCGACGACGGGCGTTGCGGTCGCGCCCCCCGCAGGCACCTGCACGATCGTCGTCGGCCGCGGCGCGACAGCGGGAGCGTCGGACGCGCCGGCGAACGCCAGTGCCGAAAGCGCACAGTGATCGCCGCCGTGGGTGACGCGCGACGCGGGGCCGTGGGCCGGCGCGCGGTCGGCCGATGGCGCCGCTGCGTCGGCTTCGGCGTGATGCGCGTGATGGGCGTGCTGCGTATCGTGCGCATGCTCGGCGACCGGCGCGCTCGACCGCGACCCAAGCATCGACGTGTCGACGCCGTAGACGTCGCACACCTCGGCGGTTGCGCGGCCCTGCAGCCCGGCGGCGGCGCCCGCCAGCAGCGGCACCGCGCTCTTCAGGAGCAGCGCGGCGACGAACACCCACGAGGTCAGGCGGGAGGCGGCTCGGTGTCTCTGCACGCGGCTATTGTCGCGGCAGTCGCGACCGCAGCGCTCGATAATGGGCCATGACCATCCAGACCGACGACTTCGCGCCCGGCCCGGCGTCGGCGCGCGGCGCCGGCACCGCAGCGCGCGTCGTCAGCGGCGCCGCGGGATCTCCCAACGAGGAGGCGATCGAGCGCGCGCTGCGGCCGAAGGGGCTCGCCGAATACGTCGGCCAGGCGAAGGCGCGCGAGCAGCTCGAGATCTTCATCGGCGCGGCGCGGATGCGCGGCGAGGCGATGGACCACGTGCTCCTGTTCGGCCCGCCCGGCCTCGGCAAGACGACGCTCTCGCACATCATCGCCAACGAGCTCGGCGTGAACCTGCGCCAGACCTCGGGGCCGGTGCTCGAAAAGCCCAAGGACCTCGCCGCGATCCTCACCAACCTCGAGAAGAACGACGTCCTCTTCATCGACGAGATTCACCGCCTGTCGCCGGTCGTCGAGGAGATCCTCTATCCGGCGCTCGAGGACTACCAGATCGACATCATGATCGGCGACGGCCCGGCGGCTCGCTCGATCAAGCTCGAGCTGCAGCCGTTCACGCTGATCGGCGCGACGACGCGCGCCGGCATGCTGACCAACCCGCTGCGCGATCGCTTCGGCATCGTCGCCCGGCTCGAGTTCTACAGCGCCGAGGAGCTGGCGCAGATCGTGCGCCGCTCGGCCGGACTGCTCGACGTTCCGCTCGACGCCGAGGGCGGCTTCGAGATCGCGCGCCGCTCGCGCGGCACGCCGCGCGTCGCCAACCGGCTGCTGCGCCGCGTTCGTGACTTCGCCGACATGAAGGGCGACGGCACCATCACCAAGCCGCTCGCCGACAAGGCGCTGGCGATGCTCGACGTCGACCTGCACGGCCTCGACGTCATGGACCGCAAGCTCCTCGAAGCGGTGATCCACCGCTTCGACGGCGGCCCGGTCGGCCTCGACAACGTCGCCGCGGCGATCGGCGAGGAGCGCGACACGATCGAGGACGTGATCGAGCCGTTCCTCATCCAGCAAGGTTTCCTGCAGCGAACGCCGCGCGGCCGGGTCGCGACGCTGGCCGCCTATCGCCACCTCGGCGTCGCACCGCCCAAGAGCAGCGGCGGGCTGTTTGCCGAGGGAGCCTGAGACCGGTCCGAGGCGGCGACGGCCGCGCCGGATCAGATCAGGTCTTCGTTGGCCAGGCGGTGGTAGCGCACCGCGCACAAGGCCTGAAACTTCCTGGCGACCTCGACGATGCGCTGCACCGCGGCGTCGTCGGGAGCGTAGACGATCAACCAGCCGGCGCCTTGCTCGGCGAACGACAGGTAGCGACGCATCAGGGTGATCTCGTAGCCGAAGCCGGCGGCCTCGCTGGCGCTCCGGACGCGCTCGCGCAGCCGCGGCGTCGCCTCCTCGGCGCGGTAGACAAGGATGTCTTCGGCGGTGCTGCCGGCGGCGCGAAGCGCCTCGACGGCCTGGGCGGTGACGGCATCGTCCTTGAAGGCAAGGATGACGTGGCCGACCGGATTGAGGATGCCGGTGGTGTCACGGATGTCTTCCTTGGTCAATCGCTTGGCGGTCATGTCGACGACTCCTGGGTGGGCTTCCGCGAGGCTACGCCGAGGCGCCGGGAAGCTTCGCTCATTGTCGCTTGCGCCGCTTCAGCCACGCATG
>Ga0268264_10001002_pt1 | contig 28669 bp, 27 predicted proteins | sample KBSSwiS32_FD_190357 | JGI IMG/M metagenome (GOLD analysis project Ga0268264, IMG submission 190357) | Switchgrass rhizosphere microbial communities from Kellogg Biological Station, Michigan, USA - KBS Switchgrass S3-2 (SPAdes) (version 2) | ecosystem: Host-associated > Plants > Roots >...
TGGGCGTGCAATACCTTGCGGCCAAATTGGTCTGTCCGTATAACAATACATTGTGTGTACATCACCAATAAGTCCTGCGTTATACCATTCCTGCAACTGACGGACACCATCACCCGAAGCTCCCTGGTTGCCCATCTGCGTAACAACTTTATATCGGTGCGCAGCTTCAGTAAGCATTCTCGCTTCATAAATATCGTGCGTCAGTGGTTTTTGTACATACACGTGTTTATTCAATTGCATCGCCGCCATCGCAGCCACGGCATGCATGTGATCCGGAGTTGAAACAGAAACTGCTTCAATCGATTTCCCTTCCTTGCTCAACATCTCGCGGAAATCTTTATAGTATTTTGCTTTGGGAAATTTCTTTCGTGAATTAACAGCCTGCCGATCGTCGACATCACACAGAAATGCAATTTCGGCTTTGCCACTCTTGTCAAACATATTGATATCATCTTCCCCTTTTCCACCTGCACCAATTGCAGCGATATGCAATTTATCACTCGGCGCGGTGAATCCTCTTCCTAAAACATGACGCGGTACAATAAAGAAACCTGCCGCAGCAAGGGATGAATTTTTAATAAATTCTCTGCGGGAATCCTTAACCTGATTTTTCTTTTTCATTAGGCAAATTTTCTTTTTTATGTGTTAGAATCTTTGCCGGGTAAGTTACATTAAGAAGCATTTGCGGACAAAAAAAGGTTCAGGTTGAGACTGAGGTCGAGAAGATTACCAGCTGTTAGGAAAAAACGTCTAACTTGTCAGCTCCTCAAACTTACACTCAACCTCAACCTCATTAAAACGCCAGCTTCCCTCCTCCCCGGTATTCCCGCTTGACAAACTGATTAGCCGGGTCAAAATTTGTTACGCGCATATTTTCGCCGTCCCACAACAGTTGCTTTCTCCCCGGGAACCGCTGACTTCCCTTTGCGCTTTTATCAATGTAATTGTAGCTGCGTACGGCCAGGTTTCCCATCAGTACCGTTTCAGTCAACGGCCCAGCAATAGCAAAATCAGAACTGGTGTAGGTCCCATAACCCTTTTTACAGGCTTTTACCCATTGCTGCTGATGACCTTCGGATCCATTTTCAACAAATGGGAATTTGGACTTCGGAAGATTGGCATCCTTCATCAATTTGGTCGGCAATAAAGTCGCATTACGTCCAAACAAACCTGCCATCAATTTTCCTTTAGTTCCCTCGAAGATGATACCTCCGTCCCATTCACCCATTTCTTCATCGGGTAAAAGTTCATCCGGACGTCTTGGTTTGATACCACCATCATACCAAATCATTTCGACAGGCGACATTTCTCCGCGCGCGGGAAAATGAATATGTGTTTTTGCCGACGGAGGATAACTGTCACTATTGATCACTTCTTGAAAAAAACCAGAGTACACTGAGCCCACACTCGTTTCAACGGATACAGGATATCCAAGTTTCAATGCCCGATACGGTACGTCAATAAAATGACAACCCATATCACCTAACGACCCCGTTCCGAAATCAACCCAGCCGCGCCAAATCGCCGGTAAATATCCGGGATTAAAATCGCGCACAGGTGCCGTGCCAAGCCATAGATCCCAATCGAGTTCTTTAGGTATATCAAATTTTCCGGTGAGTGTAGGAATTCCCTGTGGCCATGCGGGCCTGTTGGTCCAAACATGAACTGTATGCACATTGCCGATTACTCCCGACTGTATCCATGTCTCCACGTTCCTCGTATCATCTCCACTACTGCCCTGGTTGCCCATTTGAGTAACAACCTTATATTTTATTGCGGCCTGTGTTAATATTCTCGCTTCATAAATGTCGTGTGTCAGTGGTTTTTCACAATAGACGTGCTTGCCAAGTTGCATTGCAGCCAACGCAATTGGCGCATGCATGTGGTCCGGAGTTGTGACAATCACTGCATCAATATTTCTCGCTTCTTTGTCGAACAACTGGCGGTAGTCGCGATAGTAAGGCGCATTGGGCCACTTCTTTCTTGCATTCACAGCCATGCGATCATCAACATCACAAAGTGCCACGATATTATCGGAACCATTGTTATATGCGTAAGGCAGGTTAACTTCTGCTTTTCCGCCTGCGCCGATCCCGGCAATATTTAATTTATCACTTGGAGCAGTATAGCCTCTCCCTAAAACATGCCGCGGTACAATAAAGAATCCCGTAGCGGCAAGAGAAGTGTTCTGCAGAAAATTCCTGCGAGATATTTTTTTTCGAGTAGACATGAGCGTTAGGTTTGAGTGAAGGTTGCGTAAAACTGAGGCAGACAGATGCATATTCCCTATGTGCCTATCTTCCTATATGGTAAATCATATTTCACCGCAGAGGAAGAGAGGCACATAGGAAATGATCATCTCAAATTTAAACAAGGCTTGCGTCTAGTGTGATATTTGCATTAAGCACTTTGCTCACGGGACAATTCATCTTCGCATCGTCGGCGGATTCCTTAAATTTATCCTGGCTGATACCTGGAACTTTAGCCTTGAGTACAAGTTCTGATTTGGTAATAGTTCCGTCTTCGAGACTGACTGTTGACGTTACTTCAAGAGAATCCGGAGTGAAGCCCGCGGCTTGTAAAACAAAACTAAGTTTCATTGCAAAACAGCCAGCATGAGCGGCAGCAATCAGTTCTTCAGGATTTGTACCAACGCCGTCTTCAAACCTCGATTTGTATGAGTATTGTGTTTTGTTCAGTGTTGAACTTTGTGTAGTTAAATTTCCTTTGCCATCTTTTCCGGAGCCGTTCCATACGGCTGTTGCTGTACGTTTCATATATTTTTGTTTTAGTTTAGATTAAAAAATGATGCCGATCACATGGGATGATTTTGAAAAAATTGATGTCCGTGCCGGAACGATCACGGAAGTTAACGATTTTCCAAAAGCAAAAAAGCCGGCCTATCAATTAACAGTTGATTTTGGTGATATCGGAATAAAAAAAACTTCTGCACAGATCACACAATTGTATTCCAAGGAAGAACTTATCGGCAAACAGGTAGTTGCTGTAGTTAATTTTCCACCCAAACAAATTTCGAATTTTTCGAGCGAATGTCTTGTACTGGGAATCTATACTGATAAAAAAGAAGTAGTTTTATTAACACCGGATAAGAAAGTGGAGAATGGATGGCAAGTTGGATGAGATCGCAGTATACAGTGGACATTTAGTAGCTCTATATTGCGACCGCCACCTGAGTCTGTCAACTTGCGACTGTCCACTGTCTACTCTTATCGTTTGAAAAAACAACAATACACATGGCCGACAACGATGACAATTCGATAATCACCACACAACGCGTCGAAGCATTTAGCGATGGAGTTTTTGCTATTGCGATTACGTTACTGATCCTCGAAATAAAAATTCCGGATCATGATTCCCTGGCGAATCGCTCACTATCTACTTACTTGTGGGGACTATGGCCAAAGTATTTTGCTTATCTTTTTAGCTTTATTATCATTGGTATTTTTTGGGCGAATCATCACTACATTTTCAAACTTTATAAAAGAACAGATCATACGTTTAACCTGCTGAATGTATTTTTTTTAATGACCATTTCATTTTTGCCTTTTCCTACGGCAATCTTTGGTGAATATATTGAAGATCCGACGCACCGAAATACGGCCGTGAGTTTTTATGCGTTGGGACTTATGCTGCCATCATTTGCGTGGCTCCTCATGTGGTTGTATGCCAGCAATCGTAGAAGACTCATCGATGAGAGACTTACCGAAAATTTCGTCCGATACCTCACAAGGGTTTTTGTAGTTTCAAATTTGTTTTATTTTCTCGCGTTGCTCATTTCATTTTTCAACCCTATAGCAACTATCGTTTTGATTGTTGTCCTGGCACTTGTATACCTGATGCCACCAAAAAAACCGGAATACTTCTGAAATGTCAGAACTCTTTACAACATATTATCAATCGCCTCTCGGGTTACTACGCATTTCGGCAACCGAACATTTCATTGCTGAGATACATTTTATCGATACGATTGAAAAGCCACCTGGTGATTCATCGAAGAGAAAATTCCCTCCAATTCTTGTTCAGTGTATCGAGCAACTGATTCAATATTTCCAGGGTCAAAGAAGGGTTTTCGAATTCCCGATACATCAAACCGGAACTGCTTTCCAGGAAAAAGTGTGGAGTGAATTAATTGGAATCCCTTTTGGAAAAAGGATCAGTTACCTCGAGCTCTCACGACGAATGGGAGATGTAAAAGCAATTCGTGCCGCGGCATCGGCCAACGGAAAAAATAATATAGCGATCGTCGTGCCATGTCATCGTGTAATTGGGTCCAACAACGATCTGGTTGGTTATGCCGGTGGAATATGGAGAAAGAAATGGTTGTTGGATCATGAGTTGAAGATCGCACATGGAGTGCAGACGCTGTTTTGAGATTGAGGCTAAGGTTGACGTCGAGAAGTTGAATTTGCGTAACAATTAATTTACGCGTCGAGGTCTCAACCTCAACCTCAACCTTAACCTTAACCTTTGCATAAACTTTAGCGCTCTTTCACACTCACCGCCGCACCGCCGCCCGGCGCTAATTTAATTTTCAAAGTGGAGCTTGCATCGACAGAGATCTTTTCAATTTTGTAAGCTTCCGGGTTGGTTTTCCAATCGGCATTATCTGCATCGCGATATATGATCGCGACATATTTTTTATTCTTATCCAGAAAATTAAAAGGAATGGATGCTTCGCGACTATTTTCATCTGTGATCGCACCAACGAACCAAGTGTTTTTCCCTTTTTCTTTGCGTGCAATCGTAATATAGTCTCCCGGTTCAGCTTCTATAATCTTTGTATCATCCCAATCTACCGCAACGTCTTTGATAAATTGAAACGCGTCCATGTGACCTGCGTAGTTTTCCGGAAGATCGGCCGCCATCTGTAGCGGACTGTACATCGTTACATACAAGGCAAGTTGTTTTGCAAGTGTTGTGTGAACTTGTCGTGCGGGTGCATCTCTCGCGTAATTTCTCAATTTGAAAATACCCGGTGTGTAATCCATCGGCCCTCCCATCATCCTTGTAAATGGCATGATGGTTTCATGCTCTGGAAGATTTCCGTCGCTGAATGCATTCCATTCATTACCCCTGCCCGCTTCACAGGCGAGCCAGTTTGGATATGTGCGTTGCAAACCAGTCGGACAAACCGGCTCGTGCATGTCGATCATAATTTTATATTGAGCCGCTTTTTCTGCGGCCCGGATATAATGATTGATCATCCATTGTCCATCGTGATGCTCGCCGCGCGGAATGATTTGTCCAACGTATCCCGTCTTCACTGAATTATATCCATATTTTCTCATGAATCTAAACGCTGTATCCATTTGGCCGTCGTATGTACTTGCATCAGCGCTCGTTTCATTGTGCATGATCATTTGCACACCTTTCAGTTTTGAATATCTTTCTATTTCTTTCACATCAAAATCAGGAGCAGGTGTTACAAAATCAAAATGTCCCCCTTGCCAATTTCCAAACCATTCTTCCCATCCTGTATTCCATCCTTCCACTAATAGTCCCTTAATTCCATTTGCAGATGCAAAATCGATGTATCGTTTTACATTCGCCGTATTAGCACTGTGCCGTCCATGCGGAACTAATTTTCCAGTTGCAGACAATGAATCCGGATTATTGGTGTAACTCCAACTGCCTTTATTAGCTTGCATTTCCCACCACACGCCCATAAATTTCATTGGTTTGATCCAAGATGTATTTGTAATCTTAGAAGGCTCATTCAAATTTAAAATCATCGTTGAGGAAAGAATATTCTCTGCGCGATCGCTTACAATAATCGTGCGCCATGGCGTTTTAGCCGGCGAACGTAAATACGCCTTGTTACCTCTTGCATCCGGAACGAGATTTGCCGATAAACTGAATGTTGAACGATCCACATGAAGTTCCATAGCGGGATAGTTTACCAACGCCGCCTGGTGAATGTTAATGTACAATCCATCATTCGTTTTCATCATCAAAGGAGTTTGCACCGCATATTGATCGGGAATATTTTCCGTTTTTACACCGAAGGATAACATTGTTGGCTTCCATGCATCTACTTCGCTGAGGGATGATGTCGTATATGGATATTCGTTAGAATCGAAATCCCCGGGTATCCAAAAAGTTTTATGATCACCCGTTATAATAAACTCAGTCGTTTCCCTGGAAATGATAAAATATTTCAAATTTGGCTGCAATGGAAATTCATACCTGAATGCAACGCCATCTTCGAAAAGTTCGAAAACAATATTTAGCAAAATTGCATTCGCTTTTTTATTCTGAAGATGAACGGTTAATTGCTTGTAATGATTTCGAATCTTGTTCCATTCTCCCCAAACCGGCTTCCACGTTTCATCTACTGCGGTTGAATCGATTCCCGTCAACTCAAAATTGTTGCTAAGGTTAATGCCGCCGGTTAATTCAAATCCCAATTTCGAAGGAAGAATTACTTGCCTGTCTTTGTATTGAACGGAATATCCCGCAACGCCATCCGCGTCAAGACTTACTTCAAGCCTGATTTTGTCAAAAGAAGTAACTGCAATTGATTTTTTCTGAGAATGCGCGAATTGAACAGACAACAAAAATGATAATAAAAACAGCAGGGGCTTTTTCATTGGCGACATAAATAAAAGGGTTAAACAGGGAAAAGATATTCTAAAAAAGCAGAAAACAATGATTTGCCCAAACTATTTTTAAGTGCGGCCCGAAGTCAAATATTTTGATAAATGTAGTAGAAGAAAAAATAAATTGAGAGCAATAATTTATAAACTCAATTGATTAGCGACACGCTTCAATTCGATTTCCGCGGACTTCGCAACAAAGCTATAGTTGACCAAGCTAAATCCGGAGGTTACAAAACTTTGTTGCGCTTGCGACAGTTCCAAAATGGTGGCCTGGCGAAGTTGAAAACGTTGAAGCACGAGGTTGAGAAGTTGACGGGCGAGTTCATAGTTTTTTTGCTGCGATTCCAATTGCTTCAAAGTTGTCGAATAGGCCGTATACGTTTTTACAATATTGGCGGAATAGTCCCTGATTAAAATATCTTTTTGTAAGGAAGCGTTTTTTGTATTGATATCCGCGATCTTTTGTTGCCGTTTATAAATCGATCCATTGTAAAAGGGTATGCTAATGGCAATCCCAACAAGCGGACCGTAACTCTGATTCAATAACAATTGTCCGGCAGCCGCATTATTTTGCGCGTATGAATAACCGATGCTTCCACGAATCGTGGGATAGCGCTGCGCTGCAGTTTCTTTGACGATGAGTTGATTGATCCTGACTTGCTCATCCGCCGCAAGGATGTCGGCATTTGATGAAATACGATTTAGAATATCATCCAGCACAACCACTTTATCAACTACGATGGTATCCTCCACATTAATTAACGAATCAGTCTTCAGCGTGAGTAAGCGAAGCAATTCGGACTTGGCCTGGTCAATAATTATTTGTTGCGACTGTTTTGATTGCTCGAGGTTGTTGAGATCAACTTGTGATTGAAATAAATCGGCATTATTAGCGAGGCCAACGCTTTGTTGTGTTTTGACAATGTCCAATTTTTTTTGCGCTACAACAATGGCTTCATTGATTGTTTTGATATATCCTTGCTGGCGAAGCACATCATAATAAGATGTCATCACCGCCGCCATTATGTTCTGAATTTCACTATTCAATTGATCATTGCTTTGCAATTGCAATTCTTCCAATCGTTTTTTTGTTGCATGTACACGGTTGCCATTAAACAATAAAATACTTGCGGTTAAGTTTGCGTTGATTGCATTTGCGTTGGCGCCGGTGCGCAAAATCTCATCACCTGTGTTTAATTTCTGGTGCACGCCAATGAATGAATAGTTGTCTGTACCGGACGCGAGGATCAACGGTAAACCGCCGGCCATGCCGATATAGTTCCCAATATCTGCGATTTGAAGATTATTTTTTGCGATCTGTATATCCAGGCTGTTTTTTAATGCAATACTGATCGCATCCTGCAGATTCAATTGCTGGGAAAATCCATTCGTAAAAGACAATGCCAGTAAAACTATAACCAGGTTCCTTTTCATTTTTTTTGATTTCACCAATGCTCCACTATTCCACGACTTCGGTTTGGTGCGTTTTATGTTTGCTGGAAATAAATGTATATACCGCAGGAATGACGAACAGTGTCAGGATCAGTGAAAACAAAATTCCACCCACTACCACCATTCCAAGGGGAACTCGACTCGCTGCAGCCGCTCCGATGCTGAGCGCAATCGGAAGTGCACCTAATGAAGTGGCAAGACTCGTCATCAGGATCGGACGCAAGCGCTGGGCAGATGCTTCAATAACTGCTTCCATTTTTTGCATTCCATGTTCTCTCTTTTGGTTCGTAAACTCTACAATCAGAATTCCATTTTTGGTGACGAGGCCTATCAACATGATCATTCCGATTTCTGAAAAAATATTGAGCGTTTGATTGAATAGGTAAAGAGTAATTAACGCGCCAGCCAACGCCAATGGAACAGTAAACATGATTGATAAAGGATCAATAAAACTTTCAAATTGCGCAGCAAGCACAAGGTAAATCAAGATTAACGCGAGAATGAATGCAAAAACAATATTCGAAGAACTTTCGGCATAATCTCTCGAAGGTCCCGATAAAGCGGTTTGAAAACTATTGTCGAGCATGCCATCAGCAATTGTTTGCATTGCCTTGATTCCATCACCAATCGTCTTGCCTTCGGCGAGCGATGCAGAGATGGTGGCAGCTTTATACCGGTTAAAATGAAATAGTGTGGAAGGACTACTGCTTTCCACGAGGTGAACAACCGAACTCAGCGGAATACTCTCTCCTCTTGCATTTCTGACATATAATTTTTCAATATCAAAAGGTTTATCACGATCCGGTCTTTCAACTTGTGCGATAACCTGGTATTGATATCCATTCATGATAAAATATGCAAGACGGCCTCCGCTAAACGCTGCCTGCATCGCAGCAATTACATCAGTTGTTGACAAGCCAAGGTCCCTGACTTTTATTCTGTCGACTGTTACCTGCAACTCGGGTTTATTAAATTTTAGGTTGACATCTACGTTTGCAAAAGTTTTATCCTTTCTTGCTTCGTCCAAAAATTTTGGAATTACGTCCTTCAACTTATTCAAATCCTGGTTTTGTAAAATAAATTGAACCGGCAACCCGCCGCGGGATCCAGATCCTACAGCAATGGTTTGTTCCTGTACTGCAAAAATTCTGGCATCATTGAATTTCGCAATTCTGCGTTGAAGATCTGCAGTGATTTGCGATTGTGAGCGAACTCTCTTATCAGCATCCACCAGGCCGATTCTCGGTTGAGAAGTATTCACAGTGCCACCCGCAGGTGTTCTCGCGAAAACAAAATCTCTTTCCGGTATCGAGTCATACAGATAATTTGAAATATTATCAGCTATATTCTGCATGTAGTTATAGCTTGTTCCTTCCGCAGCAGTCACAGTGAATCTTATACTGCTTCTGTCTTCGAGTGGCGCAAGTTCGCTCTGGAGATTCTTTAGTACAAAGAAAATAAGAAATGCGCATGTGGCGATAATCACCCACGCAACCCATCTTACTTTCATGAAATGCCGCAGCAAATTTTTATAACCATTCTCCATGCCGGTGAAGAAAGGTTCCGTTTTCAGATATAACCAGCCATGCTGTGCATCTTTTCTTGTCAGGTAAACATTCAGTACCGGTGTAATCGTCAGGGAAACGAACGCCGATATCAATACCGCTGCTGCTAATACAATTCCAAATTCACGGAATAGCCTGCCGACAAAACCCTGCAGGAAAATTACAGGTAAGAACACAACAGCCAGCGTGATCGACGTGGATATAACCGCAAAGAAAATTTCTTTACTTCCTTCAAGAGCGGCTTTACGAATCGGCAATCCCGATTCGAGTTTTCGAAATATATTTTCCGTAACAACAATTCCATCATCAACAACTAGCCCGGTCGCAAGAACTATTCCCAACAAAGTGAGAATGTTAATGGAAAAGCCAGCGATGTACATGATAAAAAAAGTGGCGACCAGTGAAATCGGGATGTCTATCAAAGGACGAAGCGCAATCAACCAGCTTCTGAAGAAAAAGAAGATTACTAACACAACAAGTGCAAAGGCGATAATTAAAGTCTCTTCAACTTCGCTTAGGGATTGCCGTATGTTTTTGGTGTTATCAATGAGGACATTGAATTCAATGTCAGATTTATTCGACTTCCTGATCTCATCCAACCGTTTATTACATGCATTCGCAATTTCAATATTGTTCGCGCCTGGTTGTGGAATGATTGCGAGGCCAACCGCATTCACTCCATTATATTTCCAACTTTGCTCCATTTGTTCAGGACCGAGTTCAACTTTTGAAATATCATTCAGTCGAACAATTCCTGCACTATCTTCCCGGATGATCAAATCACGGAATTGTTGTTCCGAGGTCAATCTGCCGAGCGTACGAATGGTCATCTCCGTATTGTTTCCATAAATTTTACCGGGTGGCAGTTCTATGTTTTCATTATTCAAAGTATTACTGATGTCCGAAAAAGTAACACCATATGCATTCATCTTATCCGGATCCAGCCAAATGCGCATGGAGTATCTCTTCTGACCAAATATATTTACCGAACTGACCTGGTTGATCGTTTGCAATTGTTGCTGCAAAACATTTTCGGCGTAATCACTTAGCTCGAGTAAGCTCTTCGTGCGACTTTGTACTGCAAGAATCAATATGAAATCACTGTTTGCATCTGCCTTGCTGATTACCGGCGGCGCATCTATATCCTGTGGCAGGCTACGTGCAGCTTGTCCTACTTTGTCGCGGACATCACTTGCTGCAGCCTCGAGGTCGATACCGAGGTTGAATTCTACAGTGATCTGGCTGCTGCCTAATGAACTTGAAGATGTAATGGTGCGGATACCCGGGATTCCATTAATCTGTTTTTCCAACGGCTCGGTAATCTGGCTTTCAACAATGTCAGGGTTAGCGCCGGTATAGTTGGTGCTCACCGTAATAATTGGAGGATCGATAGCAGGATAATCCCGGACAGCAAGAAATGTAAAGCCGACGACACCAAATAAAATGATCATCAGGTTCATCACCGTTGCAAGAACGGGCCGCTTCAGGGATAATTCAGAAATGTTCATGTAATTGACGTGCGGGTATGAAATAATGCGAATATTTTATCATCGCATCAAAAGTTATTAATTGTTTATCATTTTGTTCTTACACCAGTTTCAACCTGGATCATTCACTCGCCTTCGACAATTTTTCCAACGTTAATACTTGCCGAACTTTAAGGGGACTCTTTGGTCTTGCAAACAACGTTCCGGTAACCACAACGCTATCGCCCTGTTTTATACCGCTGGTAATTTCAACGTTGTTCGACTGTCGCAGCCCTGTTTGAACATTCACGAAATCAGCCTTACCATTTTTTACAAGAACGATCTGTTTATTTTTGTCGTCAGGAATAATACAATTTGTTGGCACCATCAATGCGTCTTTATCTTCTCCTGCATCCACATACACTTTCACAAATCCGCCGGGGTTTGCTTTACCGGTTTGCAAAATTGCTCTTACTTTAATATTTCTTGTTGTCTGATTTACCTGCGGTTCAATTGCAAGAATTGTGGCTTTTTTTCTTGTTGGTGAATTGTTATCGGTTTGAACATCTACCAAACCACCAATCTTTAAGATCGTTCCATATTCTTCCGGCAGCGTAAAATCAATTTTTATTTTGTCGAGTTGTTGCATCGTGGCGATCATCGATGTCGGCGAAACAAACGCTCCGATACTTACCTGCCGAAGTCCGATGACGCCATCGAATGGCGCCTTTACAACTGTCTTATCAAGTAACGCCTGCGTGTAGTCAATATCCGCTTTATACCCGTTTACTACATTTAATGCCGCATCGTAATCACTTTGGTTGATCCCGTTCACTGCGATTAGCTGTTTATAACGCTCTTCTGTTTTTTGCGCCAGTTCGAGCTGTACTTTCGACTTTTCAATTTGTGCCTTGAGATCTGCATCGTTGACTCGAGCGATGATAGTGCCTGTCTTTACAAATTTTCCCTCCGGCACATTAAGGTAAATTAATCGACCACTGGCTTCCGGATGCAACTCTACGTATTCGTTGGCAACAACTGTTCCGTTTACTTCAACATGATTAACGATTGACTGAGTAGTTGCTATAATAATATCAACAACGGTTGCAGGATTTTGCCTGGGTTTGCCCGCAGGTTCGACCTTGCTTTTACAAGCAACGAGTGAACTTGCGATAATTGTTAGCTGGAAAAGAAATTTTGAGCCTGTTTTGAACAAGTTCATCTACGTAAGTTTAGAATCCGAATGTCAAATTTGATACCATTCAGATTTTTTAAAAATGGCGCCTGCTATTCGTATAAATGGCAGGTGGCAAAAATAATCGAAAATGAAAGAAAACCATTAATATGTTTCGTTCGGTAAATGACCTTTCTGAATACTCTATACAACTGATAGAATACGTATGGTCGGTGAATTTGAGTTGAACGACGGTGTATGGAGAGTTAAAAACAAAATTTGTACTTAAATTTCCACATCGATATGATACAACTTCGTGTTAAAAATATCAGCCATGAAACAAAAGACACGATTACAATCGCCCTCGAAGCCGTCGACGGTGCATCTGTTGAATACCAGGCCGGCCAATTTCTGACTCTTATTTTTAAGAACCAGGAAAACGAATTGAGAAGATCCTACTCATTTTCTTCAGCACCCGGAATCGATCCACTGATGACGATCACAGTGAAGCGAGTTGAAAATGGACAAATCTCAAGACATCTACTGAATCACCTGCATGCGGATGATATTCTGACTTCATTGAAGCCATCCGGGAGATTTACAATTCAGACGAATGCCCAGCAAGAAAGACAATTCTTTTTTATTGCAGCAGGAAGTGGAATTACACCGGTGTATTCACTGATAAAAAAAATAATTACAGAGGAACCATTGAGCCATATCGTACTGATCAACCAAAATCGGGACGAAAAGAATATCATCTTCAAAAAACAATTGGAAGAAATCGAAAAGAAGTTTCCCAATAAATTTAAATTAATTAATCTCCTTACTCATCCACTAAAATATCCGCGTGCCGGGAACAGGATGACCAATTCTCTGTTAGAGAAACTAGTAAATGAATATCTTCTTTCGGGCATGCAACACACGTTTTACTTATGCGGCCCCTCTGCGCTCATGCGAATGGCGCAATTCACATTGCGGTTAATGGGTTTTGCAGATGAGCAGATCAGGAAAGAAAATTTTACTGTTGAATTTATGCCGCCGCCACCGTTGATTCAGGAAGTTGAGCCCCGAAAATTGATCATTCATCATCAACAAAAAACACGGGAGCTTTCGATCATCTATCCAAAAAATATCCTGCAGGCCGCGCTGGATAATCATATTGAGATTCCGTATAGCTGTCGCGGCGGGCGATGTTCAACTTGTGTTGCGAAATTGATCAGGGGAAAAGTTGTGATGAGTATTAATGAGGTGCTGACTGAAAAAGAAATAAACGAAGGATTGGTATTAACGTGCGTCGGGTACGCTGCAACCGATGTCGAAATTGAATTTTGATTTCTATAACTCGACTTGCGGACGAATCCGCTCCATCCGTTTAGAATCCGCAATCCGCGATTATCTTTGCAAAAAAAGTATGGCTTATCCCAATCTCCCGTTGATCGAGGCATTACGATCTACTGCCACAAAATTGCGTGAAGGATCATTCTACGCATGGGGTCATCATGGTGCATGCAATTGCGGTAGCCTGTTGCAGGTCATTACAAGTATGACTAAAGAAGAAATACTCACTTATGCCCATACGGGGACTGGTGAATGGACCGAGATTGCAGAAGACTATTGCATGGTAACGGGCGCCCCTGCTTACCTGATGATCTCAAAACTTGAAGCGCTGGGACTAACGAGCATAGATATCCACAATCTCGAATACCTGGATGACAAAAAAATATTGAGCCATCTCCCCGGGGGATTTCGATGGTTAAAGAGAAACGTCAGGGAAGATGTAATAATATACTTTGAAACCTTCGCAAACATGTTGGAGATGGAATTGCCGATAAACTCTTTTAGGAAAAACAGACAAACCACCGATGTCAAGTCAGCGCTATCACTCCAGGAAGCGAACGAAGGTGTTTTTGCCTGATCAAACTTGACATTGGACCGCCCATCAATACCTGTCATCCAACCTACTGCGGATAGCAACTGTCAAAGACAATTCTACGTATTTGCGTTAGAATGATTTGTCGCAATGCTAAATCACATATTTATACGATCGCGTTTATTAACCATCTAAAAAAAACTTTAACTTTTCTGTACCTAACCTAAAGAAATTATTATGAGAGGATTTTCGGTTGTTATTGGTTTCTTTTTGTTAATGTTTGGAAATTCCTGCCAACGGTCCTATGATACAGCCTATATGACATGCACACCGGTTCCCGTTGATCAGGATTCAAGTGCGTTGGTAAAATTCGCCTCAGATAATCATATAATGACCACCAAGGATCCTTCGGGCTTTTATTATGAAATTATCGACAGCGGATCGGCGCCAATGCCTTCCAACGCATCAACTATATATGTGACCTATGTAGGAAAATTAATGGATGGATCCACATTTGATTCTTCTAAAAATTCAGATTCTACCGGCTGGGTTCTTAACACATTACTTCAAGGATGGTACCTTGCATTGCCGAAAATAGGCACTGGAGGACATATGAAGTTATTGCTTCCGTCTGCACTTGCATTTAGTTGCGCAGGTAGTGGTGATGGGAGGGTGCCGAGCAATGCGCCGGTGTATTATGACATCAACCTGGTCCGCTTTAAATAATCGGTATTACTTCAATTCTTCATTGGTGAAAGCGAGAGGCAATAATGCATTTGCTTCGGGGATAATGTATACTTTGCCCTCCAAACCACCCAACACAAGGCGGATAGGCTTTTTCATTCGTATTTCATATTCTACGAGTGACTGCCTGCAAATTCCACAAGGCGATATAGGGTGGTCACTACTGTTGTGATCATCACGATAACTTATGGCAATTGTTTCAATCGGAATTCCCGGGAAAACAGAAGAGGCTGCAGATAACAAAACACGTTCCGCACATATGCCGACAGGAAATGAGGCGTTTTCCTGGTTTGTTCCAGTCAACTTTTGTCCATTGGATAAAACAGCAACAGCGCCTACGCGAAACCGTGAGTAAGGTGCATATGCATGTTCACTGATTTTTTGCGCTTCACGCAATAATTGCGCATCATCTTTTCTCAATGCGTCTACCGAGTTGTATACTTCGAATGAAAAGCTATATTCTTTTTTTTCCATGCGGTTCGCGGTTTCCATCATGCGGTCTGCTGAAACATTCCGAATCAGACACATTATTTTATTTTTTGGAACAAGCGGCTCCAACGAACACCCTTATCCCAACTCATCCAAATTAACCATGCTTCGCCGACTACATGATCTTCGGGAACAAATCCCCAGTATCTTGAATCCTGTGACTGATGACGATTGTCGCCCATCATCCAGTAATAATCCATTTTGAAAGTATATTGGTTTGTTTCCAGGTCATTGAGAAATATTTTGCCTCCTCTTTTTTCCAATTTGTTATGCTCGTATACACGAATCGCTCTTTCATAAAGGGTATAATTCTCATCGGTCAATGTAATCGTTGCTCCTTTTTTGGGTATCCACAATGGTCCATATTCGTCAACCGACCACTTATGTATATTGTCATAAGGATAAACTCGTCCCGTCGCAAATGAATCCAGTTCAGGAACGATTGTTTTTGCGAGTCCCGATTTCAGCATTTTTTCTTTCGCGCCGTGTGTTAATAATATGCTGTATTGATTTGGAACACCGGTTTGTCTTAATTCCTGGCCGTTGTTGATATCGACATTATATTCGTCCTTCATAATGGCTTCGTCGAGAGGCTGACCCGATGTTGTTACGATATAATCTGTTTCTGAAAAGGGCGGAAATGGAGAGGCCTGACCATTAATATAAACGACCTGGTCCTTGATCTGTAAAGTATCTCCGGCTACAGCAGTGCATCGTTTAATATAGTTCTCCTGTTTGTCGACAGGTCTGACAATAATTGGATATTCATCCGGATCATTTAATATAACTTGTCTTCCTGCATCGATACCACCAGGCCCACCGAGCGCTCGCGCAACATCATAATAAGGTTGTTCGGATTGATAACCTTCTTTGTTAATGACAGTGTCACCGGCAGGAAAATTGAACACAACAACGTCATTTCTTTTTACGGGAGCTGCAAACCAGCGCGTGTATGGAAGTTTGATCCATTCGACATACGATTTTGAATTTGTTATGGGGAGTGTATGATGTACAAAAGGCATTGCAAGCGGAGTATTGGGTATGCGCGGGCCGTAGCTGAATTTGCTAACAAATAAAAAATCACTAACCAACAGCGTTTTCTCCATTGAAGGCGTTGGAATCGTATAGGCTTCGAATACGAATGTGCGGATCAAAGTTGCCGCTACGATTGCAAATACACCTGCATCGACCCATTCCCTCGCAGATGATTTTTTGTGTTTGCGAACGACTTCCGGCCCGACGAATTTATCTTTCTTGTTCAATCCCACATACCAGAAGTACAATCCCAATGAAAATATCGTCAGGGCGTGTTGATAGAGTTTAAATTTCCCAAAAGTCTTCACGAATTCAACAAAAATCGCCAAGGTGATGAACCATCCAACGACGGGAATGAGTTGCAAAAGCACCCAATAAATGGGCCGCTGTGCGAGTTGCATCATCACCCAGGTGTTATAGAATGGGATCAGCCCCTTCCAACCCGGTACACCAGCTTTCTTGAACATAGAATAAAGACCAACAGCGGGGATTATAAACAAGATCAAAGAAATCAAAAAGAGAATAAAAACCTGGTGACTGCTCATTCGTTATTTTTTTTTTGCCCCGCAAAAATACCATATTAATTCAGGCGCCAAAATATTGGGATTGAAAGTTTTCTTAAGGTTGAGGCGGTGGAGGTGGAGATTAGGTTGAGGTTGAGATTAAGGTTGAGGTTGAGAATTTGAATAGTTGACAAGTTGAATACTTGATTGGTTAATACGCGATAACACTTGCGCAATGATTAACTGAAGTAGCCATGATATAGTCTGACAGTCGGGATTAACGAGTTAACTTGTCATCTAATTAACTTCTCAACCTCAACCTCAACCTCAACCTCAACCTTAACCTTAACCTTACGCCCAGCCTCAACCTGGCCTCAGCGCTTAACTCCTCGGCAAAACATAATTCTGCACATCATCCCTGTTAACGGTTTTACCCGAAAGGATAATAAGTCGTTCGACGACGTTTCGGAGTTCACGGATGTTTCCGCTCCAGTTATATTCTTGCAATGCGCGAATAGCATCGTCGTCTATCGCTTTTTTTGCGATTCCATACTCGCTGCAAATGTCAGATAGGAATTTATCGATCAATAAAGGAATATCGTCTTTACGTTCATTGAGAGAAGGAACGTGAATAATGATTACACTCAAACGGTGATACAAATCAAGCCGGAAGCTTTTCTCCTCCACTTCTTTCAACAGGTCCTTATTCGTTGCAGCAATCACACGCACATCAACGTTGATATCCTTATCACCTCCTACACGTGTTATCTTACCTTCCTGCAACGCACGCAAAACTTTTGCCTGCGCGTTCGGACTCATGTCGCCAATTTCATCGAGAAAAAGTGTTCCACCATTGGCCTGCTCAAATTTTCCAATACGTTGCCGAAGAGCCGAAGTGAAAGAACCTTTTTCGTGACCAAATAATTCACTTTCGATCAGTTCACCGGGAATAGCGGCGCAGTTTACTTCTATCAACGGACCACCGGCACGATTGCTTTTTTCATGTACCCAACGTGCAACTAATTCTTTTCCGACTCCGTTTTCACCAGTAATTAGAATTCGCGCATCTGTCGGCGCAACTTTTTCAATCGTCTCTTTTATTTTTTGGATCGGCTGCGAAGCTCCTACCATCTCCTGCACTTTGCTAACCTTTCTTTTCAACACTTTTGTTTCTGCAACCAATTGTGTTTTGTCCATTGCGTTGCGAATCGTAATTAGCAAGCGATTCAAGTCTGGTGGTTTCGAAATATAATCATATGCACCTTTCTTTACAGCTTCTACTGCTGTTTCGATAGTACCATGACCTGAGATCATGATAATCGGCATGTCGGCGTTTAGTTCTTTTGCTTTTTCTAAAAATTCGATCCCGTCGATTTTTGGCATTTTGATATCACACAAAATCACATCATATTCTTTTTCCCTAAATTTTTTTAGTCCTTCTTCACCATCGCCTGCCTCGTCTATTTTATATCCTTCGTAAGAAAGTATTTCACTTAAAGTTTTACGGATCGCCTTTTCATCATCAATGATCAAAATGTTGGACATGTTTAACAATCTTTTGGTATGGAATATTCGTCTCCGGTATCTTTCCGGCGGTACGCCAAAAATAAGAATATGAAACCGAACCTCCTTATGGCAATTATTTTGCCGTTTTAATGTTATGATGCGGCTTCATGCAGAATATTTGTATCGGCAAAAAACATTTGGCGAGACTGCTTTCAGGGATAATAATAACCATGCCCACACAAAAAAGCTTTGAAAAATATTTTGAGACCGAATTTACTTTTTGCGGAACAAGCGAGTTAGAAAAATCAATGCATGTAGTCCGGATTCTAAAGCTTGAAATGGGAAGTGTTTTGATCAAAGGAGGATTGCCGCATCACGCGATGCCAGTGCAGGGATATGGACGTCGCAAATAACCGTGCCAATCGGGCCTGAGTCCCTCGTACGGATTAGACCAGAAAACAATTCAAACTCCGGGCCGAAGCTTCTCCATTCCTTATTTCAAAACTATGTAAAGTATTGATTTAAACTATATTACATAAGAATAGTAAATATTTGTTTGAAACATCGTAAAATTACCTTGCATAGCGAAACCGGGGGTATTATCTTAGAACATCCAAATTTTTTGAAAACCGTAAACAAAATTTCAACCTATGAAGCACAATCCCGAATTTAGTCCTATTCCGACAGGCAAGATCTTTGTTAAGCTTACAGTATTCGGATGTTTCCTTTTAGGCTTCGCCTACATCTCATTACTGATCTTAAATAACGTTTTAAGAGCATTACATTAAATCAAAAACATTAATCATATTCCGCAGTTTCGTAAACCGGGCTGCGGAATTTTTTATTTTGTAACCTCGAGTTCCACGACCGTATCGATAGGGTCCTGTTGAATATTTTTCAAATCAATCATAACGTAGTTATCGGGCAGTGACTGGAATTTTAACGCCGATCCTGTTGCCAATAATTTGGCTGATTTTGCTTTATAGGGGAGCTTTAAAAAAAACTTATCGCCATCTGTTTTAAAAATATGAAGATATATTATGTTTCCCTTTTCGGTTACAGCTCCCCAGTCTTGTGGTTTGATGAATCCCGGATGAGTGCCATAAATACTGGGACCAAATGTTTTCAGCCACTCTCCCATTTGGTTCAGTCGATCTTTAAATTCCGGTTGTATATCACCGTTAGGAAGAGGCCCGATATTTAACAGGAGATTAGCTCCATAACCAGCGTCCTTAACAAGCAATTGAATAAGCGTCTTGAGCGATTTATAGTTTCGGTCGGTGATATTGAACCCCCAGGAATCATTGATGGTTTCACATGTTTCCAAAGGAAGTGTTGAAACGGAAGCGCCACCAAAACCGGTTGTATTTCCTCCTGGAAGATCCTTTTCAAACATCTGGAAATCCTCTCCCACCAAAGGTGTTTGATGATGATTATTTCCAATTAAACATTGTGGTTGTAATTTGTGAATGAGCTCGTATATTTCATTAACATGCCAATCGACTTTTGATTTTTGATCCTTGTCTACATCGTTGGCGAGTTGATCCCAAAATCCATCAAACCACACCCCCCCAATTTCGCCGTAATTTGTAAGCAATTCGGTAAGCTGCGCTTTCATGAAGTTGATATAACTATTCCAGTCACTTTTCTTTGTTCTTCCCGTACCGCGCCCGGTTCTTCCGGTTTCATACTGGTAGTCGGTACGATACCAATCCAGCAATGAATAATAAACAAACAATTTAATTCCCTGCTTATGACATTCGTCGGCAAGTAGTTTCACTGCATCTTTTTTCCATGGCGTGTTCGTGATTTTCCAATCTGATTGTTTGGTATCCCAGTCGCTGAACCCATCGTGATGGCGCGTGATTAGCGTAATATATTGCATGCCGGCATTTTTTGCCAGCGATACCCATTTTGCTGCGTCAAAATCAACCGGGTTAAAAATGTTAATTAGTCTCGTGTATTCTTCTACACGGATATTGCGATTATTCATCACCCATTCTCCATCGCCCAATACACTAAACGCTCCCCAATGGATGAACATACCGAACCGTGCACTGTCAAACCATTTCCTCGCTTGTAAATTTTCAGGAGCGGGAGTATACGATGATTGAGCAAATGCCGAGATGGAAAAAATAAATACCAAGTTGACAGGCAGGAATTTTTTCATAACAAAATTTAGCGGTGTTGAAGGGAAATGAAGATAAAAAATAAACGCTTAGCAAAATCGGATGGGCAATATAGAATTGAAAATGGTCAACGGATAATTATGTTGATTGATTTTTTTTCGGGATGAGGAGATGACCATTCAATAATTCAACAAGGAAACAAATCAATATTCCAGTATAGCAGGTAAGACGCCAAACCCGAAAATTGATTTACTCCCTTGTTGATCATTGATTATTTTAGAAATTCATACGATCTTACTTATTCGCGTACATCACTTCTTTCACCAGCTTTACAGTGCGTGCAACATCTGGTAATGCCAAAGCTACCAGGTTGGGCGCGTAGTGCAATGGAGCGTCCGCTGATGTGATTCGACGGATCGGCGCGTCGAGATAATCGAATCCTTCTTTTTGTATGCGATAGGTAATTTCAGATGATACTGATGCAAATGGCCATTGTTCCTCCACAATTACCAGGCGGTTTGTTTTTTTAACGCTTTCCAGGATCGTTTTCCAGTCAAGCGGACGGATTGAACGAAGATCAATTACTTCCGCGCTCACATTTTCTTTTTCGAGTTCAGCCGCTGCACCCAATGCAACTTTCATCATTTTGTTGTAAGAAACAATCGTTACATCACTTCCTTGTTTCTTAACATCTGCCTTGCCGAATTCAATGTAGTATTCTTCTTCGGGTACTTCACTTTTATCACCATACATCACCTCACTTTCCATAAAAATGACCGGATCCTCTTCGTAACGGATTGCCTGCTTCAATAAACCTTTTGCATCGTAGCCATTGCTTGGAGACACAACTTTTATTCCGGGGATGTTTGCAAAGTAACTTTCAAATGCGGTTGAGTGCTGGGCGCCCAGCTGACCAGCAGATCCATTCGGGCCACGAAATACGATTGGGCAACCGATTTGACCACCACTCATCGCGAGCATTTTTGATGCGGTATTGAGAATCTGATCAAGTGCCAAAACAGCAAAGTTAAACGTCATATACTCGATAATTGGGCGAAGTCCGCTTTGTGCGGCGCCAACTCCTATTCCGGTAAAGCCAAGCTCCGAGATCGGCGTGTCAATTACGCGTTTCTCACCAAATTCTTCCAGCATTCCCTGGCTCACTTTGTAGGCACCATTGTACTCTGCAACTTCTTCACCCATTAGAAAAACGCGGCTATCTCTGCGCATTTCTTCGCTCATGGCCTCGCGCAAAGCCTCCCGAAAAGCAATTTGTCTCATCCGTTGAATTTTAACGAGTGGCAAAAATATTGGTTGTGGAGGAGATTATCAAATTCGATCGCGGGCGGTCGAGATGTATGAGCGGATTTTTGAAGAAGCTTGTTGAGAATTCATAGACGCTTCATAGATGAAATATGGATGCGTCGTGGATGCGTTGTGGATGCGCCCTAGTAAAAGCGTTCAGGCGTCGTGCCTGAGATTTCACCGCTTCTAATCGAGTCGGTACTCTCCATACTTAATACGCTGGAAGTCCCAAAGGTAACCCTTTGCGTCGCTGATTGGGACATTAAAAATTTGCACCGCCGGACCATCCCTATTTCATGAATCCGGAACACAATTCCGTTGGAAAAAAAACTAGATTTGATTAAACGAAAGTCTCATGAGAGAAACGATATCACAACTGGAAAAAATTATCGTCGATTATACGCCGATGTTGAAAGACGTTGATGAAGAAAAATTTTCCAATAAACCGAATCCAAAAAAATGGAGCAAGTCCGAAATCCTTGGTCACGTCATCGATTCTGCGCAAAATAATATCCGGCGATTTATTGTTGCCCAATATGAAGATGCACCGTTGGTTGAATACGACCAGGACCAATGGGTTTCTATTTCAAACTACCAGGCAAGATCTTCCCGGGATTTGATTGAACTATGGGTGTTGCTAAACCGGCATATTTGCAGCATTCTTGAAAACACTTCAACGGCTGCTGGAAATCGTACTTGCCAAACGGATCATGGAAAAGTGAGCTCAATATCGCATCTGGCGAAAGATTATGTGGCACATTTGAAGCACCATCTCCATCAAATCCTGGAGCTGGAGCCAATTGAATATTAATATTAATCGAACATGGGTCCAACCCTGATTGTCAGTTGAGAGGAATCTCAGATACCATCACGTCCCAATGCGACAGGAGCAGTTCGAAACGATGATGCTCATCTTTCTCTAATTTGTCGAGATCAGGGTATAATTGCTTTCTGTATGGACGAGTAAGATCGGGCGAAAATGCCATCTCGGAATTCTTAAAGACAATCGTAACCCGAAAGTCCCAACGTGTATCTTCCCCACTATGCAACATTGGCTTCTCAGCGGTCACCTTAATGATATCACCTTTTTCGATTGCTTTTTTTAGCAACGGATAATGATTCTTTTTCCAGAGATCTATAAACTCATCTTCGTAGCCCCACTTAACTTTATAATAATTTTCGACGGTGAAATAGTCTGATGAAGCCGGTTTATTGTTTTGACTAAATCCGTGTTGGACGATTGACATTACCAGCACGCCGGAAAGGATAATTCTGCGGATGAGTTTGATGTCGATTTGCATGATTTGTTTTGATTTAAGTGCAATAAGGGTTTAATTTTATTTAATATATTCAATATATATAATTGATTATAAACGTATTATGCGAATATTAATTACCACTTGTACTTAAAGTATCCCTTGAGGTTATGGACCTCCATTTTTCCTTTATCGTATTTATTTATCCAAAGATCGAAGCTTTCTTCTGCTTTATCGAATAAGTTATGGTAGGCCCGAAACTATGAGCATCTTTGTATTGTTGAAGCGAACGATCCTACGAAAGAAACCAAAATCCTAAACCTTAGTCCTGAAATCCAATCCCTGAAGAACTGAGAAAAATCCTGATCCTTAAACCAGACGTCCGAATCCTACGAAAAAAATTGAAGCACCGAACCTCTAAATCCTATCCCTGAAAAGCACACCAGTATCATTGAAGACCGGATAACTCTAAACCTTATTATCATGCTTACGTGCTGATCACCCGGTTAACAAATTAAAAGTGCATGAATGCATGGCTCAAAAAATAATGAGAAAGCAGATTGCTTTCTCATTATCTTTTTATGTAGTTCCTTCAAAAACAAGTTTACGCATTGGCAAGGGCTCTGTCCAGGTGAACATATCCACCATCCACATGAATGAGTTGACCAGTAGTATGGCTAGATTGGGATGATAACAAAAATGCAGTTGTTGCGGCAATTTCCTCCGCTGTGGTCATCCTGTGCCCGAAAGGAATATTTGCAACGATTGATTTCAGTTTTTCCTCGGGGTTTGAGAGGGACGTAATCCATTTTTCGTATAACGGTGTCCAACATTCAGCAACAACAATTGCATTAACCCGAATCCCATATTTAAGCAGCTCGACCGCCCACTCTCTTGTGAGCGCGTTACGACCCCCATTTGCGGCAGCATAGGCCGACGTATTTCCCTGCCCGGTTTCGGCCGTTTTTGAAGAAATATTTACAATAGCACCTTTCGATTCCTTGAGGGCGGGCAAAGCAAAATGTGCCAGCAGATAGTAGTGCACAAGATTTTTATGCAGCGAAGCCATAAAAGATTCATAGTTGCCATGTTCCAGTCCAACACCGTCATTGACACCCGCATTATTGACGAGACCATCAATCTTCCCTAATTTCTCGATCACCACCTTTATGGATTTCTCGCAAGCGGCTGGTTCCGTTAACTCGGCAGTGACATAATATGCTTCCCCGCCTGTAGATTCTATTGCCCTGACCGTTTTTAAATTGTCGCTTTCATTTCGGCCGATGATCACCGGGATTGCTTTTTCTTTTGCCAATAACATCGCTATTCCTTCACCAATACCTTTTGCTCCTCCTGAAATGACGATAACTTTTCCTTGTAAATGCAAATCCATAAGTAAAATTTATTTCATGCTTTGACTTGTCAAATGAACTATGCTACGAGGTCAAAAATCTTTTCCATCAATATCCATTTCTCGCCCGGTTTTGCGATGGGTAATTGTTGCTGATACTTCCACATTAGTTCTTCCCACTGTTGTACAATTGGATTATTAGCATCCATTGATGCCTTTCTTTCAAAGTTAAATACATCGTCCGTTTCCATGATCATAAACAACCGGTTTGCGAGGCGATAAATTTCCATTTGATGGATACCTGAATCGGTAATGCTCTTTTTAATTTCCGGCCAAACATGCTCATGATATTTTTCATATTCCGCGATGAGATTGGGATCATCTTTTAGATCACAAGCAAGACAATATCTTTTCATAAGGGGAAAGTTACGAATGGGAAATCTGATAAATTTGGAAATTTGGAAATTTGGAAATGAATAATAGCAACTTTGATTAAATGAAAAAATTCGTTGAGTTGAATGGACCGCCTAAAGAATTTTCACATTTCCACATTTCCACATTCCCACATTAAATTTTTACTTCGATGCCACAGAATCTTTTATTATCCCAAGCTCCTTTAAGTCATCCAGTGTGATTGTCGGCAACTGGTTAGTGCTCATTTTTTCAATCACCCTTCGAGCGACAAGTAGTGCTTCTTCTTTTGTCTTGAATCCTTTTTTTTCTGTAATTGCTGGGATTATTTCCTGGTGAATGTATGGCTTATGATCGACCAAAATATCATATCCCCATCCGAGGCTGGTTTGAATCGCTTGCGGCTCAACAAAAACTTTATCCTGGTTACTGCTTCGAAAAGTGAAATATAAAGGCACCAGCAATCCCGCTAAAAAAACCAGAGCAATATAACGATGATGTTTTTTCTTAATTGTCATTCGCGTTAACGACTTCGTCAGGATGGAATTCTCTTAGGAAATCCGATTGTGCAGCTTGTCCACTTCCGCTTCTCCCGGTTGCAATGAATCCACGGTTTTTTACATTGAATCCAACTGCACCGGTTGTAGCCGGTCCTTCGAAGGGAGTTTTTTCTTTCCACAAATCTGTTGCGAAATCGTATTCCCATGTGAAAGTATACAATCCACCATTTTCGCCCGTGCTGATATAGGCTTTATCGCCTGTAGCCGTTTGTGTAATTACAAACGCAGCAGCATTACTTCTCAAAATATTTGTATAGCCATCATCATAGGTATCGCTGCTGTAATTTGTCGGATGCCGTAGCTGTGACCATGTGCCGGCTCCTCCATCAAATACCCAGAAATCGTTTACTGTAGTTCCGCTATTGACTCCCGTTACAATGTAGGCTTTGTTATTGTAGGTAAATGTAACCGCGCTATATCTTTTGTTTCCGCTAAAGCCGATATCAGTCCACGTATCGGTTCCCGGATCATATTTATAAAAATCTTTCAGTGCATTGCTTCCGTCAAAACCTGTCCCCATATAACCGAAAGTTCCGATACCAAATCCAACTGCCTCGTATCTTGGAGAACCAGGAAAATCTGTTTTACGCGTCCATTCATTTGAAGCCGGATCATATTCCCAAAAATCCTTCAGATAATTGAACCCATCGTATCCTGTTCCAACATATCCTTTACCATTTGCTCCCAAACCAACAGCAGAGCTTCTGGCGGCAGAATCAGGCAAACTAGCGATTTGTGCCCATGTATCATTATCGACATTGTATTGCCAGAAGTCAGCATATCTCTTATTCAAACCATCCCAACCAGTTCCTAAATATGCAACATCACCAATTGTAAAACTAACTGCTTCACTGCGGGCCGGACCATTCAACTGAGAGCGTGTGATCCAGTTACCATCCTGTGTATATGGCACGGTGTCCTTATGACAAGATATTATAGTACATGCAAGGAAAAAAGAGAGTAATGTAATGTTGCTCCGCTTCATATTTTTTGTGTTGTTTGAAATTTTTTTTTGCAAATTTATTTTAAAACCGAGTGATAAAATCGATGAATGATAAATTCAGGGCCCATGAAGAGTAAATGTGTATATAGATTTTTTCGGACAATCATTGAATTTCTCAATAAGCAAATATTGGATAAAAGTATTTTATTTGCACCGCGAAATACGGACAAATAAAGTTATTTCACAAAAATTTATCAATTAGCCTGCGCTCATTAAATTGAAAGTGGAACACAAAAAACATACTTTTGCTTTTTAACCAAGCACGTACATATAATATAATGAGAAGAGTTACACCCATTCCTCAACCGTATCCAGGACTAGATGCAAACATTGAAAACATAGTTACCCGGAGTGCGTGTTCAGGCCCGGCAAATTTCTTTTCGAAAATATCCACCGTAACCAGCAGATAATTCAGCATGACAAGGAATAGGCAATTCAGACAAAGCAGCATTTTGTTTTTGCTACCGGTTATGATGATTATCTTCATCGCCGGTTGTCAAAAACCATCAATTAATTTCGGAACAACATTCGCAAACAACAATACAACAAACGTAGTTGCCATAGATACATTTAGCGTGGCAATGTCAACGGTATTAACCGATTCATTCGCGACTGCAGCTACCGGTACAGGACTATTGGGAAGATATAAAGATCCTTATTTCGGGACCGTCTCATCGAGAACATATTTTCAGATGTCGGCGCCATCCCCGCTCCCAACAATCAGTAATCTCGCAACATTTGATTCCATTTCGTTGATCCTTTTACTGAACAAAAGTTTTTATGGTGATACAACCCAAGTGCAGCGATATATCGTGAGCCAGTTGACATCAGTAATTCAGTTACCCGATCGTCAGTTTACTTTTTACAACAATTCAAAAGTTCCCTATGACCCTGTTCCACTCGGAAGTGCAGACGTACAGATCGATCCACTTAAAGGAGTCACGTCGCAAAGAATAAACGACACAATTAAAATCAGGTTGTCAGACGAGTTAGGAAAGCAGCTATACAGAATGTTATATGATCAATCCGACACACTTAGAAATTTCAATACATTTCTTGGATTTTTCAAGGGTCTAACAATATATCCTGACGATGCCAGTTCAGGAGCTATTTTTGGTTTCAAGGACTCAGTAAAAATGCGCGTGTATTATCACGAACCCGGAATTGTATATACAAATTTGTATACGGATTTTAACCTCAATAACAAGGCAGTTCAATTCAATCAAATTTCTTACGACAGATCCGGATCACCTTCAGTTCCGATTGATTCACTGAACCCCGAGGTTCCGACTACCGCCACTGGCAACGTAGGATTTATTCAATCGTCAACAGGATTGTCAGTTAAATTAAGATTCCCTACAATCAGCGCATTGCTTCAGTACCCGGATTATTTAAGTATATTGAAAGCAGAGCTCACAATAAAACCGGTTGAAGGTTCTTATAGTCCGACATTCGCATTGCCACCGCAATTACAACTATCATTAACAGACCAGGGCAATTTGATTGGTGCGCAATTGCCGGTAGGAACCGGTGCCCTGATCGTAGATTATTTGTCAGGAGCAAATACGAGTTATGCGTACGACATTACGCCGTATATCAAGCAGGCCATTCTCGGAGGTGTAGAAAATAATTTAAACAAAGGATTGATGATTAGTGTACCTGCTCCGGCTAATAACACGACGTTTAACAGAACAGTGATTGGAGATCAGTTTAATTCAAAAAATATCAACAAGGTGAATTTGAAAATTTATTATGCTTCGTTTTATTAAGACGCTTGTATAATTAAGGATAATCAAAACGCAATGAGAATAACACTGACTATAGTTTTATCATTTGTTTTACTGGCGAGATCGGAAGCACAAACGAATAATTCACCCTATTCGATCATTGGCATTGGAGATATTGAAGACAGTTATTTCAACAGAACGAGCGGTATGGCGAATACCGGAATTGCATATCGGAACAATCACAGTTTAATCAGTAACAATCCTGCTTCATTCAGCGGACTCGAAAATCAATTCTTCATGGGAGAAATTGGTATTCGCGGAAAGCTTGTAAACTACTACGGAAATCCTATCAATGCAGATAATAACACATCAACAGATATTACTTTCAAAAGATTTGCATTGGGAATAAAATTGACGCGCCATCTTGGAACCAGCGTAGGTCTCGTTCCATATAGCTCCGAAAACTTTCAATTCACCGCACCGCAACCAATTCTGGGAACAAG